>Ga0307374_10011323_pt1 | contig 12705 bp, 7 predicted proteins | sample OX3MG_FD_202532 | JGI IMG/M metagenome (GOLD analysis project Ga0307374, IMG submission 202532) | Soil microbial communities from Risofladan, Vaasa, Finland - OX-3 | ecosystem: Environmental > Terrestrial > Soil > Coastal area > Acid sulfate soil | place: Finland: Risofladan, Vaasa | collected...
CGATGGGGCGGGTACGACGCGGCTCGAGGTCTATGACGGCGATCGCTTCCTCGGCGGCCGCGACGTGACGCTGAGCGCCGATACCGAGCTGACCAGTGTGCCGATCGAGTTCACGCTCGATCAGTCCGGCGAGCGCGAGCTGCGCTTCACTCTGATTCCCAAGCCCGGTGAGCGCGAGCTGCGCAACAATACCCGCCTGCGCATGGTGGACGTGTCCGAACATCGTGCCAGCGTGCTGTATGTCGAGGGCGCGCCGCGCTGGGAGTACAAGTTCATGCGTCGCGCGCTCGACGGCGACAACGGCGTGCGGCTGGTGTCGCTGCTGCGGACCACCCCCAATGGATATTATCGCCAGGGGATCGATGCCCCCACCGAGCTGCAAGGGGGCTTTCCCGATGATCGCCCGACCCTGTATGCCTACGATGCGCTGATCATCGGCAGCATGCCGGCGGCCTGGTTCAAGCCTGCGCAGATGCAGATGATCCGCGATTTCGTCAGCGAGCGGGGCGGCAGCCTGCTGATGCTCGCCGGCCCCCAGGGCCTGGGCGACGGCGGCTGGGGCGATACGGTGGTCGGGCAGATCCTGCCGGCGCAGCTGCGCCCCGACAGTTTTCATCGCGTGCGCGTGCCGGTGGTGCTGACGGCGCGCGGCCGGCTTTCCCCGATGCTTCAGTTCGTCGACAACGGCGCCGCCAATGACAAGCTGTGGTCGCAGTTGCCGCCCGTCGCCGACTACCAGGACCTCGGTGCGCTGCGGCTGGCCGCAACCAGCCTGCTCGACGTCCGAGTGGGTGGCAAAGAGCAGCCGCTGCTCGTCAGCCAGCCCTACGGTCGCGGCCACACGGAGATCCTGGCTACCGGCGGTACCTGGCGCTGGCGCATGGGACTGCCCAGTACCGATACCCGACATCAGCGGTTCTGGCGGCAACTGATGCGCTCGCTGGTCGCTGGGGTGCCGCGACCGTTCGAGCTGTCGGCGACTCCCCACGGGGCCTCGATCCTGATCCGCGCCGATCTGCGCGATGCGGCCTTCATGCCGATCGTCGATGCCACGCTGACCGCAACCGCCAGCTCCCCGCAGCAGGTCAGTACCTTCGCGCTGCAGCCGGCGGCCGATCAGCCCGGCATCTATGCAGCCGAGTACCGGCCGGCGCATTCCGGCGCGATCGTGATCGAGGCGAGCGGCACGCGCGCCGGCAAGCCGGTCGGCACGGCGCATACCAGTGTGCAGTACGAGCGGGGCGAGGCGGAATTTTTCTCGCTGCGACAGAACCGTGCGCTGCTGCAGCGGCTTTCCGCCGCTACCGGCGCGCGCTACTGGCGAGCCGACCGGCTCGGCGGCCTGTCCGATGCCATCAGCGCCTCGGCTGCGGGCGTGGTGCATCAGCAGGTCCTGCAACTGTGGGATGCCCCGCTGCTGTTCCTGCTGCTGCTCGCGCTCAAATGCGGCGAGTGGCTGCTGCGGCGGCGCTGGAGCGTCGTATGAGATGCGCCGCCAGGCCCGCGCGGCTGGGCGCCCTGCTCAGTGCCGTGACGCTTGGGCTCGCGCCCTTGTGTGCCTCGGCCGCACTGCGCGTGGTCGTGATCGAGGGGCTGGGGGGGCAGGCCGATTACACCCAGGAGTTCGACACCGAGGCCCGCGCCCTGGCCGCCGCTGCGCGGCACATCACCGCGAGCGGGGACGTGCGGCGGCTGGCCGGCCCGCAGGCCACGCGCACGGCCGTGCTCTCCTATTTCCATCGCATCGGCGGGGCGATGAGCCGCGAAGACCGGCTGATCGTCTATTTGATCGGTCACGGCAGCTTCGACGGAAGGCAATACAAATTCAACATTCCCGGCCCGGACCTGACCGATCGCGACCTGGCCACGATGCTCGATGCGCTGCCGGCGCAGCGTCAGCTGATCGTGGCCACCGGCAGTGCCAGCGGGGCGCTGCTCGCGCCGCTGCGCAACCCCGGGCGCATCCTGATCTGCGGTACGCGCAACGGTGCCGAACGCAATGTGACCCACTTCGCCGCCGCCTTCACCGCGGCACTGACGGCGCCGGCCGCGGATCTGAACAAGGACGGCACCATCAGTGCTGCAGAAGCCTTCGCCTACGCGACCCGGCGCGTGCAGGACTACTTCAAGCACCAGGCGCTACTCGCCAGTGAGCACGCGGTCCTGCAGGGCAACGGTGCCGATCTATTCATGTTGTCCCACCTCGGCGGCGCAGCAGCGGACCGCCCTCGCGCGGTCAGTGCGGCTGGGCCTGCGACGGCACTGGCCCGGCGCCGGGATGAGCTCAACGCTCGCATCCGTGCGCTCGAGCAGCGCAAATCAGCCCTGGCGCCGGCCCAGTACGCCGCGCAGCTCGACCCGCTGTTGCTCGAACTCGCCGAGCTGCAGGAGCGCATCGACCAGCGCAGCGATGCGCAGGCGCGGCATGGGCATTGACTACGCCACGCGCGCTGGGGGCCTGCTCCTGGGTCTCGCACTGCTGCTGCTGGCTCCGCTCGCCGCCGGCCGCGGCATTCCCTACGGCGAGGTCACCGACCCGGCGGTCCAGCGTTGCGATGCGCTGCACTGGAGCGGTCAGCGCGAGACGGCCAGGAGCTGCTACCACCTGCTGGTGGCCGGCAGCGGTCCGCCGTCGCAACGGGCCGAGGGCGCCTGGGCGCTCGGCGACCTGTCCGCGGCTAATGGCCTGTTTCGTGCCGCGGCGGCGGCGCGGCCGCACGATGCGGCCGTGCGCGCGCGCTGGGGCGAGCTCTATGAGGATTCGCATCAGGGGCAGCAGGCCTCCGAGCTGTTCAAGGAGGCGCTGCAGCGCGACCCGCACGATGCCTACGCTAGGGTCGATGCCGCCGCCGCACTGATGGAGGACTTCACCGCGCAGGCCGATGGCTATCTGCACGCGGTGCTGCAGAACCCCCATGCCCCAGCCGGAGCGCGTCTGCGCGGGCAATTGCTGGCCGCGCGCGCCGCGCTCGAAGACGCGCAGCCTGCACGGGCGGCCCGCTGGCTCGATCAGGCTGGCACGCTCGCCGCCGGCGCGCATCTGCCGCGGCTCGACGTGTACGCGCTGCGGGCCGCGCTGGCGCAATACCAGGGGGGCGACGGCGCGCATTGGATCACGCTGGCATTGAAGCAGGACCCGCACTTCGGCGATGCGTACGCGGTGCCGGCATACTTCGAGGGCATCCGCTGGCGGCAGGCGCAGGCCATCGCGCTGTATCGCAAAGCCCTGGGCGTGCAGCCGGACCTTTGGTCCGCGCAGGTGCAGCTGGCCACCTGGCTGCTGCGTGGCGAGCACATCGATGAGGCCAGAAAATGGCTGCAGGCGGCCTATCAGGGCGACCCCTACGATCCGGTGACGGTCAACACGTTACGGTTGCTCGACTCGCTGCATCAGTTCGATACGCTCGACTACGGCAAGGACGAGAGCGGCGGCCCGGCGTTGATCATGCATATCAGCCCGCAGGAAGCCGCGGTGCTGGGTCCCTACGTGCAGCGCCTGGCCGAGCGGGCCCTGCAGACCTACAGCCGGCGTTATCAGTTCCAGCTGCGCTCGCCGGTCAACATCGAGATCTATCCCAATCACGACGATCTGGCCGTGCGCACCGCCGGCCTGCCGGGCCTCGGCGGAGAACTCGGCGTGAGCTTCGGCTACGTGGTGGCGATGGACTCGCCATCCGCGCGTGCGCAGGGCGAATTCAACTGGGGCAGCACGCTGTGGCACGAGATGGCGCACGTGTTCACGCTCGAGTCCACGCAGTTCCACGTACCGCGCTGGTTGACCGAGGGCCTGTCAGTGTTCGAGGAGTGGCGGACCGGGCCCATCAGGGGCATCGAGATCCCCGACTATGTCTACGTGGCGCTCGCGCAGGGCAAGGCGCTGCCGATCGCGCAGTTGAATGGCGGCTTCGTGCGGCCGCAGTATCCGCAGCAGCTGCTGGTGTCCTACATGCAGGCAGGGCTGATCTGCGATTTCATCGATCGCAGCTACGGCTTCGGCAAGCTGCTCGCGCTGCTGCATGCGTTCGAGCACACCACCGATGTTTCGGTCGCGCTGCAGCGATCGCTCGGGCTGTCGGCGGAGCAATTCGATGCGCACTTCGACGCTGACCTGGACGCTCACTACGGCAATCTGTTCACCCACATCGGTGCGTGGCAGGCGGAGCGGGCCGCGGCGCTGGTGGCTGCCCAGCGCTCGGACTGGAGCGCCAGCGAGCAGGCCGCCACGCAGGCGCTCGCGCTGCTGCCGCAGGACGTGGACGAGGGCAGTCCGTATCTGCCGCTGGCTAGCGCGTATGCCGCTGGCGGTCAGTCGCAGCGGGCGCTCTCGACGCTGTTGGAGTATTGGCGCCGCGGCGGACATGACGTCCACGCGCTGCAGGCCCTGGCGCAGCGTCTGCACGCGGCCGGACGGCTGCAGGATGCGATCGCGGTGCTGCAAAGTGATGACTACGAGGCGCCGTTCGACGTGACACTGCACGGCCAGCTCGGCGATTGGCTGCTCGAGGCGCACCGGCCGCAGGACGCACTCGAGGAGTACCGCATCGACGCCGCGCTGCACCCGGCCGATCAGGCCACGCTGCACCTGCGCCTGGCGCGGGCGCAGTATGCGCTGCAGGCACTGCCGGCGGCCCGGCACGAGGTGCTCTCGGCGCTGGAGGCCGCGCCTGACTTCCGGCCGGCGCAGCAGCTGCTGTTGCGGATCGTTCGGGCGAGCGCATCTACCGCGCCATCATCCCCATCCCCCCGCACTGAAGGCTCTCCATGAACGATACCGTGGTCGAACAGCACTCCGCAGGCGACGCCGTGCGCGAGCTGATCGTGCAGTTTGGTCCGGCGATGCAGGCCATCCGTGCCGAGGTCGGCAAGGTCGTGGTCGGGCAGGCCGACGTGGTCGAGCATCTGCTGATCACGCTGCTGGTCGGCGGGCACTGCCTGATCACCGGCATGCCGGGCACCGCCAAGACGTTGCTGGTGCGCACGCTCGCGGGCGCACTCGGACTGCGTTTCAAGCGCATCCAGTTCACCCCCGACCTGATGCCGACCGATGTGACCGGCACCGACATCGTCGAGGAGGACGCCGGCACGGGCCGGCGGGTCTGGAGCTTCGTGCCCGGGCCGATCTTCGCCCATGTGCTGCTGGCTGACGAGATCAACCGCACGCCGCCGAAGACGCAATCGGCGCTGCTGGAGGCGATGCAGGAACGTTGCGTGACGGTGCGTGGCCAACCGCACGCGCTCGAGCCGCCGTTTTTTGTGCTGGCCACGCAGAATCCGATCGAGCTGGAAGGCACCTACCCGCTGCCGGAGGCGCAGCTGGACCGGTTCCTGTTCAACGTGGTCCTGGACCATCTGGGGATCGAGGACGAGCTGACAGTGCTCGAGCGCTTCACCACGCGGGTCGATGTGCCCGAGGTGCGCGCCTGCACCAGCGCGCAGCAGCTACTGCGCTTCCAGTGGCTGGTGCGCCAGGTGCCGGTCTCGGACGAGATCGCGCGCCGCGCGGTGCAGTTGGTACGCGCCACGCGCCCGACCGATCCGCTCGCGCCCGAGGCGGTGCGTCACTACGTGAAGTTCGGCGCCAGCGTACGCGCCACGATGTTCCTGTTGCTATCGGCGAAGGCCCGCGCGTTGCTCGAGGGCCGCTATCACGTCACTGACGCGGATCTGCGCGCGCTCGCGCTGCCGGTGCTGCGCCACCGCGTGCTGACCAACTACCAGGCCGAATCCGATGGCCGCAGCGTCGATGATGTGCTGCGCGCGCTGCTGGATGCACGGGCACCCTGAGCGGGACTGCGCGCATGGACGACAACGTCACTGTCAACACAAGGGATAGCGCCAACGCGAGCGATGCTCGTGGCCGGCTGCTGCAGCCGGCGGTGCTCGCGGGTCTGGCCAACCTGAAGCTGGCCGCGCGCGCGGCGGTCGAGGGTACGCTGATGGGGCTGCATCGCTCGCCGCGGTTCGGTTTCAGCCAGGAGTTTGCCGAGTACCGCGCCTATGCCGAGGGCGATGATCCGCGGTTCATCGACTGGAACGTCTACGCGCGCACCGAGCGCACCTACATCAAGCGCTTTCTGGGCGAAACCAACAGCCACCTGATGCTGTTGCTCGATGCCAGCGCCTCGATGGCGTTCGGCGCGGCCGCGCTGACCAAATTCCGCTACGCGCAGATCCTCGCGGCGAGCCTGGCGTACCTGGCCTCCCGCCAGCACGATGCGGTGGGCCTGCTGGTGTTCGACGAGGCCGTGCGCGACTTTCACGCCCCCTCGACCCGCACCGGTCATCTCGAGGGGGTGCTGCACGCGATCGATCGGGCGCAGCCAGCGCGCCGTACCGATTATCGCCTCTCGGTCGAGCGCTTCCGCGCGCACGGCGCGCGCCGCGGCCTGGTTGCGCTGCTGTCGGATTTCTACTGTGACCCGGCGGCGCTGATTGCGAGCGTGCGGCCGCTGGCCTTCGAGGGCAGCGACCTGGTGCTGTTCCAGATTCTCGATCCCCGCGAGCTGCATCCGGTGCTGCGCCAGGCCAGCGTGCTGCAGGACATGGAGACTGCGGAGGCGGTCGAGGTGTCCAGTCGGTTCGTGGACGACGTCTATCCCGCCAAGCTGCAGCGGCACGTCGCTGCGCTGCACGACGCGGCCGCCGCCATCGGCGCCGATCACGTGCTGCTCGACAGCTCGGAGTCGATCGCGGTGCCGCTGCGCCGCTACCTGCTGTTTCGAGAGCGGCGCCGATGAACCTGCTGGCGCCGCTGTTCCTGGCCGGCCTGGTGGCGATCGCGTTGCCGCTGTGGCTGCACCGGTTGCGTACCCGCCAAACGCAGCGCGCGCTCTTCAGCTCGACCATGCTGCTCGAGCGCCACCCCCAGGAGCAACTGCTGCGCAGGCGCTGGCGTTACCGCACACTGCTGGCGCTGCGCGTGCTGTTGTTGGCGGCGCTGTGCCTGGCCTTTGCCCGCCCGGTGTGGCGGACGGCCGGCCGGCAGGCGCACGCGGGGTTGCAGCTGATCGTCCTGGACACCTCGCTGTCGATGGAGGCAAATGGGCGCTTCGAGCGTGCGCGTACGGCCGCGCAGCGCCTCATCGATCGGCTCGACGGGCGCAGCGCGCTGATCGTCACCGCCGCAGGCGCGCTGGCCGTGTCCTCGGCCGGCGCGGGTAGCGGGGCCAGCGCTGATCCGGGCGCGCTGCGGGCGGTGCTGCGGCAGTTGCATCCCGGCGCCGCGCGCCTGGACGACGGCGCCACGATGATGGGCCTGGACTCGGTATTCGAGCGGCAGCGCGGGCGGGTCGAGGCGTACTTCATCAGCGACTTCCAGGCCAGCGGCATGCCGACGCGGTTCGCCGACCTGTTGCCGCGGGTCGCGCCGGGACGCGCGCTGTCACTGCAGTTGCGCTCGGTAGCGGGCACGCCCGTTCCGGCCAATTGGACCCTCAGCGCGCTGCGCCGGGATGGCAGCGACATCGTCGCAATGGTGCGCGGCTACGACACGCAGGCGCGCTCGCTGAGTGTGACGCTGGAAGTCAATGGCAAGCCGCTCGCCCAGGTGATGCAGCAGCTGGCCGCATCCGGCGCGGCGCAGTTTCGATTTGCACATCCGTTGCTGCGCCAGGGCGACAACCGCGTGATCGCGCGCCTGGCGGTGCGCGATGCGCTCGCCGCCGACAACGTCCGCTATGCAGTCATCCGCAATAGCGCGCTGCAGGACGTCCCGGTGCTCAGCGCCGACGCGCACTCGCGCGCGACGACTTATCTTGCCACCGCGCTGGCCAGCGCCGGCGGCGGCTATCAGGCGCAGCGGTACACGCTCGGCCGCTTCGATGCGCGAGCGTTGCCGCGCTATCGATGGGTCATGCTCGACGATCTGGGGGCGATCGATGCGGGGCTGGCGGCACGGCTGCATGCGTTCATCGCCAACGGCGGGGGCGTGTTCGCCGCGCTCGGGCCGCGCTCGATTTCGCAGCGCCGGTTGCCACTGCTGGGCGACGCGGTCACTGGAGGTGCCGGCGACAGTGACGCGCCGCTCTCGGTCGGGCAGGTGCAGGCCGGCCACCCGCTGCTCGCCGGACTGCGGGGCTGGGAGTCGCTCAATCTCAGCCACATGCTGACGCTGGCCCCCGACGCGGCCGATGAGGTATTGGTCTCGGCCAGCAATGCAGCGCCGCTGCTGCTGCAGCGGCGGATCGGGCGTGGCCGCCTGCTGGTCTTCACCAGTGATCTGGACGACGACTGGAACGATCTGCCAGTGCAGCCACTGTTCGTCGGCCTGCTGGCACAGATGGGACGCTACCTGGGGGGCATGGGACAGTTCGCGCCGGTCCAGACGGTCGGGGCGAGCATCGCATTGGGGGGCGATGGCGACCCTGCCGGGCAGATCATTGACCCCTCGGGCCGGACGGTGCTTTCCTTGGCCGATACCCGTCGTGCGCTGACAGTCAAGCTGGATCAGCCCGGCTTTTATCAGATCTATACTCCGGCGGGGCGCACGTTGGTTGCGGTGAATCCGGATCTGCGCGAATCGGATCTGGCGCCGATGAGCGAGCGCGCGCTGGCGCGCTGGCGCCGTGCGTTGGCGGCGACGAACAGCGTTGTCCCCGTCACCGGGACTTCGACGCAGGAGGCCCAGGTGTCGCTGGCGCCGGTGCTGCTGGGCATACTGGCGCTGCTGGCGCTGGCGGAGTCGATGCTCGGCAACAGCTATCTGCATCGCCGCCTGGGGGCGGCGGGGGCGGGTCGACCATGACAGAGCCCATTGAGCGGCTGCTCGGTTACCTGGATGCCTTCGGCGCGCGTCTGCGGCGCGTGGTGTGGCTGCGGGCCGCGGCCGTGCTGGCGCTCGCGGCGCTGGGGGTGACGCTGTGGGGCAGTGCCGTGGTCATTCGCCACGGTTTTGGCGGCGGCACCCTGGTGCTGGTGCGCGCGGTGTTGGGCCTGGTGCTGGCGGCGCTGGCCTTGGCGCTGCTGGTGCTGCCGCTGCGCCGCCTGCGGCGCGAGCGCGACCACGCCATCGAATCGCTCGCGGGCGAATTCGATGGACGGCTGCACACCTATGCCGGCCTCGATGCTGCGCACCCGTTCAAGAGTCTGCTGGCCCAGGACGCCCTGGCGATTGCGGCACGGCACCCGCCGCACTCGCATGTGGGTCGCTTGCGGCTGGCGCTGCCTGGCGCCGCGGCAGTGGTGCTGGCGCTGTCGTTGGTATGGCTCGCCGCCGCCGGGCCCGGGCTGTACCGCTATGGCACGCGGGCGATCTGGGCCGGCTGGCTCTTTCAGGGCCTATTGCCGGCCCAGCGCATCGACGTCGATCCCGGCGACCAGGCCGTACGCCGCGGCGCCACGGTCACGGTGCGCTCCTGGCCACGCGGATTCGACCCGGCCAGCGCGCAGTTGCATGCACGCGTGGGCAGCGGCAGCTGGCAGCAGCTGGATATGACGGCGGGCGGGGCGGCGGATGCCTTCACGTTCACGTTCTTTTCGGTGCGCGACCCGGTCAGCTACTACGTGTCCGCAGCGGGAGTGCGCAGTCCAACCTACTCCCTCAAGGTGGTCGAGGTACCGAATGTCGACCGGCTGCAGCTCGTCTACCACTATCCGGATTGGACGCGGCTGCCGCCGAGGACGCAGACCGGTGACGGCGACATCAGCGCCATCGCCGGCACCCGCGTGCAGTTGCAGGCGCACACCGATCGCGCGCTGGCTGCGGGCGAGCTGGTGCTCGATGCTGCCGCGACGCCGCTGATCACGCGCGGCCACGATGCGAGCACGACCATCCAGGTGACTCGTGATGCGCGCTACTACCTGGCGACGCGCATCGGCGGCGAGCGCGTGCGGCTGACCGATGACTACCTGATCAAGCTGCAGCCGCTAACCAGGCCGCGGGTGCACATCAGCTGGCCGGGGCGCGACTATTCTGCCAGCAGCATCGAGGAGGTCACCACGCAGGTGCAGGCCAGTGATGCCTTCGCGTTGAAGTCGCTCGAGCTGCATTATTCGATCAACGGCGGCGCCTGGCAGTCGGTGGCATTGCCGGTGAGCGGCCGGCAGGCGAGCGACCAGCACGTGTTCATGCTCGAATCGATGCGCCCGGCGGATCGGCGTGCGCTCGCCCCCGGCGACATGATCAGCTACTACGCAGTCGCGCGCGACCATTCACAGCTCACGCGCAGCGATCTGTATTTCATCAACGTGCAGCCGTTCGATCGGCGCTACTCGCAGGCGACAGCGGGTGGTGGAGGCGGCGGTGGCGATGAGCAGCAGCAGATTGCGCAGCGACAGCGCGAGATCCTGCTGTCGACCTGGAACCTGCTGCGCGGCACTGCCCACGGCAGCGCGGCGCTGCACGACAATGCGAGCCTGCTGGCCAATCTGCAGGGTAAGCTGGCCGCTCAGGCCAGAACCCTGGCGGCGCGCGCGCAGGCGCGTCAGCTGCTCGCCGGCGATCCGAAGGTCGCCCGCTTCGTCGATAGCATGAAGCAGGCGGCCGGCGCGATGCAGCCGGCTGCCCAACAGCTGGCGGCGACCCATCTTCAAACCGCGATCGCCCCCGAGCAGCAGGCGCTGCAATTTCTCATGCAGGCGGCTTCGCAATTCACCGATGTGCGGGTGGCCATGCAGCGCGGCGGCAATAACCAGAGAGGACAGTCGGACCGCGATCTATCCCAGATCTACCAATTGGAAATGGATCTGCACAAGAACCAGTACGAGAGCGGCAACGATGCTTCGCCGCAGTCGAGCGACCAGCGCAGTGACGAACTCGCCCGGCGGCTGCAGAGCCTGGCGCAGCGTGAGCAGCAGCTCGCCGATCAGCTGCAGCACACAGCGCAGCTCACGCCCGAGCAGCGCTGGCAGCAACAGCGGCTGCAGCGCGAGGCGCAGGATCTGCAGCAGCAGCTCGCCCGGCAGCCGCCGTCGCAGCCATCACCGCGGCAAGGGCCAGGCGCGTCCAACAGCTCCGCGCAGGGACAGCAACAGGGCGGGCAGGGCCAGCAAGGACAGGGCACACGCTCCGGTCCGCTCGGGGCCGATAGCTTCGGCGGCACGGTGCTGGCCGGACGGCTTGCTGATGCCATCCGATCGATGGGGCAGGCTGGGACACAGATGCGCATGAACGGTGCCGCTGCGGCAGCGCGCGCACGCAGCGCAATGGAGCAGGCGCAGCGCGCGCTGGCGGGAGCCGGCACGCAGCTGGCACGCGAGCGGGCCCAGGCCATGCAGCAGGCCATCGGCGCCATGGCCGACCGCGCCGGCCAGCTGTACTCGCAACAGGCGGCCGTGCAGTCCAGGCTGCAGGCGGCGGCGTCCGCTGCAGGGGCGCGCGCCGGCGCGGCCCGCGGCGGATCGTCTGGCGGCGGTGTGCTTGACGACGCCCAGCGCTCGAGCCTGGCCCAAGCCAAGCGCGATCTGAGCGACGGCGTACAGCAGCTCGCCGCCCAGATCCATGCCGCCGCCGGGCGCTATCGTGGCGAATCGGCGCAGACGGCCACAGCGCTGGCCGATGCCGGCCAAGTGGTGGCCGACGATGACCTGGCTGGGCGGCTGGGGAATGCTGCGCTGGCGATCGACCAGGGCCAGGCCGGCTACCTGGCATCTACCGAGGGGGCCGTGACGCAGGGGCTGCGCGAGCTGCGCGACCGGCTGCAGGGCGCGGCGCGCAGCGCCGGCAGCGCGGTCGCCACGGCCAGGGCGACACCCGATGCGCTGGCCTCGCAGCTCGTACAGGTGCGCGCGCGGCGCGCCGAGTTGCAGCGCCAGGCGGACGCCAGGCAGGCGGCAAGCGGCGGCACCGGTCGCGATGCGGCCGTGACCGCGCAGCTGCGCACGCAGATCACCCAACTGCAGCAGCTGGAGCTACAGCTCGAGCGACGCGAGCATCCCGGCCAGGCGGTGCGCGCCGCGGTCGCCAGTCCCGGAGCCGAGCAATATCGAGCTGCGGTCGCCGAATACTACCGCCAGCTTGGCCGCCAATAGTGGCCGAGCACACTGAGCGCGAGCGCATCGATCGCCTCATCGCGCGCGATGGGCCCGAGCAGGCGAGGCAGTGGGCACGGCGCACCGAGGCCCTGTACCGCACCGCTGTGCTGGACCCCACGCACTTTTCCCACTCCGGCGAGTATCGGCGGCGCTTCATCGAGGCCTATGTCGCATTGAAGCGCTTCGCGCTGCGGGAGCGGTGAAGGGGCGCTCGCCTGCCTTGACCCTGAGGAGAATTTCAGATGGACGCTCGCGCCTTCGATTTCATGCCGCTCAATGCCCGTCCCGTCAAACCGCGCACGCGCGGGCTGACTGAGATCCGCGGCGCTTACTACAGCGTCGTCGGACCACGGTACCTGGAGGATCTGCTCGAGCTGATGCATCCATACGTCGACGGGCTGAAGTTCGCCGGCGGATCATTTGCATTGATGCCCGCCGCGGCGGTCAGGCAGCTGATCGAAATTGCGCATCGCTACGGCGTGTACGTGTCGACCGGAGGATGGATCGAGCACGTGCTCAGCCGCGGCCCGGCGATGACGGAGCGCTACATCGACACGGCGGCCGAATTCGGCTTCGATGTAATCGAGCTGTCGGTCGGGTTCATCAGCCTGCCGACCGATGATCTGCTGCGGCTCATCGAGCGGGTCAAGCGCGCCGGCCTCAAGCCCAAGCCCGAGCTGGGCATCCAGTTCGGCGCCGGGGGCGCCACCGCCGCCGCGGAACTGGCCGCCGAGG
>Ga0307374_10011327_pt1 | contig 12699 bp, 13 predicted proteins | sample OX3MG_FD_202532 | JGI IMG/M metagenome (GOLD analysis project Ga0307374, IMG submission 202532) | Soil microbial communities from Risofladan, Vaasa, Finland - OX-3 | ecosystem: Environmental > Terrestrial > Soil > Coastal area > Acid sulfate soil | place: Finland: Risofladan, Vaasa | collected...
TTGAACCCGCCGACCAGGGGGGTCACCACGGTGCGACCGCGCCAGGTGAACGCGGTGCCGCGCCACGAGGTGGCGACGTCACGCGCGTCCTCGCGGCTCACGCTCGCGACGGGGAGCGCAGTGGTCGAGGCCAGGCGCTGGCCGTACGGGTCGTCGACCCACAGCACCGCTCGTCGCGCGCGGTCGGGGTCGAACAGGGCGGCCTTGGCCTCGAAGTACCTCTCCATCGAACCGTGGTAGTCGAGGTGGTCGTGACCCAGGTTCGTGAACGCGGCGACGCCGAAGCGCAGGCCGTCGACGCGGCCCTGGTCGAGCGCGTGGCTGGAGACCTCGAGGGCGATCACCGACCGTGGCCGGTCGCGCGAGAACTCCTCGGCCAGGCGCGCCAGAGTGCGAAACAGCTCCGGCGGCGCGGGCGTGGTGCGTTCGTTGGTCAGCGTCCCGACGCTCGCCCCGTTCCAGCCGAGCGCACGCGCCAGTGACGCGACGAGGGACGTGACCGTGGTCTTGCCGTTGGTGCCGGTGACCCCGACGAGGTCCACGTCGAGCTCGGGGTGCCCGACGATCGCCGCGCTGGCCTCGGCCAGCAGGGCGCGCAGCCGCGACGTCGGAACCACGACCACGGGAGCGGCGACGTCCACCGGCTCGTCGGCCACGACGGCAACCGCTCCGTGCGCGACGGCGTCGGCCGAGTGCGTGACCCCGTTGGACTGACGCCCCGGCAGGGCGAAGAAGAGCGACCCGGGCGCGCACGCGCGCGAGTCGACCTGGACGTCGCTCACCTCGACACGTCCGGTCGCGGCGTCGAACGTGAGGTCATCCAGGAGGTCGCCGAGTTGCATCAGGTCACGTCCGAGCTGATCGAGGCCTTGCCGGTCAGGGGCTTGACGACGGTGCCGTTCGAGGGGATCCCGTAGTGGTGCAGGGCGTACGACATGACCTGCTGGAAGACCGGCGCGGCCACCTCGCCGCCGAAGATCATGGTCTGGGGCCTCTCAATGACAACAATCATCGACAGTACTGGAGCGTTGGCGGGGGCGAACCCGACGAAGGTGGCGTTGTACGCACCGCTCAGCAACTGCGGTTTTCCCGGGATGAACATGGAGGCCGTCCCGGTCTTACCGGCCACCGAGTAGCCGGGGATGATGGCGCTCGTGCCGGTGCCGGCGAGGACGACCTGTTCGAGCATCGACACCATCGTCGCGTCCACGGCGGGCGACAGTGCTCGGTACTGCACGCTGGGGGGCGTCGCGCTGACCGTCCCGTTGGCGTGCACGTACCCGCGCACCAACTTGGGTGCGACGTAGACGCCCCCGTTGGCGATGGTGTTGTACGCGTCGAGGATCTGGATCGGTGGCACCGCGTCCACCTGGCCGATGGGCAGTGCGACCTGGTCGCTGGTGTGCCAGTTGGCGGCGCTCACGAGCAGCCCGGAGGTCTCGCCAGGAAAGTCCACCGGGGTCTGCTGACCGAACCCGAGCCGATTGACCTGCGCCAACAGCCCAGCCTCGCCCACCTTGGTTCCGATCTCGTACGTGCCGATGTTCGACGACAGTGCCAGGATCTGGGTGGCCGTCAGGTGCTCGAGGCCGTGGGACTCGGCGTCGTGGAAATAACGGCCGCCGACGTTGACGGCGCTGGGCACGGCGAACACGCTGTGCGGCGTGATCACGCCCTGCTGGAGCGCCGCCGAGAAGGTCACCACCTTGAAGACCGACCCCGGCTCGTAGGCCTGCGTAAAGGGCAGGTTGTTGATGGTCTGCTGGATCCCCGGTACGCCCACCGAGTGACCCCACGCTGGCACCGGCCCGAGGACGCCGGCCTGGGTGTGCGTGTTCACCAGTGACGCGTCGGCCAGGATCTGACCGGTCTTCACGTCCATGACCACGGCTGATCCGTCGACCGCGCCGGTCGAGGCGAGTTCACGGGCCAGCGCGCGCTCGGCGACGAACTGCAACGACGTGTCCAGGGTCAGTTCGAGTCCCACGCCCGGCTTGGCCTTGGTGACGACGGTCGACGCCGCGCTGGGCAGGTTGACGCCCGAGCTCGAGACGAAGGCGCGCGTGACGCCGGTGCGACCCGCGAGGAGCGACTGATACTTGTACTCCAGGCCGGCCGAGCCCGCGCCCTGGGCGTTGGTTCCCCCGAGGACCGACGTCGCGATCGGCCCGCTGGGGTAGGTTCGCACCGACGAGCTCTGTACCACGATGCCCGGAAAGACCAGCGACGACACCTTGTGACCCGACGCCAGGTCGAGGTCGTTGGTGATCACGACGTAGCCGTCGTGCTTCTTCGAGAGCATCTGGGTGAGCTTGGCCACCGGCACGTGCACCAGCGGGGCCATGGCGGCTGCCTCCGTTGCCGGGTGGGTGATCTGCATGTCGTCGGCGATCACCAGCGAGGTGGGACGCGACACCGCGAGGATCTGCGCGTTGCGGTCATAGATCCCCGCGCGCAGCGCGGTGGTGGTCAGGTCGACGCGGACCTGACCGACCGACAGCGCACTGAAGTAGGGGTGATCGACCACCTGCAGGAAGAAGAGGCGTACGGCCAGCGCCACGAAGACCAGGACGAATCCGGCGCGCACCAGCTTGAGGCGGCGCGACGGCGACGCGCTCGTGCGGCGTCGCGCCACCGGAAGAGGGCGGACGCGATGGTGGGTCGGGGTGAAATGTGCGCTCACCGCCGCGTCCTTGATGTGACCGGCGCGGAACCTAGGAACTTCGGAAGCGGCAAGGGCGCATCAAGTGACGTGGACGGGACTTGCGTCACCGAGATGGGGTCGACCAGGTGCAGGACCCCCGCCTGTTCGGCGATCTGACCGGGAGCGGCCAGGTTGGTCAGGGAGCCCACCTGTTGGGCGTAGTTCGACTCCAGCTGCAAGAGCTGGCTCTGGAGTTGGTGGATCTGCACCTGGCGGTTGGCCGCGAGCATGCTGCCACTGAGAGAGAGCGCCAGGGCGACCACGACGATGACGATCGATCGACGCGTCATCGAGACGCGGGCCACTCGGGTGTGCGCGGCCTCTCGACCCGCGACGCGCGTTGCGTGCTGGGGCGCGGCGGCGCGCCGCGGTTGCGCCTCGATGCGCCGCGGGAGCGTGACCACGCTCACGGCGCCACCTTTTTCGCCACGCGCAGTCGGGCCGATCGAGACCTGGGGTTGCGCGCGATCTCCAGGGCGGTCGCCAGGGTCGCACTCGCCCGCGCCACGCTGGCTCGCGGCACCGCGCCACAGACGCAACCAAGCTCCACCGGGCACCGGCAGCCTCCGGTTGCCGCCTCGTGGAAGTACGCCTTGACCGCGCGGTCCTCGCCCGAGTGATAACTCACCACGACCAACAGTCCACCAATGGACAACGCGTCCAGGGCGGCCTCGAGCCCACGGGCCAACTGCTCGTCCTCGCCGTTCACCTCGACGCGCAGGGCCTGGAAGACGCGCGTGGCCACGTGGCCACGGCGCCGCGCCGCCGCCGGCACCGCGCGCTCGACCGCGGCGGCCAGTTCACCGGTGGTCTGGGGCTGTGCGTCGAGAACCGTGCGCGCGATCGCCCCGGCGAAGCGTTGTTCACCGTTGAGGCGTAAGACCCTTACGAACTCGTGCACGTCGACGCGCGCCAAGTACTGGGCGGCCGTCTCGCCGCGCGTCGGGTCCATGCGCATGTCGAGGGGCGCGTCGGCGCGGAAGGAGAAGCCCCGCGTTGCGTCGTCGAGCTGATGCGACGAGACACCCAAGTCCATGAGCACTCCGACCACGGGCGAGTTGCCCACGAAGTCGGCGTGCGTCGCGAGAACGCTCGCCAGGTCGGCGAAGGTGGCGTCGGCGACGCGGAACCGATCGCCGTAGGGCGAGAGCCGCGCCAATGCGGTGGCGCGCGCGTCGGGGTCGCGGTCGATCCCCAGGATGCGCAGCTGCGGGGCGGCCCGCAAGATGAGGTCCGCGTGACCGCCGCCGCCCACCGTGGCGTCGACGATCACGCCGGCCGGCTGGCCGGCCAGCAGGTCGACGATCTCTGTCTCGAAGACCGGTACGTGGTAGGTGTCCTGGGCCATCTGCAGCCCCCCAATCGTCAAGACGGGCGAGAGGGCGGAGGAGGTTTCCCGTCCCGTCTTGACGATTGGCAGGCTGCGCATGGTCCGCGGCCGATACTGCTGAAGCGTTCCTTTCACTCGTTGCTGCCCTTTTTGAAGATCTCTTCGGCGGGGTTGACCTGCTCGGCGTACACGCCCGGGTCCCACAACTCCAGGTGGTCCAGTGCGCCCACCACGAGTACGTCTCCACTCAAGCGGCCGTACTCGCGGATCGCCGCGGGCAGGGCGAATCGCCCCTGCTTGTCGAACTCCACGTCCGAGGAGTTGGCCGCCCAGTACCGGGCCTGCTGGCGCTCGAGCTGTCCGCCGCTGCGGCTTTGGGTCAGACGCTCTTCAGTCTGCCGGGCGAACTCGCCGGGCGTCCACAGCGCTACGCATCCCTCAGTGTTCGGGCTGAGGTGACCCCCGCGCTCGAACTCGGGCCGAAAGCGCGCGGGCAGGATCAGTCGACCCTTGGCGTCCAACGTGTGTTGGAACTGTCCGACGAACCCGAGCATCGCCTAACCCTCCGCACCCATCCGCGAGGTCACCACTCTCCCCCACTTCGCACCACCATACACCACTACCTCCCACCCAAGGCCAATTTTCGACCCCGTCGACCTCATTTATGGGGTGGTGTTGTGCGGCGATCGAACGGCGGGTCCGATCGGGTGTCGGGGCTAGGGAAGAAGGCGCTGGCGCAGCACGGCCGGCGATCCCGAGGCGCGCGCCAGCAGGTCGACGACCGCTGCCGCGTCGTCGAGGCCGAGAGACGACCGGGTGTGATGGTCCAGTGCGTCGGCAAGTCCCTCCGGGGCAATTGCCAGCTTTCCCACCAACGCTGCGGACGACCGAGCGGGCAGGACGCTCGAGAGCAAGACCCCCTCACGCACTCGCCACTGGGTCAGTCCGACCGCTTTGCGCCCGTCGACGAAGACCTCGCCCGGCCCTCGGCCCGCGAAGCAGACCACGCGGTGCTGGGCCGCGCCACTCAGCGGTCCCTCGTGCACCTCAACGTCTCCCGTGACCAGCACCTTCAGCGCGTCGCGCCACCAGCGGCCCGCTGTCACGGCGCCGGCGCGCACGTCGTCGCTCCATCGGGGGTCTCGTGCGGGTATCCACCAGTCGACCCACAGGTCGTCGGGTTGGACGAGCACCACCCCTCCTCCGCCACGGCGTCGACGAACGGGTCCGACAGTCGCGTCGTGGCGCAAGGTCCCCAGAGGTTGGGCGCTACCGAGGACCACGATGGGCTCAGCCACGTCGACCACGGTCATTGTTGCCACCGCGGTCTCGCGAAGTTGGCGGTAGTCGAAGAGGTCGGCGACGTCGCCCGTCACGAGGCGCGCGGCAGGAACGGCGCCCAGAGCGGGTGGGGGTCCGGGACGTGGCGCCACCGCCACCAGGGCCCGTCAGGCACGCGCGGCTCGAAGTGCAGTCGCCAGCCGAGCTCCTCAATCAAACGATCGCCCTTTTGCATGTTGTGGTGCTTGCACGCCGCCACGACGTTGGTCCAGTCGTGGAGACCGCCCCGGCTGCGCGGCACCACGTGATCAATGGTGTCGGCGTGCTCCAGACAGTAGGCGCAGCGATAGCTGTCGCGCAGCAGTAGGGACCGGCGCGTGAGCGGCGGCGTGCGCACGCGCGCAGGCAGCTTCACCATCTCGTGGAGGCGCACGATGGCGGGAATCTCGACAACGAGGGTGGCGCTGCGGCACACCGCGGGTTCCTCCGGCGTCGCGATGGGCTCGGCCCGGCCGGCCAGCATCAGGACCACGGCGCGTCGCTCACTCACCAGCTGCAGAGGCTCGAAGGTGGCGTTGAGCAAGAGCACGCGACTCATAGTGTCCTACCGTCCTCCCGGCTGACGAAGCGACCACTCAGCGGCGTCGACGAGGTCGCGCGGCGTGGGCGAGCCCGTCGCCCCGAAGGCGGTCGCTTGGCGAAACTCCCAGTAGCGCTGGTCGGGCAGGGGCAGAAACGGTGCCCGGCGCCACCAGCGTGGGACGCGCAGTCGCCATCCGGCGCGCGCGAGCGCGATCGCGCGCGACGGGCGCGTCGCGACGTACCGTGCGAGCCCTGGAGAGCGCACCACGCTCACGCCACCGCCCCTCGCCATCCCACCATGGCCGCGCCCAGCAGGCCGCCATCCGGACCAAGGCTCGTGGGGCGAATCTCCAAGTCACGAACGTAGGAGATCTTCGCCACCTCGTGGGCCGCCTCGTTGGCCTGATCGAAGAATCCGCGGCCGAAGCCCAGGGCCACCGAACCACCGATGTAACACCGAGTGAGGTCCAGCACCGCCGACAGAGTGCCCACCGCGCGACCCACGAGTCGTGCGGTGCGCGTGCGTGTTGCCGCGTCGGCCTCCTCGGCCGATCGCCCGGTCATCGCGTGGATAGCGAACCCCGAGGCCTCGGCCTCGAGGCACCCGCGACTTCCGCACGCGCAGTCACGCCCGTCGGGAACCACCGTCAGATGTCCCACGTGTCCCGCGTTGCCACTGGCGCCGTCAATGAGGCGTCCGTCGACCACGACGCCCCCGCCCACGCCGCTCGAGACGACCATCGAGAGGAACGACGCGTCACCACGCGCGGCACCGAATCGACCTTCGGCCAGCGCCAGTGCTCGCGCGTCACCATCGACGTGAACCTCGACCGACAGGCGCTGACTCAGTTCTTCGCGCAACGCAACGTCGCGCCACGACGGGATGTTGAGGGGCGACACCAGTGCACCGTGATCCCTCATCGGACCGGCGCACGCCACTCCCAGGACCGAGGGCTTGGCGTCGCCCGCCACCGCGTCGATCAGATCACCGATGCGCTCCAGGAGATCGGTCGCGTCGCCAATGGTGAGGCGGTCGCGCGCGAGGATGACTCCGTCACCATCGACGAGGCCCGCCGCGACTTTGGACGCGCCGATGTCAAGGGCCAGGCACGGGGCGGCGCCGGGCGCCGTCCCGGCGGGCGTCATCCGCTTTTGCGGCGCTGACGCGACAACCAGTCGCGAAGCGAACGGGTCCGAGGACCGACGTTCGCGGGTGTGTCGTCACCGTGTGCGGACCGGGTGAGATCCTGCCAGGAGGCTCGACCCAAGAGACGGGCGTTGCGCTCGATGACGACGGCGGACACGAACATGAGGGCTACACCAACGAGGCCAAGGGCCACGTTGTGCGAGAAGGTAAGCACGAGGATCGCCAGTCCGACGAGGAAGCCAAAAATGCCCCACCGCACCCGGCGACCGCCGTGCGAGTAGACGTTGGTCTCGCGAACACTCTTGGCAAAGCGCGGGTCCTGCTTAGAGAGCGAATCTTCCAGCTCGGCCAGAATCCGCTGTTCGTGTTCCGAAAGCGGCATCGCGTCTCCTCCCTTCGGCTATGGCGTTATCGTACCGTCTCGGCCTTGGCGGACGCACGTCAGCGGCGCCGGACAAGGGAAAGGATTCACGTAATGATCACCGACGAACCCCCCGTCGTGACACGGGTCGCGACGGTCTGCACTGGCAACATCTGTCGGTCGCCCATGGCCGAAGTCGTCTTTCGCGACCTGGTCGAACGCGACGAACGCCTTCGCGCGACGGTGATCGTGTCGAGCGCGGGCACCGCCCGGTGGCACGAGGGAGCCCCGATGGACCCGCGGGCGCGCCGGGCCCTCGACCGGGCGGGGTTGCGCGGCGCGGGCTCGCCAGCTGCCTACGCCGACGCGGCGTATCTCGACGCGCACGACGTGGTGGTGGTGATGACGCGCGAGCACCGTGACGACGTCCTGGCTCGCCGCAGGCGCGGCGTCGGCCAGGTGATCTTGCTGCGCGACTTGATTGACGAGACCGACCTCGACCTCGCCGATCCCTACTACGGCACCGACGAGGACTTCGACGAGTGTCTGGCCGTTATCCGGAGAGCGGGTCAGCGTTGGACATCGGAATTTCTTCGGCGACGGGATGCAGGCTCGTCCGCAGTTTGATCTCGGGCAACGTGAGCGAGGCCAACACGGCCAGTACACCAATGGGCGTGGCCACCTTGTAGATGTGCTGGAGGGTGTTGGTGATCGAGTGCAGCACGATCGACAGCTGGGCGGGTGGTAACTGGTGCAGCGCCTTGGGCGTCAAGTGTGCCGGGTTGAACCCCGCGGGCAGGTGGCCGCCAAATCCGGTCAGGAGTTGGCGCGGATACTCGTTGGCGTAGAGGGCCCCGAAGACCGCCGTTCCGAAAGATCCACCGATGGACCGGAAAAAGTTCGCCCCGGCGGTCGCTGCACCGAGGTCGGCCTGATCGACGGCGTTCTGGACCGCCGTCACCAGTATCTGCATCACGAGACCTAGACCGACGCCGAGCACGAACATGTAGAGACTGATCGTGTAGCTCGAGGTCGTCACGCCGACGAGTGACATGAGCGCCAAGCCCACCGTCATGATGGCCGTGCCGGCGATCGGGAAGGGACGGTAGCGCCAGCCCTTGGCGACCAGTTGGCCGGCCACGATCGACGCGCCGAATAGCCCGACCATGAGCGGCAGCAAACGCAGACCCGAACTGGTCGGTGACACCCCACGAACCTCTTGGAAGAACAGGGGCAGGAAGGTCATCGCGCCGAACATTGCGAAACCCACGATGAAGCCAATCGCCGACCCCGATACGAAGGCGCGATTACGAAAGAGCCGCGGCGCCAGGATGGGTTCGGGCGACGCGCGTTCAACGAACACGAAGACAGCGGTGAAGACAACTCCGCCGACGAGGAACGAAATGAGGAGCGGCGAGCTCCACGCAATGGAGGTGCCACCCAAAGACAGATACAAGATGAGCCCGGACGCACCAGCGGTAAGTGTGAGGATGCCCGCGTAGTCGATGACGTGCGAGACACGCCGCCCGGCTGCCGGAAGGGCCGCGGCGGTCACGATGAGGGCCAAGATGCCGAAAGGCACGTTGACGAAGAAGATCCAACGCCAGGACCAGTACTCAACGATCACCCCGCCCAGCAGCGGACCGAGTACCGTCGCGGCTCCGAACACTCCGCCGAACCATCCGGCGTAGCGACCTCGCTCGCGCGGTGGCACGATGTCAGCGATGACCGATTGGGCGCCCACGATGAGACCGCCACCGCCCAGACCCTGGATCGCCCGGAAGAGAATCAGCATGATCATGCTGTGCGCCAAGCCGCACAGCATGCTGCCCGCGAGGAAGATCACGATCGCCGTTTGGAAGAAGATCTTGCGTCCGAAGAGGTCGCCCAGCTTTCCCCACAGCGGCGTGCTGACCGTGGAGGCGAGGAGGTAGGCGACCACGACCCAGCTGAGGTGATTGGCGCCGTGCAGGTCGCCGACGATGGTGGGCAGCGCCGTCGAGACGATGGTCTGGTCTAGCGCCGCCAGCAGCATGCCCAGCATCAGCGCGCCAAAGACGAAGTACAACTCGCGCTTGGGCAGGGGCGTGGGAGAGAGATCAGTACTGCTCACGTGGAGGTCCTCGCAGTAGACGGCGAAACAAGTACTTTAATCCGGCACCGTTGTCGCCTCTCGCATCGTTATCTTGAGTGACATGACCACGCGACGCTCGAAACCGCGAGCCCACCGTCACACCTGGCCAACACCGAGGTCCGCGGCGACGCGGTGTGTCGAGGTCGCGCGCAATTACGAGACAACGATCAGTGCGACCACGAAGAGCGCGTAGCCCGCGATGATCGTCGTACCGGCGCGTCGACTCAAACCGCGTCCGGCGTACGCCAGGGCCAGCACCACCACCGTGAGCGCGAGGTAGCTCGCGGCCGACAGCGATCCCACGGTCGAGGTTGCCGCCAGGCCCACGAACGCACCCGGGATGAGAAGCCCGGCGACCACGTTCAGGTTGTTGCTGGTGAGTGCCGTGCTGAGCGCAGCGGCACCGCGACCTCGCGACGCCAGGTACACCGCGGCGACCGCGTTGGGCAGACTGGTGACCGCGGCGAGCACGATGCCACCGATGACCGCGTCCGCCACGTGGAAGTGATGTCCCAGGTGCGTGGCGCCTCGCTCCATGGCGACGCTGGAGAGAACGACGCAGACCAGGGCGCCACACGCCACCACGACGTCGACTCCTTTGGCGCGGGGTGGCCGGATGGCCTCGTTCAGCTCCAACTCCTCTTCGTGAACCGCCGCCACCAACCACGAACGAAAACGCCGGGGCATCCGAACCTGGGTCAATCGGGCGCGCCGTAAACCGAGGACGGCCAGGTACGGCACGAACACGACAGCGGTGAGCGCGAGGCCCAGTGCATCGGACATGACGCGCGTCACCGCCAACAGGCAGCACAGCGCAATCCACGTCGCGACCACGCCGCCGAGGATGACGACGCGTCGGTGCAGCGAGATGAATCCGGCGATCAACGCTCCGACGCCCAAGAGGGCCGCCAGATTGAATGCGTTGGACCCGATGACCACCCCGGCACCGATCGATCGCTGGTGCGACGAGAGCGCCGAGACCGCCGACGTGATCTCGGGCGCGTCGGCCGCCAGCGCGGCGACGACGCCCAGCAGTGCCTCAGAGAGTCCCAGTCGCTCGCCGACTCGCTCGAGTCGAGTCACCAGCAGCCAACTCGTGGCGAGCGTGACGGTGGCGCCACCGACGAAAGCCAGATACGCGAGAGCCACGGCGGCCACCTTCCACTTCGCACACGTTGCCGACCAGGCTTCCCGGCTCTCCGCGGGTCACGCTAATCGAACTGTTACGGCGCGAGGGGCCTCTGGAGTGAGGCCGCACGCTCGGTAAGTTGTGCGGGGAGGACACGATGAAGACACGCCTGACCGAGTTACTCGCTATTGAGCACCCCGTGATGTTGGCCGGTATGGGTGGTGTCTCGTACGCGCGTCTCACGGCAGCTGTCTCCGAGGCCGGCGGCTACGGATGCCTCGGGGCGTCCACGATGTCCAGCAGCCAGATGGTCAACGAGATCGCGGCCGTTCGGGACATGACGCAGAAGCGCTTCGGCGTGGACCTGTTGACGGCCTTCCCCGCTGACCTGGAGCGAAACGTCGAACTTCTGATCGAGGGCGGAGCCAGCGCGTTCGTGGCTGGGTTAGGCGTGCCGAGCCCGGTGATCGAGCTGTGTCATCGACACGGTGTGCTCGTGTTGTCGATGTGCGGCAAGGTCGAGCACGCGCGTCGCGCACGGGCCGCGGGGTGCGACGTGGTCATCGCCCAAGGCACCGAAGCGGGAGGACATACCGGGGCCGTGGCCACGATGCCGCTCGTCCCGCTCATCGTCGACGCGATGGACGGCGAGATCCCGGTCGTGGCCGCGGGCGGGATCTTCGACGGGCGCGGACTCGCCGCGGCGCTCGCATTGGGCGCCGACGGCGTCTGGGTCGGCACCCGATTCATCGCCACCCCGGAGGCGCGCGCGGTCTCGGGGTTCAAGGAGGGCATCATCGCCAGCGCCGAAGACGCCACGGTGATCTCGCGCGCCTACACCGGCAAGTCAATGCGGGTGCTGCGCAACGAGACGACCGAACGCTACGAGAAGGACCCGTCGCAGCTGCGAGCGTTCCCCGATCAGCTCACCGTCGCTCTGGCCGAAGGAACGTTCCACCTGGGTGGTGACGAGGCCACGCTGGGCGTTGACGCGCGACGCGAGGGGTATCCCGCCGGTCAGGCGGTGGGCGCGATCACGTCGTTGATCCCCGCCGGTGAGATCGTCCACGCCATGGTCCACGACGCGGAGCGCATCATCGAGCGCCTCGGGGCACTGGGCGACGGCTGATCTCCGTCGAAGCTCGGTCTGCGCTGGACGTGAGCGTTACCATCTCGCGGACCTAATGTCACGTCGTGGCGAGTGCGCAGAGTAACTTCGACGAGATCCTCTCTCGGGTTCGCGGCGCCGCCAAGCGCGTAACGGTGGCCAAACGCCGAGTCGCCGAGGTCCTCATTGAGTCCGGCACCGACCTCACCGCCGACGAGATCACCCAGCGGGTTCAGGGTCGGTCCCCCGACGTCAGTCCCTCGACCGTCTACCGGATCCTCGAAGAGTTCGAGGCCCTGGGGATCATCGTGCACGCACACCTGGGGCGCGCGGCGGCCGTTTACCACCTAGCCGGAACTGTGCACGGTCATCTGGTGTGCGAGCAGTGCGGCGCGACCGTCGAGATCCCCGCGCGCGACTTCGATAAGCTCAGTCGGAGCCTGGCCTCTTCGTACGGGTTCGTGCTGGACCGACACCACGTGGCGCTGTCGGGAATCTGCGTCGTGTGTCGGGCGGCATCCTCACCGAACCCGGCGACCTGACGCCCGCGTCCGACAGGCGCCGCGCGCAAACCTCGTTAGGGTGGACGGGTCCCATGATCGCGATCGACCACCTCACGAAGCGGTTTGGCTCGACGGTGGCGGTCAACGACCTGTCCTTTACCGTACGTCCGGGGGTCGTGACCGGCTTCTTGGGTCCGAACGGATCTGGCAAGTCGACCACCATGCGGGTAATCCTCGGTCTGGACCACCCCGACAAGGGTTCGGCCACCATCGACGGGAAGCGGTTCGACCGACTGAAGGCGCCGCTGCGCGAAGTCGGGGCGCTGCTCGACGCGAAGGCGGCCCATCCGGGTCGCACCGCGCGCAACCACCTGAAGGCCCTGGCGGCCTCCAACCAGATCGCGCGCTCGCGCGTCGACG
>Ga0307374_10011328_pt1 | contig 12699 bp, 11 predicted proteins | sample OX3MG_FD_202532 | JGI IMG/M metagenome (GOLD analysis project Ga0307374, IMG submission 202532) | Soil microbial communities from Risofladan, Vaasa, Finland - OX-3 | ecosystem: Environmental > Terrestrial > Soil > Coastal area > Acid sulfate soil | place: Finland: Risofladan, Vaasa | collected...
TTTCGCGCAGCCAGTTCGCCGGCCTGCGCTTCTTCCCCTACCCCAGCTGGGCGCTGAACCGGGTCGCCGTCTATCCGGATCTGGTGGACGCGGCCGAGCGGTTCCTGGGCTCGGACGACATCGAGATCTACAAGATCGAGCTCTGGGCCAAGTACGCCGGCGCCATCGACTACGATCAGCCGCACCACCGCGACTTCGGCAACCACACCCTGGTGACGCCCAGGCTCGACGGCGTCCACACCCAGATGACCACCTTCATCCTGCTCTCCGACGTCGGCGAGGCGGATGGCCCGACCAGGCTCGTGCCGACGCGCCATACCCGCGATCTGCCGCTGACCCCGCGCGAGCTGCCCATGGGCGCCTTCGCGGCCGAGGAGGTCTGCGCCTGCGCCCCGGCCGGGTCGCTGCTGATCTACAAGACCGACGTGCTGCACCGCGGCTCGAACTTCGCCGAGCCGGGCCGCTCGCGCTTCGTCATGCTGGTGGATCTGCAGCAGCGCGGCTGGCGCTGGAACGGCAAGATGAGCTGGCCCAACCAGGCCGGCAGTCCGCACATCGTCGACGCCATCGCCCGGATGACGCCGCGCCAGCGCGACCTCTTCGGCTGGCCGCCCCCCGGCGCCGACTACTGGAACGCCCAGACCTTGCGCGACGTGGCCGCCCGCTATCCGGATCTGGACATGAGTCCCTACCAGCCCTGACCCCCGTCCGGCGCGGCACGCGGCTGCGGCCGGCTTCACCCCCAGCCGTCGATGGTGTCGGCCCACTGGCCGAGCTGGTAGGCGCGGGTGTCCACGCGCGCGCCCGGCGCGGCCAGGGCGCTGGCGATCGAGGCCGCGATGGCGCGCGCGGCGGCGGCGTGGCTGGTCCCGGCGTAGGCCTTCAGCGCCGCTTCGGCGTCGCCGAGCTGGGTGCGCGCCACCGAGGTGCGCCCCGCCGCCGCCATCTTCTGCGCCAGGGCCAGGCTTTCGTCCGCCCGCAGCAGCGGCAGGTCCGCCGGCGCCAGGGCGGCCGGGACGCTGGCGACGATGGCGGCGAGATCGGCGTCGGCGCCGGGAAAGTCGCCGCCCACCAGGTCCTCCTGCGCCGACAGCAGCCGCGTCTGGGCCTCGAACACCGTCGTCCGCGCCTGCCCCGGGCGCGCGCGGCGCATCGGCGCCTCGGCCAGGAACAGGCGCGAGGTCTGGTCCGGCAGCTGGTCGGCGTCGGCGATCGCCGCCTCGACGTCGTCGGCGGCGGCGATGCGGTCGCCCGCGGCGATGGCCCATCGGGCGTTCTCCGCCGCCGCCAGCAGCGAAGCGCCGAGGTCGCGGGTCAGGAGCGAGGCGGAGGCGCCGCCGGGCGTCTTGGCCGGGGCCGCGGGCGCCGCGCCGCGGCTGCAGGCGCCGAGAACGGCGCACGCCAGCGCGCCCGCCAGGACGGCCGCCGCGCCCGCGCGCCGCGTCCGCCGCCGCCCGCTCACGATCGCGCCATCCGCATCAGCTGCGCCGTCGGCATCATGTTGTGGTTCATGTTGGCCATGATCCACACCGAGCCGCCGATGATCAGCGCCACGATCAGCACCCCGAAGGCCAGCGCCAGGACGTTGTTGGTGTTGTCCGCTCCGGTGGTGATGTGCAGGAAGAACACCAGATGCACGCCCATCTGGGCCACCGCCAGGGCGGTGAGCGCCGCCGGGATCGCCGGCGCCCAGATGACGCCGCTGCGGGCGAAATAGAACGAGGCCGCGGTCAGGGCGGCGGCCAGCGCCAGCCCGATCAGATAGCCGCGGACGCCCTGGGCGACGCCGCTGCCGTCCAGCCGCTCGTCGCCGGGCGCGGCGTCGTCGACGCCCGGTTCGTAGCCAGAGATCTCGGTCATCGCGCCACTCCGGTGAGATAGACGACGGTGAAGATGCCCACCCAGACGATGTCCAGAGCGTGCCAGAAGAGCGTGAAACAGAGGATGCGCCGCAGGATGTCGGCGCGGAATCCCTTGGCGAACACCTGCGCCATCATGGTCAGCAGCCACATCAGGCCCAAGGTCACGTGGACGCCGTGGCACCCGACGAGGGCGAAGAAGGCCGAGAGGAAGGCGCTGCGCTGCGGTCCGTCGCCGCTGGCCAGCAGCTGCGCGAACTCGTGGCCCTCCAGGATCAGGAACGCCGCGCCGGGCGCGAAGGTCGCGGCCATGGCGACGAAGTACCAGGGGCGGCTGCGCGCTCCGGCGGCGAGGCTGGCGAGGCCGCAGGCGAAACTGGAGGCGAGCAGGCAGCCGGTCTCCCAGGCGACGCTGTCGAGGCTGAAGAGCTGCCGCCCCGAAGGCCCTGCCGCCGTGGCGTTCGCCAGCACCGCGAAGCTGGCGAAGAACGACGAGAACATCACGAAGTCGCTGAGCAGGAAGATCCAGAAGCCGTAGCCCACCACCACCCGCACCGGCGCCGGTCCGCCGCCGCCGTGCCCGCGCGACTCGTCCTCGGGCTTGCCGTGGCCCAGGTGATGCGGATCCTGGGCGGCGGGATAGGCGGCGCTCATGCCGGCTCCGCCGGCGCGAGCGCCGCCTGGCGCGCCGCCCGGTTGGCCCGGTCGATGCGCGCCACCTCCTCGGCGGGGATCAGGTATTCGGTGCGGTCGCGCCAGGCGAACACCACGAAGGTGGCGAAGGCCCCCAGAGCCGCGGCGATGGCCAGCCACCAGATGTGCCAGATGCAGGCGAAGCCCAGGAAGGTCGCGAAGAAGGCGCAGACGAAGCCGGTGGGGCTGTTGCGCGGCATCTCGATGGGCCGGTACTTGGGCTCGGGACCGAGCTGGGCCGCGTCGCGCGCCTTCTGCTTGACATCCCAATAGGCCTCCAGCCCGTGCACGTCCGGCAGCACCGCGAAATTGAACGCCGGCGGCGGCGAGGCCGTCGACCATTCCAGCGAACGCCCGTCCCAGGGGTCGCCGGTGGCGTCGCGCAGCGCCTCGCGGCGGCGGATGCTGACGACGAGCTGCGCGATCTGGCAGAGGATGCCGGCGAGGATGAGCGCGGTCCCGCCCGCCGCCACGAGCAGCCACGGATGCCAGCCGGGCACGTCGTAATGCTGCAGCCGCCGCGTCATGCCCTCCAGCCCCAGGACATAGAGCGGCATGAAGGCCAGGTAGAAGCCGACGATCCAGCACCAGAAGGCGGCGACGCCGAGACCCTCGTGCAGCTTGAACCCGATGGCCTTGGGGAACCAGTAGCTGTAGCCGGCGAAGGCGCCGAAGAGCACGCCGCCGATGATGACGTTGTGGAAGTGCGCCACCAGGAAGACGCTGTTGTGCAGCACGAAGTCGGCCGGCGGCACCGCCATCAGCACGCCGGTGATGCCGCCGATGGTGAAGGTGAACATGAAGCCGAGCGACCAGAGCATCGGCGTGCCGAACCGCACCTTGCCGCCGTACATGGTGAAGAGCCAGCTGAACAGCTTCACGCCCGTCGGCACCGCGATGATCATGCTGGCGATGCCGAAGACGGCGTTGACGTCGCCGCCCGCGCCCATGGTGAAGAAGTGGTGCAGCCAGACCATGAACGAGATCAGGCAGATGGCCATCGTCGCCATCACCATCGACCGGTAGCCGAACAAAGGCTTGCTGGAGAAGGTCGAGACGATCTCGGAATAGATCCCGAACGGTGGCAGTATAAGTATGTAGACTTCCGGATGTCCCCAGGCCCAGATCAGGTTCATGAACATCATCACGTTGCCGCCGCCGGTGTCGGTGAAGAAATGGAAGCCGAGATAGCGGTCGAGGATCAGCATGGCCAGGGTGGCGGTCAGCACCGGAAACGCGGCGACGATCAGCAGGCTGGCGGCGAGGCTGGTCCAGCAGAACATCGACATGCGAAAATAGGTCATGCCGGGCGCGCGCAGCTTCAGGATGGTGGTGACGAAGTTGACGCCGGTGAGCAGGCTGCCGATGCCGGCGATCTCCAGCGACCACAGGTAGTAGTCGACGCCGACGCCGGGTGAATAGCGCAGCTCCGAGAGCGGCGGAAACGGCAGCCAGCCGGTGCGCGCGAACTCGCCGACCACCAGCGAGAGGTTCACCAGCAGCGCTCCGGTGGCGGTGAGCCACAGGCTGACCGAGTTCAGCGTCGGAAACGCCACGTCGCGCACGCCCAGCTGCAGCGGCAGCACGATGTTCATCAGCCCGATCAGGAACGGCATCGCCATGAAGAAGATCATGATGGTCCCGTGCGCCGAGAATACCTGGTCGAAGTGCTGCGGCGGCAGGAAGCCGGGGGCGCGGAAGGCCACGGCCTGCTGGGTGCGCATCATTATGGCGTCGGTGAAGCCGCGCAGCAGCATCAGCATCGCCAGCACGCAGTACATGACGCCGATGCGCTTGTGGTCGACGCTGGTGATCCACTCGCGCCAGAGATAGGGCAGGCGCCCGCTCAGCACGATCCAGGCGAGCACCGCCACGACGGCGATCAGCACCGCGCCGCCCGCGGCCATCGGCAGCGGCTCGTTCAGCGGAATCGCCGAGAGGCTCAGCCGTCCCAGGATCGTCATGCTCCAGCTCCCCGCGTCATGGCGGACGCGCGCTCGGCGGAGGCCCGGGCCCCGGCGGGAGCTGCTGCAGCGCGATCTTGGCGAACAGGTCCGGCTGCACCGCGCGGTAGGTGTAGGGTGCCACCTTCAGGCTCTGCCGGCTCAGCGCTTCGTAGGTGGGCGCGTCCAGCACCGGCCCGGCGGCGCGCACCGCGCCCACCCAGGCCGCGAAGGCCGCCGGCGCCACGGCGTGGGTGGTGAAGTGCATGTCGGCGAAGCCGTCGCCGCTGAAGTGGCTCGCCTCGCCGTAATAGGCGCCGGCCCGGTCGGCCCTCAGGTTGAGGGGCGTGACCATGCCGTTCATCACATAGATCATCGAGCCCAGCTGCGGGATGAAGAAGGCGGTCATGACGCTGCCGGAGGTCAGCTGGAAGCGCACCGGCACGCCCACCGGGATCACCAGCCGGTTGACGCTGGCGATGCCCTGGTCGGGGTAGATGAACAGCCACTTCCAGTCGAGCGAGACCACCTCGACGTCCAACGGCTTGCCGGGCAGCGGCCGGGCCGGGTCGAGCTGGTGCGCCGAGACCCAGGTGAGGCCGCCCAGGAACATCACCACCAGCAGCGGGATCGCCCAGACCACCAGCTCGACGCGCCCCGAATAGGTCCAGTTCGGCAGCCGCCGGGCGCGGGGGTTGGAGCTGCGGAACCACCAGGCGAACCCGAGCGTGGCCGCCATCACCGGCACGCCCACCACCAGCATGACCGCCAGAGCGTCGAGGAAGATCAGCTTCTCGCCGTCGCCGATCGGGCCCTGCGGGTCCATCACCCCCGGCTGGCAGGCGCAAAGCGCCAGCGCCGCGAGCGCCAGCACGGCGAAGCTCGACGTGCGCCGCCACCGGCCTGCCTGCTCTTCGAGGACCACGCGCCGCGAACCGCGATGGCTACGCTGGTGTTCCGCCGCCACCCGCAAAAACACGGGCCGGAACCGCGACGGAGGCGCCGCGCGGAACAAACGGCGCCGTTGCCGCATTCCGCGGCCATGGCCCAGCGCATCGGCGACTACGCCCTGATCGGCGACCTGGAGACGGCCGCGCTGGTCGGGCGCGACGGCTCCATCGACTGGCTGTGCTGGCCCAGATTCGACGGCGACGCCTGCATGGCCGCCATCCTGGGCGACGCCGGCAACGGGCGCTGGAAGATCGCCCCGACCGACCCGGCCGCCAAGGTTACGCGCGCCTATCGCGACGAGACCCTGGTGCTGCAGACCCGCTTCGAGACCGCCACCGGGGCCGCCGTCCTCACCGATTTCATGCCGCTCCGCGGCAAGGCCTCGCACCTGGTGCGCATCGTCTCTGGCGAGACAGGCAAGGTGCGCTTCAGGTCCGATCTGTCGCTGCGGTTCGACTACGGCCGCATCCGCCCCTGGCTGCGCTCCGAGAGCCAGGATCTGCTCGCCGTCGCCGGCCCGCACGCGGTGCGGCTTCACTCGAGCGCGGCGCTGGCGCCCCGGGCCGGCGGCGACGCATGCGGCGACTTCGAGGTCGAGGCGGGCGCCGAGGCCGCCTTCGAACTCGCCTATTACGAATCCTTCCGCGCGCCGCCCGCCCCGCTCGATGCGCGCGCGGCGCTCGCCTCCACCACCTCGGCCTGGCGGCGCTGGGTGGGCCGCTGCCACTATCGCGGACCCTGGCGCAAGCAGGTCGTCCGTTCCCTGATCACCTTGAAGGCCCTCACCTATCGCCCCAGCGGCGGCGTCCTCGCCGCCCCGACCAGCTCGCTTCCCGAACAGCCGCAGGGCGCGCGCAACTGGGACTATCGGTTCTGCTGGCTGCGCGACGCCACCTTCACCCTGCTTTCCATGCTGCACGCCGGCTACACCCGCGAGGCCGGGGAGTGGCGCGACTGGCTGCTGCGCGCCGTCGCCGGCGATCCCGAGGATATCCAGCCCCTCTATGGCGTCATGGGCGAACGCCGGCTCTCCGAGTGGGAGGCGCCGTGGCTGAAGGGCTTCGGCGGCGCCCGGCCGGTGCGCTTCGGCAACGCCGCGGCCGGCCAGATGCAGCTCGACGTCTTCGGCGAGGTGATCGACGCGCTCTATCAGGCCGAGCAGCACGGCGTCGCCATGAGCCGGCCCGAGCTCGACCTGCAACGCGCGCTCGTCGGCCATGTCGAGCGCATCTGGCGCGAGCCGGATCGCGGCATCTGGGAGGTGCGCGGGGCGCCGCGCCGTTTCACCCATTCGATGGTGATGGCCTGGGTCGCCCTCGACCGCGGCGTGCGCACCGCCGAACGGCTGGGGACCGACGCGCCGCTGGACCGCTGGCGCGCGGTGCGCCAGGAGATCCACGACGAGGTGCTGGCGCTCTGCTTCGACGAGGCGCGCGGCGCCTTCACCCAGGCCGCCGGCGTCCGCTCCCTCGACGCCAGCGCCCTGCTGATCCCGCTGGTGGGTTTCCTGCCGCCCGACGATCCGCGCATCGTCGGCACCGTCAAGGCCATTGCCGCGGAGCTGATGTCGGGCGGCTTCGTGCGCCGCTACGATACCGGCGAGGCGGACGATGGCCTCGCCGGCGACGAGGCGGCGTTCCTGGCCTGCAGCTTCTGGCTCGCCGACAACCTTGCCCTGCAGGGCCGGCGCGACGAGGCGGCCGAGGTGTTCGAGCGGCTGGTGGGCGTCGCCAACGACGTCGGCCTGCTCGCCGAAGAGTATGATCCGGCCACCGCCAGCCTGGCCGGGAACTTCCCTCAGGCGCTCTCCCACCTCAGCCTCGTCAACACCGCCCTTGGCCTGGAGGCCGACGGACCGGCGGCCAGGCGCGCGGCGCGGCGCTCAGGCGAGCAAGGGCTGAGCCGCGGCCGCCTCGCCGCCGCGCGGCGGCGTCGCGCGTGAGCCCAGGCCGAACAGCCGCCGGCCGTTCTCGCTGACCTCGACGCCGCGGTGATGGCTGGATTCGTCGATGAGCCGGTCGGCGGCCCTCAGCGCGCGCATGACGTCGCCGACGACGAGGAACCGCATCTGCGGAACGGCGTATCGGTCGTCGTCGACGACTAGGTGGAAGTGCCGCAATGTCTCTGCTTCTCCGAAGCGCGCCCGGCGCGCCTGGACGACACTAGTGGCGCCGCCGCCGCGCGTTCCAAATCACCAAAGATAAGCCGGCGCGAGAAAGCCGCGCCGGAGCGCCGAAATAGGCCCGCAATCAGGGCGATCGGGTCAACGCGGTCACTCGACCACGAAGCGCACCAAGGACACGAAGACGCTCCGGGCCTCCTCCACCCGCGCTCATCCCGGCGAAAGGACCACAGCCTTTTATCCATTTGTTTTTATCGCATAAAAGCAGGTCAACTTCGCTCGTGGAGGAACTGTGCAGAGGAATCTGCACAGGTTGTGCGGGAAGGCCCAACCCTCGGCTCGATAAGCCGAAGGACGATCCAGTCAGTGAACGGAACCGCGTCGCAGTTCAGGCCGGAACACTTGCCGTCCTTGTTTGGCCAGGCGGCCCCGATGGGGTCCAGATCGCGGCCTTGCCATCGCCGTGGTGGTCGGCTTGCGGTCGATCAGCGTGCGTTGGGGGTTCAGCCGGGCCATGGTGGTTCTCCTGATCCGCCGCGGGACCATCCCGCGGCTTCATGGGGAGCCAAGGCGCCAGGCCATGAGCCGGCGATCAAACCCCGCGCGTCAGCGCGCCCGAAGGGAGCGGAGCTGCACGGAGCCGAAGGCGAAGGAAGCGAGCTGGGTTGATCGGCGGCGGGCATGGCGCACAACGCTCATTGCTCGAAGCCGTGATGGTTTTGGGGACGACGCAGGAGGGCCGTGGTCTTCGGACGCGAGCTGATTGGCCATGCGCCGCCGAGGTCTAGGCCGGCCAGACTCGGTGCTACGACTCCGTTCTCCGGCAAAGGCCGTGGTAGCGATCACAGGCCAGCATGCACCCTATGCCGCAAGGCTTCGAGAAGCGGCGCGAGAAAACGGTCTGACTTCACGTCACATTCCCAAATCGCGATCACGCGCCATCCCGCGGCCTCGAGCGCGGCCTTATTCTCGCTATCCCGGCGCACATTGCGGTTGAACTTGGCGGTCCAGAACTCAACCCGGGTCTTGGGGTTGCTCGCATATCGACAGCCGGAATGGCGATGCCAAAAACAGCCATGCACGAAGATCACCACCCTTCGCTTGGCGAAGACGATGTCGGGTGTGCCAGGCAGACGAGCAACGTGGAGTCGATAACGGAAACCCGCGCGATGTAGCGCCCGCCGGACGCGCAGCTCCGGCGTCGAGTTCTGACTCCGCACGCTGCGCATGATGCGCGTCCGCAGCGCGGTCACCGGCGGTTCGTCTGCGCCCGTGATGGGGCCAGCCGATCTGGGGGATTCTAACGCTACCATTTGGTGAGTGGCGTCAGTGACGTGCCGTGGCATGGTGCCCTCGAAGATTCGCTACGGCCGGACGAGGACGATCAGTGGCCTACGACCGACCACAAGCCGTATCGCTGCCAGATGCAAGCGCTTGTATCCGCCGGCCGACTGCGGTCGACCTGTTCTGCGGAATCGGCGGGATGGGCCTTGGCTTCGAGCAGGCCGGCTTCGATGTGCTGGTCGCCGTCGACGCTGACCCGCAACTGGCCGCCATTCACAAGTACAATCACCCCGCCTCGCGAACGATCTGCCGCGACATCCTCGGCTTCGGCGCCAGGGCGCGCGAAGAACTGGAGCTGGGCCACGCGGAGATAGACGTCGTGCTCGGCGGTCCGCCATGCCAGGGCTTCAGCGTAATCGGGAAGAGGCAATTCGACGACCCCAGGAACGACCTGGTCGAAGCCTTCGCCATCGCCGCCGTAGCCCTTCGGCCGCGCTACGTTGTCATGGAGAACGTTGAAGGCTTGGCCCTCAAGCCCATGCGGGCTCATCTGGACAATGCCAGGGAAATCCTCGCCAACGCCGGATACGCCAGCGCCGACCCGTTCGTGGCCGATGCCGCCGATTTCGGGGTTCCCCAGCGTCGACGCCGCGTCCTGCTCCTCGCTTGGCTCGGTTCGGAGCGTGCCCTGAGCGCGCCCGTGCCGACGCACGCTTCAGAGGAGCGGTCGACTCTCCGTCCAATGGTTACGGTGAACGACGCGATCGGCCGCCTCGCCGATCAACGCCGACGGGCCTCAGAATATGTCCGATGGCTCAACGACGCCAACGAACATCTGTCTGCCACCAGGCTCGGCGCTCCCGAGGACCTTACGGGAATGGGCCTCACCAAGCACAGTCGGGCGACGGTGGACCGGTTCGCGGCCACCCCTCAAGGCGCTGAGGAAACTGTCAGCCGCTACACGCGGCTTCGGTGGGACGGCCAGTGCCACACGATGCGCGCGGGCACCGGCCCGGATCATGGCTCGTTTATGAGCGCCCGGCCCATTCATCCATCACAGCCGCGCGTCATAACTGTGAGAGAGGCGGCACGCCTTCACGGCTACCCCGACTGGTTCCAGTTTCACCGGACGAAATGGCATTCGTTCAGAGGGATCGGCAACTCCGTTCCGCCGCCAATGGCCCGCGCCGTCGCTGCGTCGGTGGTGGCGGCCCTTCAGCTCAATCCGCGCAAGGCGGGTTCCGTCGGACTCGGCGACGCGGCCCTGCTCGCCCACGATCCGAGACAAGCCGCCGACGCGTTTGGGGTCGATCCGACGAAGAACGTTCGTCGCACCCGCAAGCGCCGCCACGAAAGCGACGTTCAAAGCGCGATCTGAACGAACGTCGGATACCTGACGTATTGGTGAGAGAACGAACGGATCATTTCCGGCTTCAGGCGGAACCCCAGCCCTTCGACGTCGGCTTCCGTGACTTCCCCGACCGATGGCAACAAACTTTGCAACGCCGAAGTCTCTTTCGCCGTAAGGGGTGGAACCTCCAGCGGTTCGGAAACGAACCCGGGCCATTCGGCGCTCTCGATGCAGGCTCTTACCGTAGAAACGGCGCCCTTCGCCGGCAGCACGCCGCCGACGGTCAGCATCGGGGCGCTATCCCGGTAAGGCACGGTGAACGCGGGTGTGAACCCTCCGGGCCTGCCGAACTCGATGGCCTGGTCGATCATGTAGCCGGACAGGATTTCAGCCACGGTGGCGGCGATCCTGTCGTCCTTGAAGTCGTCCGCCCCGGCATCGTGCCGGACCGCGTTGCCGTAGATGCCCCGCAGGGTCTCCTCGCGGAGGCTGGGCGAACCAACCCCCTTGTTGCCCACGTTGACGGTTACGAGAAGCACGGTATTGGGCGGGGCGTTCACGACGACGCGCTGGATATCGTCGCGAACCGACGCCACCGGCCCATAGTCGTAGTCGAGCCATACGACCCATGGCTTCTTCCCGAAAAGTTCGTCTTCGTGCAGGTTGTCGAGCACCTCGCTCGAAGGTGCCTCCACGACGCGAACCGTTCGGAATGGCTTGTTGAACTCTGCACGGGACGCACCGATCGGGTCCTTTTCCATCGACAGCATGTCCTGAATGCCGAGCCTCTTGTGGGCCAGGACGAAGTCGGTGAACCAAATCGATCCAAGACCGATGAAGGCGGATTCCCGGAGCGAGAGACATCTGTCGAGTTCGGCGAGCGCATCGAACACGATCAGGCGTTGGATCGCCTTGTTCGTTCGGAGGCTGTAATTGACGGTATCGAAGCTGGCCATCTATTCGTCCTCAACCAGCTCCTGCTCGGCGAACTCGAAGGACGCAACGCCAACCTCCTTCGGGGACATGCCGGGTTGCCGAAACGCCTCCGCCAGGGCGCGGACCCGCTCTTCCTCCATCCGATAGCTGATCGTCTTGTCTCGACGATGTTCCCTGGGGGTCAACTGCGGAAGGATCATCTTCGGCGCCTGAGCGAGGGAAAACGCCGACACCGGCGTTGCCGTCGCTTCCGCCTGCTTGGCCTCGGGCAGCGAGGCCTTTCTCTGATTGGTGTACTCGATCCAGGTCTTCGTTATGTCCCGCGTCTGACCCATTGTCGCGCGGTATACCGCCGAACTTTGGTCCACGCTCCGCTTGGTCGTCGTTAGCGGGAGGTTGACGGCGTCCTTGGCGGAAATGAGAATGAGGCCCACGAAGCCGGCGTATTGCGGGTGCCACTTGGGAACGCCGTTCTCGCCCCAGCCAGTGGCTTCGCTTTTGTTCGCCGCGATGACGACGCGATCATTGCAGAGCACGTACCAACCCCACCGGTCTTCAATGCCCTCCAACGCATCGGGGTCGTTGTCGTCGAGCGGGCGCGCGCCCATTCCCGCGATGATGTCCACCTTGACGTCGTCGACGCACAGCTCCGTGCGAACCGGCGTGATGTCGGCGGCGGCGAGAATCTCGAATTTTATCCCTTGCAACGCTTTGCCGTTCAGAGAGATGGTCAGGCCGAAGCTCAAGAACCGGGCGTAGTCCCGCCGCAGTGTCCCTGCGAGCTCGTTGACAAACGTGGGATTGCCGAACTCCGCCGCGACGCCGTCGTGCAGCGATTCCACGACGATTTCGACGCCCGGCTCCCCCAGGTCGGCGGCTTCTTCGAGGTCGAAGTCCCAAGGGTCCGGCTTGGCCAGCCACGCAGGCACGTTGATAGGTGCGGCGAATGACGAGAGCGCGCCGTCCGCCTGACGATAGGTGCTGTGGACGCGGATTGTCTCGCCTAGCTTGAACACGGCGCGCTTCATGCCGATCCCGTACACCCCGATCGAGTAGGGGTCGTTTTCCGCGTCATCCCTGCGCCCGAACGTGAACGCGTAGTCCGTCGCGTCGTCCAGCGAGATCCCGCCGCAATTGTCGCGGACGCGGAAGCGATCGGCGGAAAACTCGATGTCGATGCGGTAGGGCGAATAGTCCGGCTCTTGATCCAGCGTTGTCGGCGGCGAACCGAGGCGAACGCTGGCCGCGTCCACGGAATTATCGACCAAGTCCAGGATGCAGTCAGACAGCGAGATGTCGCGCGTGATCATCCTGACGAAAAACGCCTTCGTAGGATTGGCTTTGGCTGGCGGAAGCGACATCAGCTCTCCGATCGCGGACCCTCATGGCGACGCTAGCGCGCGCGATGTCGCCCGCACAACCCCTGGCGCCGACCCAAACACGCCCGCCTTGCTCGCCCTGGCCATCGCGCCTAGGCTGGCGCGCCTTTTCGGGGGAAGCGCGTTCAGGAGACATGGCGGCGCACTATCTGGAGTTCGAGCGGCCGATCGCCGAGCTCGA
>Ga0307374_10011330_pt1 | contig 12697 bp, 10 predicted proteins | sample OX3MG_FD_202532 | JGI IMG/M metagenome (GOLD analysis project Ga0307374, IMG submission 202532) | Soil microbial communities from Risofladan, Vaasa, Finland - OX-3 | ecosystem: Environmental > Terrestrial > Soil > Coastal area > Acid sulfate soil | place: Finland: Risofladan, Vaasa | collected...
TCATTAGCAGCGAGTTCACCCACGCATGGAACTCCCGTAGAGCCCCGCCGATTTGCAGTCCATTTACATTGGCAAGGAATCGGCTCCTCGACTGAATGGCTGACGTGATTACGGGCCCTTCTGGGGCGCTCGTAGCAGGAGGGTCGGACGGATAACAAAGCCCTGCCACTGGGAGGGTCAACACGGTGAGCGTCTGAGCTTTGGGAAAGCCTTGGGTCGCCGGCCCGGTTCGGCGCTGAGCCCGGAATACGGGCTATCGTTGGGCCTCGTTGAGTGCAGCGGTGACCACAGAGAGTGTGGATGGCACACCCTCTAGGTCCAAGTAGGCCCCCTGCCTGAGGCCCATAGATTTGCCCATAATTTCGGGCTGAATCGGGCCTACGAGGGCCTACAGGAGAGACTGGCGGATCGCAAGTATGCAGGTCAGGCCGCCTGTGACCTATCCCCGCCACACCCAGTGGCCGACTTGAAAAGCTTTGGGTTAATAGCCCCGTGGGTTCAAATCCCACCCCCTCCGCTCACGGCTAACCCTCCAAATGGCACGGACGCGCTATTGCACTCCCACGCGACCGTCGGTACCGTCGGGTCGCTTCACAATTTCTCGTCGAGAGGGGACGAGGCGTGGCCGAGGATGTCGGGATCCTCCCGGAGGTCAGCAGCGCCTTTGGCGGCTACGAGCTGGACGGGCGGATAGGCGCGGGCACCAGCGGAACCGTCTTCCGAGCCCACCGAATCCCCGATGGCGGCGCGGTCGCGCTCAAAGTGCTCGCCACGGAGTTGGCCGCCGAGGCGGGCTTCGTAGGCCGGTTCCGCGCCGAGGCCGCGGTGATGGCGCTGGTTCATTCGCCCCACTGTGTCGGGTTCATCGAGTTGGTCGAGGCCGACGGCCTGGTAGGTCTGGTCAGCGAGCTCGTCAATGGCGCCACCCTGAGAGCGGTCATCCGCCACAGTGGATGGTTGAGCCCCGAACAGTCCCTGGGGGTGCTGGACGGGGCTCTGCAGGGCCTGGCGGCACTGCACGCCCTGGGGGTCGTGCATCGCGACGTCAAGCCCGAGAACATCCTGGTCGATGGGTCCGGGATCTCGAAGCTGACCGACTTCGGCCTGGCCCGGCCCGGCACTGCTGCCCGGGACCTGCCGGCAGGCGCCGAGGCGGAGGGCTCACCGCTGTACATGAGCCCCGAGCAGGTGCGCGGTGCTGCGCTGGGGCCTTCAGCCGACATCTACAGCGCCGGCGCGGTGCTCTTCGAGCTTCTGACCGAGCAGCCTCCATTCGGATCCCCAACCGTCGAATCGGTCCTGGCTGCTCATATCTCGGCGCCCGTGCCCGACCCGCGCTCGGTGCGCCCGAACGTGCCCGAGCCCGTCGCGGCGCTGGTGGTCACGGCTCTGGCCAAGGACCCGTCCCACCGACCAGCTTCAGCTTTGGCCTTCCTCGAGGCTCTGCGGGCGGCGGCCGAGGAGTCCTACGGTCGAGACTGGGTCATTCGGGCCGGGATCGCCTCCGTGGCCGCCGCCACCATCGCCGCCCTGGAGACGGCGGGATCAGGTGGTGCAGCCGCTGGTGGGGTGGCGGTGGGGTCGTCCGCAGTCGGAAGCGCGTCCACTGACGTCGCCGGGACCGCCGATGCGACATGGGCCGGCACGGACGCCGGTCCGGGCACGACTGCCGCCGCGGCCACCGCGGGCGGGGTTGGGACGGCCAAGGCCATCAATTTCCTTCGCTCTGGACGCACTTTTTCAGACGGCGCGTGGCGGAGCCTCACCAACAGTCTGCCCGGCTGGACCCTACCCATGGTATGGATCCCGATCCTGGTGCTCGTGACGCTGTCGATCATCTTGGTTGCAGCGGGTGCAATCGGAGGCACCCAGCGCCACGGAGCGAACTTGGCCGGTGCCGTCGGATCAACGGCATCGGCCGGGCCGGCCCGGAACGCCGGGACCAGTGGAGCAGTGAATGTCATAGGAGTTTGGACATTGTCCTGGTCTTGGAGCCATGGCAACCGTGGCTCGACCGCAATCACATTCGGAACGGACAGCACCTTCAGGGTGACCGGTGAATCTGGTAAATGGGTCGAGCACCAGTCGGACCTGACCTTGTCATTCACCAGCTCCAGCTCCTGCCACGGGACCTGGACAGGCAAGTACTCCCAGCAAATCCATGGGTTCATCGGAACCAGCACCAGCAGCTGCAACGGAACCGGCAGCTGGCACATGGTCAAGTAACGCCGCCGCCAAGTCCAAGCGCCGACGGGGGTCCGTGGGTTCGGGGGAAGTAGGTAGCGAGCGTCGGACCCGGGGGTGTTACGTACTAATTGCCCGCTAAAGGCGAAGGTCGGGTCCCCGCCGTTTGGCAGTCTGGGCGGATGAGCACGGGATCGATCCGCCAGGAGCGGGTGGGCATGATGGCCGTGTTCGTGGCCGTCACGGTCTGGGGCTTCGGCAACGCCCTGGCCAAGTACATCCCGTTGACCGGGCCCACCCTGGCCTTCCACCGATTGTGGTTGGGCTCGGCCATGGCCTTCGTCCTGGTCCGCTTGAGCGGGCGCCGGGTCGAGCGCAGGGCGCTGCGCCTGGCCCTTCCCGGTGGGATTGCCCTGGGCCTCAATTCGATGCTGTTCTTCTCCGCCGTCAAGTACACCTCGGTCACCAACGCCACCCTGATCACCACCCTCCAGCCGTTGCTGGTGCTCGCCACCGTGGGCCGGACCTTCGGTGAGAAGGTCGGGCCCCGGGTCGTGGTGCCGGCCCTGGGTGCCTTCGCCGGAGCCGCCCTGGTCGTGCTCGGTCCCGGTGCCCACGGCCGCCACGGTGGCGCCGGGGACCTCCTGGCCGTCGGGGCCCTCCTGGCCTGGACCTGGTACTTCATCGCCTCCAAACGGGCCCGAGTCAGCCTGGGGACACTCGAGTACCAGGCTTCGGTGCAGCTGGTGGCGGCGGTGACGGTCACCCCTCTGGCCCTGGGGCTGCACCAGGGTCTCACCGGGACGTCCCGATCCTGGCTGTTGGTCCTCCTGTTGGCCACCGTCCCCGGTGGTGGCCACTTCCTGGTCAATTACGCCCACCGTCATGTTCGCCTGTCGGTGGCGTCGTTGTTCAACCTGGTGACGCCTATCGCGGCCATGGTGTCAGCCGCCCTCATGGTCCACGAACCGGTAACCGGCCTACAGGTGTTGGGCACGGGCATCGTTCTGGCCGCCCTGGCGGTCGTCCTCAGTGACCGTTCGGGCCGGGGCAGCCCCGGCCGGGAGAAGGGGACTGCCCCGGGCGGAGGCGCGTCCGCCGAGATGGGCGCGGAACCGGCGGCGGTGCCGGCGGTGGATCCGCTGGCCCCCTTGGATACCTAGCCCTGGATGGACAGCCGGGTGCCGGTGATGTCGACCGTGGCTATGTGCAGGCTGCGAGCCCCGCCGGGGTAGCCCACGTGACCGGCGGACCAGGCGTGGTAGGCAACCTTCAGATGCCCGGCGCCGTCGTAGAAGAGGCCCGGGCTGCCCGGCCCGGCCTCGGATCCGTGGCTGGCCAGAATGGGAGTCCCGTCCGGCTTGGAGCAGGGACCGGTCACGGAGCGGCACACGGCGTAGCCGATCCCATAGGAGGCCGAGTCCCAGTTGTTGCCCGAGTAGAGAAGGAAGTAGCGGCCTCCCTGGCTGATCATGGCCGGCGCCTCCACCACCGAGGCCTCCCACCGCTGACTGAGACCGAGGATGGCCGTGGGGCTGCCGGCCAGGGAGGTCCAGCCACCGGTCACCGGCTCCGCCCACAGGCGCGGCGGCTGGCCTTCTTGGGTGCCCTGGCTCTTCCAGATGAGCCACTCGTGACCGGCAGGGTCGACGAAGGCGTCCGGATCGATGTCCCCGCCCTGGTCCAACTGGCACACGAACGGGTTGACTGAAGCGTCCACAAACGGTCCGGCCGGGGAGGTGCCGACGGCGCGGGAGATGCACTGGTCTCCCGTGCGGGCGTCCCGGGTGGCGTAGAACATGACGAAGCCCACACCGCTCGACACCACGGACGGCGCCCAGACGTCCTGTCCGCCTGACCAGGCCGGCAGTGCGGCCAGGGCGTCACCTACGTAGGACCAGTGGACGAGGTCCACCGACCGGATGGTCGGTACGGCGTCGAGACCGACCTCGGTCGAATAGGCGTAGTAGACGGCCCCGACCTTGAGGACGGACGGGTCCGGGAAGTCGCCCGGCCACAAGGCCCCTTCGGACTCGACCGGTGCGGCCTGGGCCTGGGTCGGGGCCGACCGGTCCGGCTCGGATCGGGCCAACGGCACGGGCGCCGGGGTCGGCGCCACCGATCGGACCGGGGCTGTGGGTCGGGAGCCGGTGCTGGCCGCCGCCGCCGGATGGCTGGCCGGCACGATCGGCGAAGCGACCGCCTCCGCCTGGACCCCCCCGCTCCCACTCGACGCCGTCGCAGGGGGGGCCGAGGCGGTGGCGACGAAGGCGGGGATTCGGGCCGAAGCCGTCCGGTGGGGTGGCCGGGGAGCGGCCGAGAGGTGGCGGGAAGGAGTCAATCCCGAGCTGCTGAACAGGGTGGCCAGAGCCAATCCGGCCGCCGCCCAAAGCGATACCGACCTTCGGTTCGACCCTGCCGGCCCCAGTTTCACGCCCAGACGATCTCATGACGACCCGGCGCAGCGCCATTGCTAAATGTCCGTGAACTGCCGACCTGGTCCGCGGGTAGCGTCCCGAAGAGCCCAAGGGGGCACAGGCCGAACCCCTGGCATCGCAGAGAGGCGAGCAATTGAGCAGGCTCTGGAATCGGACGCTGGATCACTATCCGGACACCGGGCCGCGGGTCTTCTACCTGGCCATTGTGGTGCTGTCCACGATCGTTCTCTACTACGAGCTCTATGTGCAGTCGGCGGTGAGCACCAACATCATCGCCCAGTACCACATGAGCTTCCCGTTCTTCGTCTACATCGTGGTGGTGAGCAACGCCGTGGGCGCCTTCGCCTCCCTGGTGGCCGGCCTGGCCGATCGATGGGGTCGAGCCAATCTGGTCACCTATGGACTGCTGGTCACCGGTCTCCTGACCTGGTTCGGGCTGCCCAACTCACCGAACCGCTGGGTCTATGCGGTGCTGCTGGCCGGCCTCGGTTTCGTGGAGGGCATCGTTCTGGTGGCGACGCCGGCTCTGGTGCGCGACTACTCGCCCCAGCTGGGCCGGGCTTCAGCCATGGGCTTTTGGACCATGGGTCCCGTCATCGGCTCGCTGATCGTGGCCGAGGTCGCCAGCCACACCCTGGCCAGCCATCCAGCCTGGCAGGACCAGTTCGACATCTGCGGCGTAGTGGGCGTGGTCGTCTTCGTGGTGGCGCTCTTCGGCCTCCGGGAGCTGTCGCCCCGGATCCGCGACCAGCTCATGGTCAAGCTGGAGGACCGCGTGCTGATCGAGGCCCGGGCCGCGGGCATCGACGTGCAGGAAGCCCTCCGACATCCGTGGCGGCAGATGCTCCACCTGGACATCGTCGGCTCGGCCGTTGCCATCTCCACCTTCTTGTTCATCTATTACACGATGGTGGTCTTCCTGGTCGTCTACTTCGGCACTGTGTTCGCCTTCAGTGTGCAGAAGGCCGATGCCCTGGGTAACTGGGTGTGGGCCTTTGACGCCCTGTCGTTGGTGGTCACCGGGTGGCTGTCTGACCGTCTGCGGGTCCGCAAGCCGTTCATGGTGGTGGGCGGAGTGGGTGCGATCGTGATGACGACCCTGTTCGCCCTGCGCACCAGCCACCCGCACACCGGCTACTACACGTTCGTGATCATCATGAGCCTGCTGGCCGTCTTCTTGGGCGTGGCTTTTGCGCCGTGGATGGCCAGCTTCACCGAGACCGTCGAGCGCCGAAACCCAGCCCTGACCGCCACCGGTCTGGCCATCTGGGGCTGGATCCTCCGGGTCCTGGTGGCGGTCCTGCTCCTCGTGCTGCCCCACGTGGTCACCTCGGCCACGCCGCTGGTGGAGAACGGCACGCAGGTCCAGGCGTTGGCCAAGGAGTTTGCCGGGCCGATCCAGACCTTGGGCGCCGTCGACCCCAAGACGCTGGCCATCCTCTCGGCCAACCCGAAGAACCTGCCCGCCGGGATCACCGCCCTCGGGGAGGTGGAGGCCAAGCTCCACGTCACCGCCGCAGTGGCCCTGGCCCGGCTCGACGCCGCCGCCAAGGTGCCGGCGGCCGACCTGGCTTTCCTGCAGAAATACGGTCCTACCGTGGAGAAGGCCGCCGCCGCATCTCCGGCCGAATGGCGGAAGTGGTGGTGGGTGGCCGTGGGCGGGGAGGTCGTGTTCCTGCCGCTCATCTTCCTGATGGCCGGCCGGTGGAGTCCCGCTGCCGCCCGTCGGGACGAGCAGGACCACGCCCGCCAGGTGGAGGCCGAGTTGGCTGCCCTCGGGACAGCCAGGGCCGGCGCCTGACGCACGGCCAGCCGTGGCGCGAGCGGGCCGCGCTGTTGACTTGGTCAGTGAAGGAGCCTGGACCCCTTGGTTCCGGCGTTGACCGTCCGCCTACTGGCGGCCGAGCAGCCGGTTCAGTCGCAGGCCGGACAGCCCGGCTCCTCGCAGCCGCACAGGAGCGGGGCGCCGTCGGCTATCTCGTCCAGGATGCTCAGGGCTGCCACCGCCAGGCGGTTGCGGGGACGCCGGCTTCGACCGGGTCGGAGGCTCACGGCCACTGTTCTACCCGGGCTTGCGCCCGCTGCACTGTGACTCCGGCCACCTGGGGGGCGGTCATCGGTTTCATCTTACGCCTGGGCCTTTCCCCGCCGGTGGAGAGTGGGTCCCGGCCCGTTATGACGGGCTACCGGGCGGGTACGTTCCCCTCATGAACCCGGTTCGAACCCTCAGCCGGCCGCTCCTGGCTTCGGTTTTCGTCTACAGCGGCATCGACGTCCTGCGTAACCCCGAGTCCCGGGCCAAGGCAGCCGGGCCCGTGTTGGACAAGCTGAGTGAAACGTTGCCCCTCGAACGGGTCCAGATGGTCCAGCTCAACGCCGGGGTCCAGCTGGCGGCCGGGTCGATGATGGCCCTGGGCCGCCTGCCCCGACTGTCGGCCCTGGTCCTGGCCGGGTCGGTGGTGCCCACGACGGTGGGCGGCCATCGGTTCTGGCAGGAGGACGAGCCCCAGAAGGCCATGCAGCAGCGGATGCACTTCCTCAAGAACGCCGCCATCCTGGGCGGCCTGCTCATGGCCGCCATGCAGCCCAAGAGCAAGCGCCGGCGCCGTCGGGGCCAGCGTCGGGCCGCCAAGACCGCCTCCTAATCAGGCCCTCACCAGGGTCTCGGTCCCCAGTTACCCCCCGGCCGGCCGGTCCATTCTCCGCCTATAGGTTTCTTCAATGTCAGTTACCCCCCGGCCGGCCACCGAACTCGACCGCCTGTTGGAGGACAACTCCGCATACGCCGCCGCCCGGGCCGATGACGGGGCGATGGCCAGTGCCCGTCCCCGGCGCCAGCTGGCCGTGGTCACGTGCATGGACGCCAGGATCGATGTCTTCGCCGTTCTGGGCCTGCACCTCGGTGAAGCCCACGTCCTACGTAACGCCGGCGGCCGGGTGACCGAGGACGTCCTGCGCAGTCTGGCTCTGTCCACTCACGTCCTGGGGGTCAGAACGGCCGTGATCATGCAGCACACCCTCTGTGGCCTGACCGGCGTCACCGATGCGGAACTGCGGGAGCGCACCGGCGCCGAGCTGGGCTTCCTTCCCATCGACGACCATGAGGCCGCCCTCCGGGAGGACGTCGACCACCTCTTCGCCCAGCCTTATCTGTCGCTCCTGACGGCGGTGGCCGGCCTCATCTTCGACGTCGAGACCGGCCGGGTGCGGCCCATCGTCACCCGGGAGCGGCCGCCCGGCTAGTTCAGGCCCACTGCCGGGTGTTGCGCAGCACCGTGGCCATGATGGTGAGGGTCGGATTGTGTCCGCCCGAAGTGGGGAACAGGCTGCCGTCGGCCACGAAGAGATTGTCCAACCAGTGGTGGCGTCCCACTCCGTCGGTGACCGAGGTGGCCGGGTCATCGCCCATCCGCATGCCGCCCAGGATGTGGTCGGTGTCCGGCACCGTGCCGCTGGCGATGGGAAACCGGGCGGACGGCATCCGGGGCACGGCCAGACTTACGTCGGCGCCCGAGCGTTTCATCATCTCGGCCAGCAGGGGCAGGTAGAAGGCCTGGGCCGCCTGTTCGTGTATCCCGGGCCCGTAGGTGATCCGGGCGACGGGGACCCCCCGCCAGTCCTTCACCGAAGGGTCGAGGTCGACCCGGTTGGCGGCATAGGGGAGGTCCTCCCCGATGAAGTTGGCCCCGGCCAGGCGCTCCCGGAGCAGGCTGGCCCGCATGAGTGCCTTGAACTCGGCCCCGAACGGCTTGGCCGGGGCCAACAGTTTGAGGAGGCCCTGATAGGTCTGGGCCTCGGAGATGGGGGGCTGGGAACCGCCTATCTCGATGGTCCCGCCCCGGAAGTAGGGCAGGCCGGCATCCCGGGCCGCCGCCCTGGCTCCGGGATAGTCCGGGTCGGCGAAGTCATCCACCACGTGGCTGGTGGAGCGGCCCCGGTAGGTGTGGAGCTTCTCCCGGAGGAAGATGCCCGTTCCGGCGCTGAACCAGTGGAACATCAGGTAGCGGCCCATCAGGTCGTGGGGATCGGGCAGGTCGGACAGCATGGCCAGACGGACGGTCTCGAAGGCCATGGCCGAGACCACCACGGCATCGGCCGTCCGGGTGTGGGAGCGCCCGGTGCGGTCGACCCAGGTGACCCCGTTGGCCCGGGTCCCTTTCCAGTTCAACCTGGTCACCAACGACTCGGGCATGAGGTCGGCGCCATTCCGTATGGCATCCGTCAAGGGGGCCAGGGCGCCGACCCGGGCCAGGATGGGACAGCCATAGCTGGAGCAGAACCCACAGTTGTTGCACGCCGGCCGGCCGTCGTGGGGCCGGGTGTTGGCGGCCATGAGGGCCGGGAAGGGATGCAGCCCCATGGCCCGGGCCCCGGCGGCCACCTTGAGGGAGGTGAGCTCGCCCGGGCCGGCCGGCATGGGTAGGTGGCCGGTGCGGGGGGCGTGGGCCAGGGTCGGGTGAGCGGGCATATCCGAGACGTTCCCGGCCACCCCGAGGAGGGACTCGACCTCCTCGTAGAACGGGGCCAGGGTGGCGTAATCGAAGGGCCAGTCGATGACTCCGGCGCCGTCGATGGGACCGAGCATGGACAACTTGGCGAAGTCGATGTCCCAGAACCGCGGCGTCTTGGCGTCCCAGTGGACGGTTCCCCCTCCGACCGTCTGGGGCAGGGACTGCACCTCTCCGACCTGGGGGGACGGATCGGAGTCCGAGGTTCGGAACACCCGGGGCTCGGTCAGCGGGTCCGGGAGCTCGAAATTACGCATGGACTTGAGCTCATCATTGGAGAAAGTCGTGCCCGGGAGCCGTCGACCCAGGCCGCTGAAGCGGTTCGCTCCCTTCTCCAGGATGGTCACCTCCCAGCCGGCCCGGGCCAGGACCATGGCCGCCGTCGAGCCCCCGGCCCCGCTGCCGACGACGATGGCGTGGCGGCGGGTCACTCAGACGCCGGAGGAGGCGCGCAGCAGGTCGAGGAGCGCCGCCGCCACGCCCACCGGCAGATAGGGGTCGGTCACGCCCGGGGCGTCGACCTGCGCCGGCTTGTAGCCGTGGGGCTGGCTGTCCCCGGGAAAGCCGATGTCCCGCCAACCCACCTCATTCCGGTTGCCGCCGTATTCGGGGTTGGAGTACATGCCCTCGATGGCATGACCGAAGAGCAGGGTGGTGAACCCGCCGGGATCCCGGGCCAGGATGCGGTCCTGCTGTTCGGGCCCCGCCCCGATGAAGTCGCCTCCCCCCGCTGCATCCAGGGCGGCCACTCCGGCCGCGTACTCCCGGCGCAGGGACGCCACCCGCTCGGCCCAGGCCCGGTGCTGCACCGGGGTGAGGTGCAGGAACCTGGCCATCTCGTCCGTCGGGGAACCGTGCCGGTTGCTGAACGGCCCCCCGGCAAAGACCTTGGGCGTGGCCGCCGTCAATGCCCCGAGCAGGCCGTCTATGTAATAGACGACCCCCGCCTCCCGGGCCCCGGGATGGCCGGCCTCGGCCGCGTCATCGGTGGGTCCGGGTATGAGCCGGGCGGCGGCCTCCTCGACCACCGACGCCTCATGGGCGCTCAGGGCCATCCAGCGGTAGGAACGGGCCCCGCCGGCCGGCCCGGACGGGGTGGCGACCCGGGACGCCACAGCCACTTCCGCGATCACGCCGGTGCCCAGAACGCCCGCCAGACCGAGGAGGCCCCCGGCCTTCAGCAGATCCCGTCTGTCGATCCCGCCGCTTCCTGGAGGTCCGGGATCGGCCACTGAAGCGAGTATGGCAGCGCCACCCGCGCCCGGGCAGACCCCCATTCCGGGCGAATCACCCGGAAGCCCGTGATCAGGCCGGATGGGCCAGCTTCCCTCCCGGGGCGGACACCATCAGCTCGATCAGCCGCTGGGTGATCTTCGGCTCCAGGCCCTCGGTGTGACCCTTGTCCAGACGGACCACGTCGGCCACGACCCGTCCATCCCGGGCCCCTGGGTAGATCCAGACCTGAGCGGTGCCGGGCCGGGCCTCGAAGCCCCAGCCCTTGGATGAGTTCCCGTTCCAGCGGGAGTCATGTACCTGGCCCGCTTCCTCATCGACCACGTCGGGCTGGCGGACCCGGGGCCCGGCCCCGAGGCGCTCGGCCCACGGGGAGGTTTTGGGCAGGGCCACGATCTCGTGCTGTCCGGTGGCGAAGATGAAGGAGATGTCGGTGTCGACCGGAGGGGGCTCGGCCCTACGGAAGGGCCGGGGCCGCCCGGACAGGCCGGGCGGGAGGAAGTCGGCGGAAATCTCCGCGGCCTGGCCCAGGCGACCTCCCGACAGGCTGAGCCAGCCGTCCACCCGCTCGGCGAAGTAGGGCTGGGTCAGCAATCGCCTCGACGTCATCCCGCCCTGGGAGTGCCCGACCAACCAGAAGGCCCGGATGTGATCGGGACCGAAGCGGTCCAGGACCGACTCCACCACGTTGCGGAGATGCTCATCGTCGGCCTCGGCGGTCCAGTGGCGGGTGGGTTCGGCGGTGGCGGCGGTGGGAGCGGCCACCACCAGGCGGTGGACATCGACGTGGTCGTGGGCCGGGAAGTAGCTGCGCTGCCAGACCCCTCCCGATCCACCCCCGTGGAGGTTGAGCAGGAAAGTGACCGGGCCGGCGGGATCCTCGGGGAAGTCGAGGTAGTACTTGCGACCGGTCTTTTCGTCCACCGCCCGTTCGTTGCCCATGGCTTCCCCCTCGCTCAGGGCGGGACAGTAATGCAATGGCATTACCAGCGCCCAACCGGCATCCACCCCGCCGTCACAGCCCTGCTGCACACTGGCCCCATGGCCGTCACCGAACCTCGGGCCAAACCCGAGACTCCCATCGTTCCCGAGGTGGTGGCGGTGCGGGTGCCGGGCCGGGACTACGACATCCGCCTGGGGGGCGAGGTCTGGCGCTGCCAGGTCCGCCGGGCCGACCCGCCTCTGTTCCTCCTCACTCCCCGCCGCTAAGGGCCAGTCGAGGGCCCTCGCCGGTGTAACCCGATCTTTACAACGCGGAAACGCCGGGGACTTGCGCCGTTGCAACGATGACGTTGCAACGGACAAACAAGGAGAAATGGTGCTGGGGACCAGGATCGTTCGGATCGGTACGGCCGCGGCCGTGCTCATCCTCGGCGGCGGCATGGCCGCCACGGCGGCGCGGGCTGCGGCGCCGTCACTGCATCTGGCCATCGGCCAATCACTCTTCTGGGACGGTGGCTACGTCGACAGTTCCGACATGGCCCTCCCCGGCCAGGCCGCCTGCGCGGTGGAGCAGTGCTTCGACTATCCGTTGACCGTGGCCAAAGGTGGGTGGCGGCTCCGGGTGGCGATTGACACCCCCGACCGGGCCAACGAGTTCGAACTCGACCTGCTCGATCCGTCCGGGACCGAAGTGACCAGTGAGGCCGACTCCGCCCAGACCCAGTTCGACATGGAGGTCTACGCCTCGCACCCCGTAGCAGGCACGTGGACGGTCCGGGTGGTCCCGCAGATGGTCCAGAACGCCAGCTTCCGGCTACGGGCCAAGCTCGAGTCCGGGCCGGTGGTCTACAAGCACAAGACGATGCTCCTGCCCAACCTCAAGGTGACCCCGCCCTATCAGTTCACCTTCGTGGCTCCGGCCAATCCGGCCAACGCCTACGCCCCCGACTCCGTGAATCCGCCCCTGGAGGTGGCCGGGGAGGCGCCTCTGTCCTGCACGCCGGATGAAACCCTCAACCTGGGCACCAACTTCCTGCCCGGCTCCAGTCACCCGACCCGTTGCCTGCGCTTCACCACCGGTCCCCGGGATGCCGGGCCGGGGCCCTTCGAGATCGACTACAACCCCACCGGAGCCGACGGCGGCATCCTGAACATGGGCCCCGCCTACCAGCGGGTGTACTACAGCGACGGGAGCTCATTCCTGCGTCCGGCGGGACAGTTCCAGTTCCACGCCGTGCACGGTCACTACCACTACATGGGGTTCCTGAACTTCCAGCTGTATCACGTGGGTGCCAACCATGACCTGACGCCGGCCGGGTCAGGCAACAAGCTCGGGCTGTGCCCCGCCGATGAGCTCTTTGCCGACTGGGGGACTTTCAACCAGGACAGCAC
>Ga0307374_10011331_pt1 | contig 12696 bp, 13 predicted proteins | sample OX3MG_FD_202532 | JGI IMG/M metagenome (GOLD analysis project Ga0307374, IMG submission 202532) | Soil microbial communities from Risofladan, Vaasa, Finland - OX-3 | ecosystem: Environmental > Terrestrial > Soil > Coastal area > Acid sulfate soil | place: Finland: Risofladan, Vaasa | collected...
TGCCCTCGGATTCGAGCGCCGCCCTGACCGCCTGCGAGACGTCCTCGTCCTCGCGCGCGATCAGGCGCGGGGCCATCTCGATCACGCTGACCCGGCTGCCGAAGCGGCGGTACATCTGCGCGAACTCCAGCCCGATGTAGCTGCCGCCGATGACGAGCAGGTGCTCGGGCACGAAGTCGAGCTCCATCATCGACTGGTTGGTGAGCACCGGCACGCCGTCGATCCCGGGCATGTCGGGGATCAGCGGGCGGCCGCCGACGTTCAGGTAGATCCGGGGCGCGATCAGCTCGTGCTCGTTCACGCGCACGGTCACCGGGCCGCTGAAGCGCGCGTGGCCGCGGTACACGCTCGCCACGCCGTGCATCCACTTCTCCACGCCCTGCGAGGCGGCGCCCACGATCGAGTCCTTGCGCAGCTTCACGCCCGGCATGTCGATGCGCGGCGCGCCCGGCAGCAGGATGCCGTACTCGGCGGCGCGCTGCGCGAGCCGCGCGCAGTAGGCGCTCGCCACCAGCGCCTTGGTGGGCGTGCAGCCGTCGTTCACGCAGGTGCCGCCGAAGCGCGCGCGCTCGATCACCGCGACTTTCATGCCGGCGCCCGAGAGGCGCGCGGCGAGCGCCGGCCCGGCCTGGCCGGTGCCGATGACGATGGCGTCGTAGGAATGTGCGGGCATGGTCTCCTCCGTCAGTATCTGCCCTTGCGCGGGATGACGTTGCGCACGCCGCCGAGCGGGTCGGGGTTGTCGCCGGCGAAGCGCGGGATGACGTGGATGTGGGCGTGCCACACCGACTGGCCCGCAGCCTGGCCCTGGTTCACGCCGACGTTGTAGCCGTCGGGGCGGAAGCGCGCCTCGAGGAACGGATGCAGCTCGCGCACCAGGGCGAAGCATTGCGCGTACTCCTCGGGATCGAGCTCCCACAGGCTGGCCACGTGGCGCCGCGGCAGCACCAGCGCGTGGCCGGGCGACACGGGGAACTTGTCGAACACCGCGAGCGCGCGCGCGTTGGCGGCGATGATCTCGCGCTCAGGCTGACAGAAGATGCAAGCTGCGGCGGGTGCGCTCATGGCGGGCGATTATGCGCCGGGCGCCTCGCGTGTCGAGCGCCTGCATCGAAGCGCGCGGCGACTCGCCGGCAACGCATGCCGCGGCGCCGTTCTAGAATGACCGCATGATCCGCTTCGCTCGAGTGCTCGCGCTCGCCGTGCTCGCGGCGGGCGCGGCGCCGATCCAGGAGGCCCGCGCCGTGTCCTTCTCGCTCACTTCCAGCGCCTTCGCCGAGGGCGGCGCGATTCCCTCGAAGTACACCTGCGACGGCCGCGACCTCTCGCCGCCGCTCGCCTGGTCGGGCGTGCCGGCGGGCGCGCACAGCCTCGCGCTCGTCGTGGACGATCCGGATGCGCCCGATCCGGCGGCGCCGACGACGACGTGGGTGCACTGGGTGCTGTACGACATTCCCGCGGCCACGACGGCGATCGCCGAGGGCGCGCGGGCCGCGGGCGCGCAGGACGGGACGAACGACTGGAAGCGCACCGGCTACGGCGGGCCGTGCCCGCCGGTCGGCCGGCACCGCTACTTCTTCAAGCTGTATGCGCTCGATCGCGCGCTGCCCGATCTGCGCCGGCCGACCAAGGCGCAGCTCGAGGCGGCGATGCAGGGCCACGTGCTCGCCGAGGCGCGCCTCATCGGGACTTACCGGAAGAAGCGCTGAGCTGTTCAAGCTCCGCGAGCAGCTTTTCCGGAATCGACACGCCCTCAACCAGCGCCTGCGCGCGCCGCGCGAGCAGGTCCTCGCCCGGCAGGCGCACCGGCTGCGCGGGATCGGCCGCCGGCGTCGAGCGCACCAGGTGCTGGAAGCGCGCCATGGCGGCGGCGAAGGCCTCGCGCCCGATCAGGCGCGCGGGGTCGATCAGCACGAAGAAGTGCCCCAGCCCCTGCGGGTCGTCGGGGCGCTCGACCCACGAGGACACGTCGGTGAGAAAGCGCGCGCCCGAGAGCACACCCGAGAGCAGGTCCACCGCCATCGACAGGCCCGAGCCCTTGTGCGCGCCCAGGGGCAGCAGGAACCCGGCGAGCGCGGCGGCCGGGTCGGTGGTCGGGCGGCCGTTCGCATCCGCCGCCCAGCCCTCGGGAATGCGCGCGCCGGCGGCGCGCGCCGCGCGGATCTTGCCGCGCGCGGCGACGCTCATCGCGATGTCGAGGATGAAGTGGCGGCCGTCGGGGCCGGGCGCGGCGATGCACAGCGGGTTGTTGCCCAGGCGCAGCTCGTTGCCGCCCCAGGGCGGCATGGTGGTCGAGGCGTTGGTGCCGGCGAGCATCGCGTAGCCCGCCTCGCAGGCCGTGCGCGCATACGGCGCGATGGCGCCGAAGTGGTTGCCGTGCCGGCAGCCGACCCAGGCGATGCCCGTCGCCGCCGCCATGTCCATCGCCGCCTCGAGCGCGCGCGTGCCGGCCACCGGGCCGAGCGCGTTGGCGCCGTCGAGCAGCGCGAGCGAGGGCGCGCGCCGCTCGAGCCGCGGCACGGCCCGCGCGTCGATGCCGCCGGAGCGCAGCCGGCGCGCGTAGTCGGGCACGCGGATCGCGCCGTGGGTGGCGATGCCCATCAGCTCGGCCTCGACCAGGACGCGCGCCGCGGCGGCGGCGTCCGCGGGACGCGCGCCGGCGGCGGCGAGCGCCGCGGCGCACAGGCTGTGCAGCGCTTCGGCCTGGACGGTGGGGTCGGTGGCGGACAATGCGGGCGCGCGCGGATGGAGTCGGGCGCCATTTTAGGGATAATGCGGTCCCAGTCCGAATCCCGACCAAAGGAGCCCCCATGGCCAAGGCCTACTGGATCGCCTGTTACCGCTCGATCAAGAACCCCGAGGCGCTGGCCGCCTACGCGAAGCTCGCCGCGCCGGCCATCCAGGCCGGCGGCGGGCGCTTCCTGGTGCGCGGCATCCCGGCGAAGGTGTACGAGGCGGGCCTCGAGCAGCGCACGGTGGTGATCGAGTTCGACAGCGTGGCGCAGGCGATGGCCGCGCACGACAGCGCCGGCTACCAGGAGGCGCTGCGCGCGCTGGGCAACGCGGCCGAGCGCGACATGCGCATCGTCGAAGGCGCCGCGTGAGCGCAGCCGGCAAGCCGGCGGGCCTGCCGCCCCCGGCGCCGCGCCAGCACCTGCATACCCGCACCATCGCCTGCGAAGGCTACCAGCGCGAGGACGGCCTGTTCGACATCGAGGCGCGCATCGTCGACACCAAGACCTACGCGGTCGACGAGCCCTACCGCGGCCACCGCGAAGCGGGGATGCACGTGCACGACATGCAGCTGCGCCTCACGCTCGACCGCGAGATGGTGGTGCGCGACATCGAGGTGGCCACCAACGACGCGCCCTACGACCCCTGCTTCACCGTGGCGCAGGCGTACAAGGGGCTGATCGGCGCCAGGGTCGGCGGCGGCTGGCGGCGCGCGGTGAACGAGGCGGTGGGCGGCACCAAGGGCTGCACGCACCTGCGCGAGCTGCTCATGCCGGCGGCGACGGTCGCGTTCCAGACCATCGGCGGCTGGCCGCGGCCGGGCCAGGCGGCGACCGCGTCCCGTCCCGACACCGACCCCGCGCGCAAGAAGCCCTACTTCATCGACGGCTGCAAGGCCTGGGCCTCCGACGGCCCCGTGGTCGAGCGGCTGTTCCCGCTGCACTTCCGCAGGAAGGCGGGCTGAGGGGGTGCGGGGGGGGACGCTTCTCACCCCCGCGGCTCCACATTCGGTTTACGCGCGCGGTGCCGGGGGCTTACAGTATCCGCCGCGGCAGCGATGCGACCGAGGAGGGAGCGATGACCACCGTAGCCCAGATCCTGAAGTCCAAGCCCGGGCAGGCCGTCTACACCACGACCCCGGCAACCAGCGTGTACGACGCCGTCAAGCTGATGGCCGACAAGAACGTCGGCGCGCTGGTGGTGACCGAGGGCGGCAGCGTCGCCGGCATGTTCACCGAGCGCGACTACGCGCGCAAGATCGTCCTGCTGGCGCGCTCGTCGAAGGACACGCCGGTGCGCGAAATCATGACCGCGCCGGTGCTCTACGTGAGCCCGAAGCAGACCAACGAGGAGTGCATGGCGCTGATGACCGAGAACCGGCTGCGCCACCTGCCGGTGATGGAGGGCGGGCGGCTGGTCGGCCTGGTGTCGATCGGCGACCTGGTGAAGGACATCATCTCCGAGCAGAAATTCATCATCCGCCAGCTCGAGCACTACATCGCCGGCGACCTCGCCTGAGGGCGCGGTGTCTCCCGCTCTGGAGCGGCTCATGAAGCGAGCCGCTCCAGAGCGGGAGATCGGGAAAGAAAGAAATTGACGCGACCGATGGTTTCGCGCTCGCCAGGGCGCGAGCGTTGCGCGCGACAGGAGAAGCACAGATGAAAGCGATCGCGATCGAGGCGTTCGGCGGCAGCGACAAGCTGCGCCTGATGGACCTGCCGATGCCGCAGCCCGCGGCGGGCGAGATCCGCATCCGGGTGAAGGCCGCGGCGGTGAACCCGGTGGACTGGAAGGTCTGCGAGGGCAAGCTGCAGGGCCGCTTCCCGCACGAGTTTCCGCTCATCCCGGGCTGGGACGCCGCAGGCGTGGTGGACGCCTGCGGTCCGGGCGCGGCGAAGTTCAAGCCCGGCGACGAGGTGTACGCCTACTGCAGGAAGCCGCTCCTCAGGCACGGCACCTACGCCGAGTACCTGTGCATCGCCGAGAGCGCGGCGGCGAGGAAGCCCGCGCGGCTTTCGTTCGAGGAGGCGGCCGCGGTGCCGCTCGCGGGGCTGACCGCCTACCAGTGCCTGGTCGATGCCGCGGGCCTGCAGAGCGGGCAGAGCGCGCTGATCCACGCCGCGGCGGGCGGGGTGGGCGGCTTCGGCGTGCAGATCGCGAAGAACCTCGGCGCGCGCGTGCTCGGCACCGCGGGCAGCGCCAACCAGGCGCACATCAGGAGCCTCGGCGTGGACGAGCCGATCGACTACACCAGGGAGGACTTCGTCGCCGCGGTGAGGCGCCTGCATCCCGAGGGCGTGGACGTGGCCTTCGACACCGTCGGCGGCGCGGTGCAGGCGAAGAGCGCCGATGCGCTGAAGAAGGGCGGCGTGCTGGTGTCGATCCTCGCCTACATCGACGAGGCGGCGCTCAAGGCGAAGGGCATCCAGACGAAATACGTCTTCGTCGCGCCGAACGGCGCGCAGCTCGAGGTGCTCGCCAAGTGGGCCGACGAGGGCAGGCTGCGCGTGCCGCTCGCCGCGGTGCTGCCGCTCGCCGAAGCGGCGCAGGCGCACGACCTGAGCCGCGGCGGCCACACGCGCGGCAAGATCGTGCTGCGGGTGGGCTGAGGCGCTAGCCGCCCGCCGTGCTGGTCAGCGGGCTCAACTGCTCCGCCGACACGTAGCGCAGGCGGAAGGTCTCGAAGTCCACGTCGTCGGCGGCCTCGGTCGCGCGCTGCTTCGCGAGCGAATCCTCGGCCATCCTCGCGAAGCGCGCCTCGGTCGCGGCGGCGAGCGGCAGGCGGCGCAGCGCGTCGCGGTGCTCGAGCGAGCGCGCGAGCGCGAACTTGACGTACGAGCCCGCGTAGCGCGTCTTGATCTCCCGCAGCACGCGCGCCGAGGGCACCGACTCGGGCTCGGCGAGGGCGGCGATGGCGGCGGCGAGCGCGTCGCGGTAGGCGTGCGCCCCGTGCGCCGCGTCGAGCGCCGCGGCGATCGGCTCGTACCCGGCGAGCACCTGCGCGCCCCATTCGGGCAGCGCGATCTCCTCGCCGCGCCGCTCGAGCAGCAGGCTGCGATCGCGGCCGCGCGCGGCGACGCGGTGCTGGTTGCGCCCCCAGGACGCGACCTCCTCGGGCGTGTCCGGCGGGCTGTCCGAGAGCAGGCAGTGCAGCAGGAACATGTCGAGGAAGCGCATCGTTTCGGCGCGGATGCCGATCGGGCTGTAGGGGTCGAGGTCCATCAGGCGCACCTCGACGTACTCCACCCCGCGCTCGCGCAGCGCGTGCAGCGGGCGCTCGAGCGGGCGGATGGTGCGCTTGGGGCGGATGGTGCTGTAGAACTCGTTCTCGATCTGCAGCAGGCTGGTGGCGAGCTGGCGGTACTCGCCGTGCGGGCCGCGGATGCCGATCGCCTCGTAGGGCGGATAGGGCCGGGTGAGCGCCTCGTGCAGCGAGTCGGAGTAGCTGTCCAGGCTGTTGTAGCTCACCATGAGCGAGGACTGCGCGCTGCTCTGGTAGCCCAGGCGCCCCATGCGCAGCGAGGTTCCCACCGGGCGGTACAGGACACCGGGGCGCAGCTCGTCGAGGTCGTGCTCGCGGCCTTCGACGAAGGTGGCGCATACCGCGGGCGAGGCGCCGAACAGGTACAGCAGCAGCCAGGAATGACGGCGGAAGTTGCGCTGCAGGGCGAAGTAGCCGGCGTTCGCGCCACCGGGCCAGCCGAGCGCGTCCCAGGCGGCCTCGGGCAGCGAGAAGTTGTAGTGCAGGCCCGAGATGGTCTGCATGCGCCGGCCGTAGCGGTGCGCGAGGCCGATGCGGTACACGGTCTTCGCGCGCCCGATGTTCGAGTTGCCGTAGCGCCCGATCGGGATGGCGTCGTCGTCGGGCAGCGTGCACGGCATGCTCGGCGCCCACAGCGCCTCCTCGCCGATGCGGCGGTAGACGAACTGGTGGATCGCGGTCAGCTCCTCCAGGCAGTCCTCGATGCGGGCGTGCACGCCGGTGATCAGCTCGAGCTGCGCCTCGCTGTAGTCGGTGGTGATGTGCGGATGGGTGAGGGCCGAGCCCAGCCCCGCCGGGTGCGGCGTATCCGCGAGCGTGCCCTCGGGGCTCACGCGCAGGCTTTCCTTCTCGATGCCGCGCCGCAGTCCCCGCAGCAGCTCGGGCCCGAGCGCGCGCAGTCGTAGGTGGAACTGGGTCAAGCGATTCCCCCGGCCAGTGGAGGCCCTAAGGTAACAGAAGCCCGCGCCCGCGCAGCGAAACCGCGCCCGGCGGCCCGGCCGGCCCCTATAATTTCGGCCATGAATACCCCCACCGCCGCCGCAGCGATCGGCGGATTCTGGGACGACGCGATCGTGCCGGCGCTCGTCGAGTACATCCGCATTCCGGCCAAATCGCCGCACTTCGACGTCGGCTGGCAGTCGCACGGCTATATCGAGCAGGCGGTGCAGCTTGCGGCGGGCTGGTGCAGGAAGCATGCGCTCGCCGGCATGACGCTCGAGGTGGCGCGCATCGAGGGGCGCACGCCGGTGCTGCTGGTCGAGGTCGCGGCCGCGCCCGGCGCGGAGGGCGCCGAGCCGGTGCTGGTGTACGGCCACCTGGACAAGCAGCCCGAGATGAACGGCTGGCGCGAGGGCCTCGGGCCGTGGAAGCCGGTGATCGAGGACGGCAAGCTGTACGGGCGCGGCGGCGCGGACGACGGCTACGCGGTGTTCTGCGCTCTGGCGGCGCTCAGGCACCTGCAGGCCGAGGGCCGGCCGCACGCGCGCTGCGTGATGCTGATCGAGTGCTGCGAGGAAAGCGGCAGCTACGACCTGCCGGCGTATCTCGATGCGCTCGCGCCGCGCATCGGCAGGCCGGGGCTGGTGGTCGGGCTCGACTCGGGCTGCGGCAACTACGCGCAGCTGTGGGCCACCACCTCGCTGCGCGGCCTGGTGAACGGCGTGCTCACGGTCGAGGTGCTCGGCGAGGGCGTGCACTCGGGCGACGCGAGCGGGGTGGTGGCGTCGAGTTTCCGCGTGTTGCGCGGGTTGCTCGAGCGCATCGAAGCTGCGGACACGGGCCTGGTGCGTGATGCGGCGCTCAACGCCGCGATTCCGCCCGAGCGCGTGGAGCAGGCGCGGCGCGCCGCGCAGGTGCTGGGCGAGACCATCCACCGCAAGTTCCCGTTCGTGCCCGGCATGCGCCCGATGCACGCCGATCTCGCCGAGCTGGTGCTCAACCGCACCTGGCGGCCGATGCTCGCGGTGACCGGCGCCGACGGCCTGCCCGCGCCCGGCAGCGCGGGCAACGTGCTGCGCCCGAAGACCGCGCTGGTGCTCTCGCTGCGCCTGCCGCCGACGCTCGAGGCCGGGCCCGCGGCGCGGCGCCTGAAGGAGCTGCTCGAAGCCGATCCGCCCTACGGCGCGCGCGTGCGCTTCGCGCCCGCGCAGGCCGCGAGCGGCTGGAACGCGCCGCGCACCGCGCCGTGGCTCGACCGCGCGCTGGAGGCCGCCTCGCGGCGCCACTACGGCGCGCCGGTGGTGTGGATGGGCGAAGGCGGCACCATCCCCTTCATGGCGATGCTCGGCGCGAAGTTTCCCGCGGCGCAGTTCCTGATCACCGGCGTGCTCGGGCCGCATTCCAACGCGCACGGCCCGAACGAGTTCCTGCACCTGGACTACGCCAAGCGCCTCACCGCCTGCGTCGCCGACGTGCTCGCAGCGCAGGTGACGGGTGAGTGAGGCGGGGGGTCGAGTCCCCTGACCCCGGCGCCCTCAGGGCAGCATCACCCGGCTGCAGTAATCGGCGTCCTGCGGATCGACGCGCGCCGCGAGGGGCGGGGCTTCGCTCTGCGCGTGCTGCGCGCGGTCGCACGCGGCGGCCCCGCACACCGGGCAGCTCGGGATCGCGAAATCGCCCGCGGTGAACTGCTCGAGCAGGGCGCGCTGGCGCGCTTCGCCCAGGTGCCCGAGCTTCCACAGCAGGTCCCGGCCGTCGATGAGGTGCAGCGTCTTGCCGTCGGCGAGCTGGCGGGCTTCGCGCGTGTAGCTCCCCGAGGTGACGACGATGCCCTGGGCCGTGCCCTCGGCCTCGAGCGCGGCGAGCAGCTCGCGCGCCTCTTGCGCATCCACCGGCGCGCGGCGCGCGGCCTTGCAGCGCACCAGGATGCACGGGCGCTCCGAGTCCCGGCGGTGCAGGCGCAGGTCGACGCGGCGGCCGGCGCCGAGCGGCGCCGGCCGCACCTTGAAACCCAGGCTCTCGAAGCAGGCCGCGCATAGCGACTCGAAGCGGCGCCACTCGAGCGCGTTGAGCAGCTCCGGGCTCCAGGCGCTGGCGTCGGGGCGCGGCGCTTCGGGCGCGAGGGTCGGCTCGATGCGCGCCGCGGGTTCGGCACGCGCCGCGGGTTCGACGCGCGGCTCGGGCGCGAACGCGGGCGCCGGGCGCCGCGTCGCGGCGTTGCGCGGGCGGTGCGCGAACAGCCGACTGAAGCCGCGCGCCGTCAGCCCGGCGACGACCACCAGCACGGCGCAGCCCACGATGATCGCGTTGAAGCGGCCGTCCGGAAACTTGTGCAGCGCGACGGCCTGGTCGCCGAGCGCGGCGGAGGCGGCGAAGCCGGCGAGCGCCGGCTGCGCGTCGCGCCACGCGCCGAGTGCGGATGTAAGAAGTTTGTTCATCGGTTGCCCTGCCAGGGATCGTCGAACGCGAACAATTCTTGGACAGCGCGCGCGCAAAAGATTCGCGCCTTTACGCGTCGTGCTTCGGCGACAGCGCGCGGCGCTGTCGAGCGCGTCAGGAAGCGGCGGCTTTCGCTTTCTGTTCGAGCGCTTCCCAGCGCTCGAGCTTGGCGTGCAGCAGGGCCTCGATCTCCTCGCTGCGGCGCTGCTCCGCGCGCATCGCCTCGGCGCCCTGGCGGTAGTACGCGGGCGCGCTCCGTTTCGCGGCGAGCGCATGCTGCTCGGCTTCTAGCGCCTCGATCTCGGCGGGCAGCGCCGCGAGCTCGCGCGTTTCCTTGTAGCTGAGCTTGGTCCGCGCGCGCGCCGCGCGCGGCGCGGCCGCGGCGGGCGCGGGCTTCGCGTCCTCCGGCGGCGCGCGGCGCTGCGCGAGCCAGTCGCTGTAGCCGCCCACGTATTCGCGCCACGTGCCGCCGCCTTCCGCGGCGAGCGTCTGGGTGACCACGTTGTCGAGGAAGGCGCGGTCGTGGCTCACCAGCAGCAGCGTGCCGTCGTAGTCCTGCAGCGCCGCTTCGAGCAGCTCGAGCGACTCGATGTCGAGGTCGTTGGTCGGCTCGTCGAGCACCAGCACGTTGGCGGGACGCGCGAACAGGCGCGCGAGCAGCAGGCGGTTGCGTTCGCCGCCCGAGAGCATGCGCACCGGAGAATTCACGCGCCGCGGGGGAAACAGGAAGTCGGCGAGGTAGCTCATCACGTGCTTGCGCGCGCCGCCCGCCTCGACCCACTCCGAGCCCGGGCTCACGGTCTCGGCCACCGTGCGCTCGGGGTCGAGCTGCTCGCGCATCTGGTCGAAGTAGGCCGGCACGACGTTGGTGCCGAGCCGCACGCGGCCGCTGTCGGGCGCCAGCGCGCCGAGGATGAGCTTGATGAGGGTGGTCTTGCCCGCGCCGTTGGCGCCGATCAGGCCGATGCGGTCGCCGCGCCGGATGGTCAGCGACAGGTCGTTCACGATCACGCGCTCGCCGAAGCGCTTGCCGACGCCGGTCAGCTCGGCCACCAGCTTGCCCGAGCGCTCGCCCGAGCCGATCGCGAGCTTGACCCCGCCCAGGCGCTCGCGCCGCGCGGCGCGCTCGCGGCGCAGCTGCTCCAGGCGTCGCACGCGGCCTTCGTTGCGGGTGCGGCGCGCCTCCACGCCCTTGCGGATCCAGATCTCCTCCTGCGCCCAGAACTTGTCGAAGCGGCGCGCGGCGAGGTCCTCGGCCGAGTCCTGCGCGGCCTTGATGCGCTCGTAGTCGGAGAAGCTGCCCGCGTAGGAGCGCAGCCAGCCGCGGTCGAGCTCGACGATGCGCGTGGCGACGCGGTCGAGAAAGCGGCGGTCGTGCGTGACCACGATCGAGGCGGGGCCTTTCAAGAGCGTGCCTTCGAGCAGCTCGATGCCGTCGATGTCGAGGTGGTTGGTGGGCTCGTCGAGCAGCAGCAGGTCCGGCTCGAGCGCGAAGGCAAGCGCGAGCGCGGCGCGCTTCGCCTCGCCGCCCGAGGCCTGCGCGGGCGCCAGCGTGCCTTCCAGGCCGAAGCGGTGCAGGTACTCGGCCAGGCGCGTCTCGGCGCGCCAGCGTTCGCGCTCGTCGTGGATCTCGGCCAGCCGCCCGCGCGCGATGAGGCTCTCGCGCAGCGTGGCCGCCTCGGGCAGCCGCGGCTCCTGCTCGACGAAGATCACGCGCAGGCCGTCGCGCCGGCGCAGCTCGCCGTCGTCGAGCGCCACCGTGCCTGCGATCACGCCCAGCAGCGAGGACTTGCCGCTGCCGTTGCGGCCGATCAGCCCGATGCGCTCGCCCTCCTGCACCGCGAGCGAGGCGCGGTCCAGCAGCGGCAGCAGTCCGTACGCGAGCTGCGCGTCGGCGAGGGTCAGCAGGGGCATGCGCCGAAGATACCGCATCCGGCACGCGGAATCGGCGCCGCGCGCGCTTGACCCAGGTCAACGCCTGATCGCGGGATGCGCCCATTCTCCGTCGGGACAGGCGCAGAATGAACGTATGAAAAGACTCGCGGTGGTGGGCGCCGTGCTGGCGGGGCTGCTGGTACCGGCGGCGGGCGATGCGCAGATGGGCATGGGCGGCGGCCCCGGCATGATGGGCGGCGGCATGATGGGCGGCTCGGGCGTGCGCCGCGCCTTCGTCATGCGCTACGGCGTCGAGCCGAAATACGCGCGGATGACGAACCCGCTGCCGCCCTCGCTCGCGAACGTGCAGGCCGGTCGGAAGCTGTACGAGCAGAACTGCGCGGCCTGCCACGGCCCGACGGGATTCGGCGACGGCCCGGCCGGCAAGAGCCTCAACCCGCCGCCCGCGAACCTGGTCGGGGTGGGCAGGACGCCGATGGTGACCGACGGCTATCTGTACTGGACGATCGCGGAGGGCGGCACGCAACTGCAGACGGCGATGCCGCCCTTCAAGGGTGCGCTCAGCGAAACGCAGATCTGGGACCTGGTGACGTTCCTGCGCAGCCTGTAGGCCCGCGCGGCGTCAGTGCCGCGCGAAGATCCGGTAGCGGCCCTTGGCGTCGAACAGCAGCGAGGCGTAGGCGCTCGCCGGCCCGTCCATGCCGGGCGAGCCGGGGACCATGCCCGGTACCGCGAGCCCCCGCGCGTCCGGGCGCTCGCGCAGCAGCCGCCTGACGTCTTCGGCCGGTACATGCCCCTCGACGGCGTAGCCGCCCACCTCGGCGGTGTGGCACGACGCGAGCCCGAGGGGCACGCCCAGCTTTTCTCGGTACGGGGCCAGGTCGGATACCGAATTCACCCGGACCTCGAACCCGCTTCTCCTCATGTGCTCGACCCACCCGCCGCAGCAGCCGCACAGCGGGCTCTTGTAGACGGTGACTACCGGCGCCGCGGCGGCGCGCGCCGCCGGCAGCTTGCAGGCGGCCAGCAGCGCCGCACCCGCCGCCAGGAACAGACGCCTGCGCTCGGCTCTCATCGGCTTTCTCCTCGATCCGCGACCTGCTTCCTTATAGTCCCGCGTCGCGTAGCTTGCCCGCTCGCGCGCGCGCGCCGTTGACCTGAGTCAAGCCCGCGCGCGACTGGACGCAGGGAGCCGGGCGGGCGAAACTAATGAGAACGCTTCCTGGAGGAGGGAACGATCATGCCGGTGACCGACATCAACCATTATCTGGTGCGCGCCAACGACCTCGAGGCGACGAAGGACTTCTACGTCGAGGTGCTCGGCTTCGAGGTGATGCCGCGGCCGGATTTCCCCTTTCCGGGCTACTGGCTCGGCGTGGGCGGCAAGATCCAGGTGCACATGGCGCCGCACGGCATTCCCAACTCGG
>Ga0307374_10011332_pt1 | contig 12696 bp, 7 predicted proteins | sample OX3MG_FD_202532 | JGI IMG/M metagenome (GOLD analysis project Ga0307374, IMG submission 202532) | Soil microbial communities from Risofladan, Vaasa, Finland - OX-3 | ecosystem: Environmental > Terrestrial > Soil > Coastal area > Acid sulfate soil | place: Finland: Risofladan, Vaasa | collected...
TCCTCCATCAGATCCTCGTCGATGGAGAGACGGCCAGCGGTATCGACGATCAGCACATCCCGACCGAGACGCTGGGCCTCGGCGAGGCCCGCGGTGGACACCGCCACCGGATCCGTCGGCTCGCTGAACACGGTGATGCCCGCCTGCTCCCCGAGCACCCGCAGCTGCTCGACGGCGGCCGGTCGCTGGAGGTCGGCCCCGACCAGCAGCGGGTTCCGCCCCTGTTGCTTGAACCAGCGGGCCAACTTGGCCGAGGTCGTGGTCTTGCCCGAACCCTGGAGTCCCGCCAGCAGGATGACCGTGGGCGGCCTCCCGGCGTAGGTGATCTTGAGTGTCTCGCCCCCGAGGATCGCCACCAGTTCCTCGTTGACGATCTTGATCACCTGCTGGCCCGGGCTCAGCGCCTGGGACAGCTCGAGACCAACGCACCGGGCCCTGACGGCCTCGGTGAATCCCCGGACCACCCCGATCTCCACATCGGCTTCGAGTAGAGCGGTCCGGATCTCCCTCAGGACCTCATCGACATCGGCATCGGTCAGGCGGCCGCGGCTGCGCAGGCGGCTGAGGATCCCCTCGAATCGGTCGGACAGGCTCTCGAACATGGGTGCCTCAGGCTACAGGACGACAGGTGGGATCGTAGTGCGCCGGATCGGCCTCGCCCGGTCCACGACAGCGGTCAACGAGCGCGGTCAACGAGCGAGGATCAGAAGAGCGCCTCGACGAAGTCAGCCGGGTCGAAGTCCATCAGATCGTCGACACCCTCTCCCAGCCCGACCAGCTTGACCGGAAGCCCGAGCTCCCGTTGGATGGCCACCACGATGCCGCCTTTGGCCGTTCCGTCCAACTTGGTCAGCACCACCCCGGACACCTCGACGGCATCGAGGAACACCTTGGCCTGGGCCAGGCCGTTCTGCCCGGTGGTGGCGTCGATCACGAGCAGCACCTCCACCACCCGCCCCGGGGGTCGGTCCGCCACTCGCCGGATCTTCTTCAGCTCCTCGATGAGGTTGACCTTGTTGTGGAGGCGACCGGCGGTGTCGGCCAGCACCACGGCGTGCCCCTTCGCCTCGGCCCGCTGCACGGCGTCGAAGACCACCGAGCTCGGATCCCCGCCTTCGGATCCCTGCACGATGTCGGCCCCGGCACGGCCGGCCCACATCGACAGTTGCTCGCCGGCGGCGGCCCTGAAGGTGTCCCCCGCGGCCAGCAGCACCTTGGTGCCTCGGGCCGACATCCTGTTGGCCACCTTGCCCACGGTGGTGGTCTTGCCCACCCCGTTGACACCGACGAAGAGCCACACATCCACCGACGTGTCTCCCCCGCCAGCCGGTCCCGGGCCGCCAACGTCACCCGCTCCGCCGTCCGGCATCGCCAGTGTCGCATCCGACGTGGACAGCATCGAGATCAGATCGGCCTTCAGCGCATCGACCAGTGCGTCGGGCCCGGTGATCTCACCCTCCTTCGCCCTGGCTCTCAGGTCGCCGAGCAGAGCGTCGGTGGCCCCGACTCCCACGTCGGCTCGGATGAGCGCCTCCTCCAGTTCGTCCCAGGTGGACGCATCGATCCTTCCCCGGGACCGAATGGCTCCCAGGTAGCCGGACAGGAGGCCCCGGGCCTTGCCCAGCCGGTTCCGGTACGAGGCGGGCTCGGGCAGCGGGGTGTCGGGCAGCGGGGTGTCGGGCAGCTCCAACTCCGCCGCCTCGGGTGTCGCTGCCTCCCGATCCAGTTCGACATCGGTCGGTGCATCGCTGGCTACTTCGCCGGCAGGTACGTGCGCCTTCCCACCCCGTCCGCGCAGCCTCATCCCCACGGCCACGCCGGCACCCACGATGACCACCGGGGTGGCGATGGCCAAACCGATCAGCACGTCTGACCCCGCCGCCACCATGGCGGAGTCGATCACCGGTCTGTGCCGCCGCTGCGCTCGGTTGCCATGGTGCTCCTCGGTTCCGGCAGCGAAGCCAGCGGACCGCGCCCAGGGCCCGGAGCCGAACCTGGCGCAGCGGGCGCAGCGCCGGGCACAGCGCCGGGCACACCACCGGGCGAAGAGTCAGGGGCCGAGCCGGGCGAAGAGTCAGGGGCCGAGCCGGGCCGACGATCGAGCGCCGCTTCTGACAGGTCCAACTCGTCGGGGCGGTCGTGGGGGACCCGCTGGCTGACCACCTTGGACGAGCCTCCCGGAGCCATGGTCACCCCGTAGAGGGCGTCCGCGGCCTCCATGGTGCGCTTCTGGTGGCTCACGATGATGAGTTGGGCCTCCCCTCGGAACTCGTGGACCAGGCCCAGGAACCGTTGGAGGTTGACGTCGTCGAGGGCCGCCTCCACCTCGTCCATCAGGTAGAAGGGGGACGGCCGACTCCTGAACACGGCGAAGAGAAATGCCAGCGCCACCAGCGATCGCTCCCCGCCCGAGAGGAGGGACAGGCGTCGGACATTGCGGCCGGCCGGGCGCACCTCGACCTCGACACCGGTATCCAGCAGGTTTTCGGGGTCGGTGAGGGACAGGCGACCGGTACCGCCGGGGAAGAGCGAGGTGACCAGCGTGGAGAAATGCTCGTTGACGTCGGCGAAAGCGGCGTCGAAGACCAGCATGATCTCCTGGTCGAGGGTCCGGATGATGTGGTGCAGCTCCCTCCGGGCCGTCCGCACGTCCTCCACCTGTGCCTCGAGGAACTGGTGGCGTTCGCCGAGCTCCGAGAGCTCTTCGAGGGCCAACGGGTTGACCGGGCCCAATGCCGCCAGCTCTGCTTCGAGCTGGACGATCCGAGAAGGCGGGTCCACGCCCTCAGGAAGTTCCGGTGCCGACGCCGACAGCGCCTCATCCGGAGCGCACCCGAGCTCCCGACGGAGGGCCTCGACCACCGATTCACGGCGGATGGTGGCCTCCACCAGATCCAACTCGATCTTCTGCAGTCGGCTGCGGGCGGCGGCCAGTTGGTGCTCGCTGGCCGACCGTTGCCGGCGTAGGGCATCGAGTCGGGCCCCGCCGGCCCGCACCGCTTCCAGCTGCATCCGGTGCCGCTCCCGAAGGGCCGCCAGCGCGGCGTCCAGGAGGGCCCCGGCCGAAGCCACCACGTCGAGGAGTCGCTCCACCGCAGTGGCGTCCGCCTCGAGCCGTCTCCGGCGCTCGGCGGCCTGCCGGCGCTCGTCGGCATGGCCGGTCAGGCGCCGCTCGACCTCCTGCAGCCGCTCGCTGAGAACCCGCCGGCGCTCGACCAGTCCGGCCGAACGGACCTCCCACTCGCTCCGGAGCAACGCCGCGGCGGCGATCCGCTCGTCGATCGCTCTCCGCTCCCCCCGGGCGGCGGCCATCCGCTCCGAGGCTAGACGCCGGGCGTTCTCCAAACCGGGGAGCTCCTCACGGAGCTGCGCCGACCGCGCCGTGTCCCGGACGATCCTGTCGTCGAGCTCAGCGTGGTCGCGGCGGGACTCCTCGAGCTCGGCCGCCATGGCCATCAGGTCGTTGGCCACCCGTTGGCGCGCCACCCGGGCCGTCTGGTGGGCCACTTCGTTCCGGTCGTCCGACCGGACCGCCTCCGCCGCTGCCGACCGGGTGCGCTCGACCTCGGCCCGGGCGCCAGAACGCTCTTCGGTGGCTTCGGACGTCGTCTGCGTGGCCATGTCCGCCCGGGCCCGCGCCTCCTCCACCACAGCGGCGGTGACCACCCCGCCGGCGGCCCGCACCCTCCAGCCGGTGGACGAGAACCGGTCCCCCTCCCGGGTGACCACGACGAGGTCCGGACGGGCCAGGGCCAGATCGATGGCGTCCGACCATCCGCCGCGGGAGCAGCACGATCCGGCGAGCAGCGTGTCGAGCAGGGCGTCGAGACCCGGCACGTCCCGACCTCCCCGGTGGGGATGCACGTGACCTCGGATGGATTCGGTTCCGGGTGGGGCGTCTGCTGCCCACTGGGCCGGCCCCCGCTCCCCGGTGGCCGCGGTGGCGTCGGTCAGGGCCAGTACCGCACCGGTGGCGCCGCCCTGTCTGAGCCTCGACAGCGCCGCCTTCGCCGGCTGGCTTCCGGCCACGACCACCGCGGCAACCGACGCCCCGGCGGCCGCTTCGAACGCATCCTCCCAACCCGAGTCCACCTCCACCACATCGAGCAGGGTGCCGACCACGCCGTCGATGCCGGCCAGCAGCTCGGCGCCCGCGGCCCCGCGGGCCTCGTCGAGGGCCCGCTCGAGGGCATCAGCCCGGGCGGTGGATCGATGGAGCTCCTGCTCGGCCTGGCGGAGGCTCTCCTCAGCCACCTCCAAACGGTGCGTGGCGTGCCCATGGGCGGCCTCGGTCTCCGCCACGACGGTCTGGAGACGGTGGCGGGCCTGCTCGGTTTCGGCCAACCGTTCGCCCAACTCGTGGTCCTCGCCCTCGAGGAGCGACGCCCGGCGTTCGGACGCGCCCAGACGGGCGGTGAGCTGGTCGAGCGATCGCCGATCGCGGTCGAGGGCGTGCTCGATGGAGCCCAACTGCCCCTGGGCCACGGTGACCGCTTCCTCGGCCAGCCGCAGCTCGGCTCCGTCGCCCCACGACGCCAGATGGGCCTCGAGCTCGGCGGTGGCCGCCGCCTCCGTCCCCGCCAACGTCTCGTGTTCGGGCGCCAGGGCCCTGGCCTCGACCTCGGTCGCCTCCAGCTCGTCGGTCAGCCGGGCCCCCTCGGCCTCGAGCGTGGACACGACATCGGCGTCGGCGGCGGCGTCGAGCGCTTGAGCCAGGGATCGCTGCCGCTCGCGGAGCACCCCGGACAGTCCGCGCGCCCGTTCGACCATTCCCTCCGTCCGACCCAGCGCCGACGCCAGATCCGACTCCCGCTGTGCCGACATCTCGTCGGCGGTGCGTTCGGTGTCGGCATCGAGTTGGCTCAACGATCCTTCGAGCTCGTGTTCAGTGGCCCGCAGGTCGGCCTGCGCCTTGGCACCCTCGGCATGCCGGGTGTCGAGGGCGGTCAACTCCCAGCCGGCGACGAAGAGGCGCACCGAACGCAGCTCGTCGGCCAGGCCGGTGTAGGAACGGGCTGCGGCCGCCTGCCGTTCGAGGGGTCGGATCTGCCGCTTGACCTCCCGCACCAGGTCGAAGAGCCGTTCGAGGTTCTCCTCGGTGGACGCCAGCCGCCGTTCGGAGCGCTCACGCCTCCGGCGGTACTTGAGCACGCCGGCCGCCTCCTCGATGACCGAACGCCGGTCTTCGGGACGGGCCTCCAGAATTGCGTCGAGGTGGCCCTGGCTGATGATCACGTGCTGCTGGCGCCCGACACCGGTGTCGGAGAGCAGCTCTTGGATGTCGAGGAGCCGGCAGGGCGCTCCGTTGATCGAGTACTCGCTGTCGCCCGATCGGAACAGGGTGCGGGTGATGGTGATTTCGGCGAGGTCGGTGGCCAGCTTGCCCGCGCTGTTGTCGATGGTCAGGGTCACCTCGGCCCGTCCGAGGGCGGGACGATTGGCCGTCCCCATGAAGATGACGTCCTCCATCTTCGCCGACCGCATGGTACGAGGGCCTTGCGCTCCGAGGACCCACGCCACCGCGTCCACCACGTTGGACTTTCCGCTGCCGTTCGGGCCCACCACCACGGTGATTCCGGGCTCGAATTCGAGCACCGCAGGGTCAGCGAACGACTTGAACCCTTTGAGGGAAAGAGACTTCAGGAACACCGGGCGCTCACCCTATCGGTCGTCGCCGCGTCACGCGGAAGAACCTGGTCGGAAGGGCCGAATCCGAGGGTGTTCGAGCCCGGCGTCACACCTGGCAGTGGTCGCAGAAGTAGGTCGACCGACCACCCGACTTCACCTTGATGATGGTGGCCCGGCAGCGCCGGCAGGCCTGACCCTCACGGTCGTAGGCCTGGTGCTGGTCCTGGTAGTCGCCGATCTCGCCGAACAGGTCACGGTACTGCTCGTCGGCCAGCGAGGAGCCGCGTCGCTTGACCGCCTCGGCGAGGGTCTCGACCATGGCCCGGTAGAGACGCCGCACCTCTTGGGAGGACAGGGAGTTGGACAGCCGGTCGTAGCGGAGCCCGGCGGCGAAGAGGATCTCGTCGGCGTACATGTTGCCGATGCCGGCGACGAACTCCTGATCCATCAGCAGCGCCTTCAGCCCGCTCTTGTGAGAAGCGAGCAACACCCAGAATTTCTCCCAGCTCATCACGTTCTCGAGCGGATCGAACCCGAGGTGGGCGAGTTCCGGCAGCGCGGGCTCGCCCTCGGCCGGTGCGGCGGACACGAAGAGCTCGCCGAAGGTACGCGGATCCACGAACCGAAGTTGGCCGCCCTGGGTGAAGGTGATCACCACGTGGGTGTGTGGGGCCTTGGGCTCCTTCGGGCCCTTGGCCCGCTGCAGCTGGCCGCTCATGCCCAGGTGCACCACCAGGGTCGATCCGTCGTCGAGCCCCAGGAGCAGGTACTTTCCGGCCCGGCCGATGGACTTGATGGAGTGGCCTTCCAAGCGGGCGCGGAAGTGCTTGGCGCTCGGATGGCGCCGGACGGTGCGACCGTTGCGCACCTCGACCGACTTGATCTTCCGGCCCACGACCTCGTTCTGCAGGTCGCGCCGGATGGTCTCCACTTCGGGAAGCTCAGGCATCCCCTCCGCCTCTCTCGACTTCCAACAATCCGCAGGCAGCCTGGGCGGCGACCTGCTCGGCGTCCTTCTTGGACCGCCCCTCCCCCTTGCCGAGGCCGTGGCCAGCAACGTACACCGTGGCCAGGTACCTCCGTGCGTGATCAGGGCCGAATCCCTCCACCTCGTAGCGGGGAACTCCCCGGCCCAGGCGCACCGAGAGCTCCTGGAGGCGGCTCTTGTGATCCGACTCACCCGGTTCACCGACCGCTCCGGCGATCCGGTCCTCGAGGAGGGAGAGGACCAGCGTGCGGGCCTCGGTGGGGCCACCATCGAGGTAGACGGCTCCGATGACCGCCTCGGTGGCGTCGGCCAGGATCGACTCCTTGGCCCGCCCCCCGGAGAGGTCCTCACCACGGCCCAGGCGGAGGTGTGCCGCGATCCCCAGCTCCAGCGCCACCTCGGCCAGCACCCGGGTATTGACCACGGAGGCTCGCACCTTGGACATCACCCCGTCCGAGAGATCGGGGTGGAATCGATAGGTGTACTCCGCCACGACCAGGCCCAACACGGCGTCACCGAGGAATTCGAGTCGCTCATTGGAGACCCGGCCCTCCTGTTCGGCGCACCATGACCGGTGGGCCATCGCCAGGTCGAGAAGAGACGGATCCGCGAACCGGTAGCCGATCCGGGTCTCCAGCCGGCCATCTCCCTCCTCGGGCGATCCCGAGTCGGCGGGCGGCGCCATCGGCGCCTCAGGCCCCTCCGAGCTTGGCGTAGACGTAGTCGACGGCATCCCGCACGGTGCGGAGCTCCTCCAGGTCCTCGTCGTCGATCCGGAACCCCACCGATCGCTCGCCGAGCTCCTCTTCGAGCCCTTCGACCAGCTCGATCAGCGCCAGCGAGTCGGCATCGAGGTCCTCGGCGAACGACGAGGACTCCGTGATCGCCGCGGGTTCGATCTCCAAGATGTCGGCGAGCAGGTCACGGATGAGCTCGAGGACTTGGGGCCGCCCGAGCGGGCCCTTCTCGACATGGGTCTCTGCGGGCACGGAATCTCCTGTGTGTCGTGGTCTGGTTCTTCGAACGGGGCGATCGGATGCGCCGGGCTGGGGCCCTCGTCGATCGGAGGGCCGAGGAGTCCAGAGGCCGGCACGGCCCCCCGGACGGGCCTTTCACCTGGCAGGGATGCTATCCGACCCAGTAAACGAGCCGGACATTCACGGACTGGAAACACTGTGGCAACCCGTGTGACCCATGGTGGTCGTATCACGGTGGGTGTGGAAGATCCCGACGACGTCTCCGCGCCTGGCGACGGCCCGGACGCGGGTGCGGCACCCTGGCCGTCGTACGACCCGGGCCTGTTCTACGACGAGCTGGTCTGTCCGAACGGGGAGCCCCGAGCTGCGGCCACGGCCCTGTGGCACCACTTCGCCACGCTCGGACCGGAGGCGTTGGCCGAGCGCCAAGAGGCCGCCGACCGGGAGATGCGGGCCATCGGCGTGACGTTCACCGTGTACGAGGGGTCCACCGGGGTGGACCGGCCGTGGCCGTTCGACATCATCCCCCGGGTGGTGTCCTCCGACGAATGGCACGTGATCGAGTCCGGGCTGGTCCAGAGGCTCAACGCCCTCAACCTGTTCATCGACGACGTGTACCACGACCAGCGATCGGTCAGCTCGGGGGTCGTCCCCTCCGAGTTGGTCTCGGGGTCGCCCAACTTCCGCCGCGAGTGCGTCGGGGTCGATCCACCCGGGGGCATCTGGGCCCACATCTGCGGCAGCGACCTCATCCGGGACGCCGACGGAACGGTCTACGTGCTCGAGGACAACCTCCGGGTGCCGTCGGGCGTGTCCTACCTGCTGGAGAACCGCATGGTGGCCAAGCACGTCTTCCCCGAGATGTTCCGCCACTACAGCATCGAGCCGGTCGACCCCTACATCGGCCGGCTGGCCAACCTGCTGGCGTCGGTGTCCCCGTCCACCGGAGACCCCACCATCGTGGTGCTGACCCCGGGCGTCTACAACTCGGCCTACTTCGAGCACGCCTTTCTGGCCCAGCAGCTCGGCGTGGAGCTGGTCGAAGGGAGCGACCTGGTGGTGCTCGACGACGACTGCGTCTACGCCCGCACCATCGATGGCCTGCAGCGGGTCGATGTCATCTACCGCCGCGTCGACGACCTCTATCTGGACCCCGAAGCCTTCGTGCCCGAGTCCCTGGTCGGCGTCCCCGGCCTGATGAGGGCCTGGCGATCCGGTCGGGTGGCCCTGGTCAACGCCCCGGGGGCGGGAATCGCCGATGACAAGAAGATCTACTCCTACGTTCCCGACATCATCCGGTTCTTCCTCGGTGAGGAGCCGATCCTGGCCACCGTCCCGACGCTCCGCTGCGGGGACGACGACTCACTCCACTACGTGCTGAGCAACCTGGAACGCCTGGTGGTGAAGCCGGCCAATGAGTCGGGCGGCTACGGCGTGCTGGTCGGGACCCAGGCCAGTCCGGACGACCTGGCCGACACGGCCAAGCAGATCGAGGACCAGCCGAAGCGCTGGGTGGCCCAGCCGGTGATCCCGCTCTCCACCGCTCCCACCCTCTGTGACCGGGAGATCGCCCCTCGCCACGTGGACCTCCGGCCCTTCACCCTCCTCGGCCCCGAGGGTGCCTACGTCACCCGCGGTGGGCTGACCCGGGTGGCCCGGATGACCGGCTCGCTGATCGTCAACTCATCCCAGGGGGGCGGGAGCAAGGACACCTGGGTGGTCGACACGGGGGTCGCCGACGGAGTTGCCCGCGGGGTCGACACCGGGGTTGCCACCGGGGTCGACGCCACTGATCCACCTGCAGCACCAGCACCATGACCGATCCCCCGCCTGATCCATGCGGGACCCCAGCCCGGCCCGACCAACCGAAGGAGCCCGCGATGTTGCTTGCACGAATGGCCGAGGCTGTCTACTGGGCCGGGCGCTACCTCGAACGCGCCGAGGGCACGGCGCGAGTGGTGCAGGTCCACACGGACACCCACGTCGACCTGCCGGTCGGTGAGGACGTCGGGTGGGAGCCGCTCCTGGCCATCGTCGGTGTCGACAGTGTGTTCGCCGAGCGGTACTCGGCGGCGTTGGAAGGTGGGGGCGGAGACGAGAGGGGCAACGCCAACGCGGCCGAGGACGACGTGATCGAATTCCTGCTCCACGGAGAGGACAACCCGTCGTCGATACTGGCGGCCATCGGGTCGGCCCGTGAGAACCTCCGCACCTCCCGACCGGTGGTGCCGCGGGAGGCGTGGGAGGCCTGCAACAACCTGTGGTTGGCCTCGTGCGACCACCTGGCCGAGGCCGGTTCCCGAGAGGGGCGGGTGCAGTGGCTGCGGCGGATCGTCGCCGGGTGCCAGCGGATCGACGGTATCTTGCTCGGGACGATGAGCCGCGATGAGGCGATGTCATTCCTCGCCATGGGCCAGAACCTCGAGCGGGCCGACCTGACCACCCGGGTGCTCGACGTGCGCTCGGAGAGCCTACGGCCCAACCGGGGTGACTCCTACGACGTGGTCCACTGGATGGCCGTGCTCCGCTCGTTGGCGGCCTACCAGCCGTTCCGCCGGGCCATGCCGGCTCGTCCCCAAGGCGGATCCACCCTCCGCTTCCTGCTCCAGGACGACCGGTTCCCGCGAGCGGTGGGCGCCTGTCTCGGCGAGACCCGTGCCCACCTCAAGGGACTGGCACGCAGTGAAGAGGCCCTGGACGCGTGCTCCATGGCCTCGTTGATCGTGGCCTCGGCCGCCGTCCCCCACCTGACCCTGAGCGGGCTCACCGAGTTCCTCGACGAGGTCCAGGTGGCCCTGTCGGACATCCACAGCCGGATCGACGAGACGTACTTCCAGCCCAGCTTGGTGAGCTGGAAACCGGAATCCGTGGCGTCGTGAAGGCGTCGTGAAGTCGGCCGGATGCCTGGCGTGATCCCGGGCGTGATCATGGTCCTGATCCCGGGCGTGATGCCCTCGTGACAACGACGACCGCCGCTGACGGGGTGACGATCTCCGAGTACCGATCACTCCCCGGAAGGACCGATGAGTACCTCGGACCGGACGGCACCGTCCGGACCCGCTGGAAACAGGTGGCCGCAGAGATGGCCGGACTGGGAACCACCGGCCTCATCGCCCGGCGATCGGAAGTGGCCCGCCTGCTCCGCAACGAGGGAGCCACCTACAACGACACCCGTGAAGGACAGAGCCGCCGACAGCCGTGGTCCCTCGACCCGTGGCCGTTGGTGGTGGATGAGGCCGAATGGAGGACCCTCGAGGCCGCCGTGGCCCAGCGGGTGCGACTCCTCGACCTGGTCTTCGCCGACATCTACGGTGACCGTCGCCTGGTGTCGGAGGGCCTCATCCCTGCCGAGTTGGTCCTCGGGCACCCGGCGTTCCTGCGGGCCTGTGTCGGCATGGAGACCTCGGGGCCCCGGCGCCTGTTCCTCACCGCGCTGGACGTGGCCAGAGATGGACACGGCGAGTTCCGCGCCATCGGTGATCGCGCCCAGGCCCCATCGGGCCTCGGGTATGCGCTGGTCAACCGCATCATCCTGTCGAGGGTCCTCCCCAATCTGCACCGCGAGTCGGGAGTCGAGCGGCTGGCCGGCTTCTTCCGCTCGATCCGGGCCGGTGTCGATGCCGTCGCTCCGGAGGGAGTCGACCAGCCACGCGTCGTCATCCTCACCCCGGGACCATTGAGCGAGACCTACTTCGAGCATGCCTATCTGGCGTCGTACCTGGGGTACGCATTGGTCGAGGGACGGGACCTGGTGGTGAGCAACAACCGGGTGTGGCTGCGCACGTTGGCCGGCTTCGACCCGGTCGACGTGGTGATGCGACGGGTGGACGACCAGTGGTGTGACCCGGTGGAGCTGCGCGCCGACTCGCTCCTCGGCGTGCCCGGCCTCGTGGAGGTGGCTCGCCGCGGCCGCGTGACGGTGGTCAACCCCCTCGGGGCCGGGGTCATCGAGGACCCGGCGCTCACCGGGCTCCTCGGCACCCTGGCTCCGATCCTGCTCCACGAGGAGCTGGCCCTGCGCGGCCCGGAGACCTGGTGGTGCGGGCGGCCCGACGGGCTGAGCCACGTGATGGCCAACCTGGACCGGCTGATCCTGCGACCGGTCCGGCCGTCGGACTCCCAACCCCCGGTGGCGGCATCGACGCTGTCGACTGCCGATCTCGACCGACTGCGCGACCGCGTCCGCAGCCGGCCCGATGCGTGGGTGGGACACGAGGTGATCGAGCCCTCGATGACACCGACGACCACCGACACCGGGTCGATCGAGCCCCGACCGGCGGTGCTCCGCACGTTCGCGGTGGCCGACGGGCATGGCACGACCGGTCAGGACACCGGTTACCGGGTCCTACCGGGCGGGCTCACCCGGGTCGGAGCCAGCCCGGCGTCTCTCATCATGTCCAGCCGGAGCGAAGGGACCAGCAAGGACACCTGGGTGGCGTCGGCGGAGCCTGCCCTCCAACAGAGCACGTGGCTCCGGTCGGCCCGCACGACGGTGCGTCCCCCGGTGGCTGCCGACACCACCATGCTGCTGCCCGGCCGGGTGGCAGCCCAGCTGTTCGTCCTGGGCCGCACCGCCGAGCACGCCGAGTTGGTCATACGGCTCATCCGGACGGTGCTCGCCCGTCTCGACCAGCCCCTCGGCGTCGGTGTGAACGGTGGTGCGGAGTCGCTCCAGGTCCTGCTCCTGGCCCTCGGAACCGTCTCGGGGTTCGATCCGGTGTCGGAGCCCGACAAGGAAGCGGTCGGCCCCGCCGATCGCTCGGTTGCCCGGGAGGTTGCCCCGGCGGCGGTGCCGGTGGCGGGGCCGGCGGAGGTCTCGACGGCGAGCCCGGCGGCGGGCCCCGAGCCGGAAGTCCCCACGGACCGGCGGGCCCTGGCCCTGCTCCTCGACGCCGGCGTGGACGGCAGCTTGGCCTCATCGTTGGGACTGTTGGTCGACGCCGCCTATTCGGTGCGGGAGCAGCTCTCGGGCGACACCTGGCAGTTGGTGGGCGACGTCGAAGAGGAGCTGGCCCGCGTGCGCAATCGACCACCGACCCAACTGGTGGGTGTCCAATCCAGTCTGCAACGCCTGCTTCAGGCGCTGTTGGGCTTGTCGGGCCT
>Ga0307374_10011339_pt1 | contig 12693 bp, 7 predicted proteins | sample OX3MG_FD_202532 | JGI IMG/M metagenome (GOLD analysis project Ga0307374, IMG submission 202532) | Soil microbial communities from Risofladan, Vaasa, Finland - OX-3 | ecosystem: Environmental > Terrestrial > Soil > Coastal area > Acid sulfate soil | place: Finland: Risofladan, Vaasa | collected...
CGCTGCATAGAGCGCGCGTTGCGGATGGTCCTCATGGGCGACCGGCGCGCCGAACAGCGCGAAGATGCCGTCGCCGGTCGATTGCACGACGTAGCCGTCGTACCGATGGGCCGCGTCGATCATCAGCTTCAACGCCGGATCGATAATCGCGCGCGCCTCCTCCGGATCGAGGTCCTCCATCAACTCCGTCGATCCCTTGATGTCCGCGAAGAGCGCCGTCACCGTCTTGCGCTCCCCTTCCAGCACCGAGGAAGCGTCCGACTGCTCCGGCGTTATGCGAACCTTGGAAGCGAGGTCTTGCGGCGGCGAAGTTGCTACTACTGCACTCACCACCTTGCCGAGTGCGCCGCCGCAATTTCCGCAGAATTTCTTCCCGGGCGGATTCTCTGCGCCGCATTGCCCGCATCGGTTTGCCTGCGGCGCGCCACAGTCCCCACAGAACCGCTTGCCCGCCGGATTCTCCGCACCGCATTTTGAGCACTTCATTTCAAGCACTCAATTCTGCAAGGTCACTTGTCAAAATGCACTTTTTTCATCAGCGCGATGAAGCGCGGCTCCTTGCGCAAAGGATCGAAAATGCGATCCATCTTGAGGTAGGTTAACCACTGGGAGTGCGCTGAATATGCTTGTTCGAGGTAGTCCATCGCGCGCCCGCGATCGCCCATACCGAGATAGACAATGGCCAAATTGAAGGGCGAAACATATCCGTGTAGGGACTTACGATTCATCTCTTCTATAACTGCCATTGCTTTGGCATGGTCACCTGATGCCCCGTAGGCATATCCGAGCCAGCCGGTAACCCACGGCGGGGATTGGAGGGCATCCGCCTTTTGTAGTTCCGGGACGGCCGCGTTGACTTTCCCCGCTTCGATATCGATCCATCCGAATACGAAATGAGTAAAGAAGAAAGTCTGATCGAGATCCAAAGCCCTGTTGGCCTGTTCAATCGCCGCCTGGAAATTGCCTTGCCAGGCAAAAGCGTTGGCATTATCAAGCGCGATTTGGGGGGACAGGGGATCTAGTTCAGCAGCACGCTTGCCCTCGGCCACCGCTTCGTCGAGCCTGCCTTGGTAGGCAAGCACTGCACCAAACTGATCGTGGGCAAACGCGTAGTTTGGATTGAGCGCGAATGCGCGGTTAAATTCGCTCTCGCCGCCGACCCAATCAAATTCGTAGAAAATTCTAAATATGGCAAGCGAGGTGTGAGCTTCGGCGGAATTATCGTCCAATTGGATAGCCTTCTCAGCCGCCGCTTTAGCCTTGGGCATCGCTTCCGCAGAGGTCAAGAAACCTTCATTCCAGCCGGCCCAAAGGTAGGCGTCCGAAAGGCCTGAATACGCCGGCGCAAAGTCAGGATCCAGCCTGACGGCCTGCTCTAATTGCTCGATCGCCTTCTTGAGATTTTCATCATTTGGCCGGCTGAAGAAATAGCGGCCCTTCAGGTAGGCGTCGTGCGCTTCCGGATTCACGACCGGCGCACTTGTGAGGCGCGCCTGCTCATTGGGTGTCAGTTGCACATTGATCTCTTTGGCGATCGCGGACGCCAGTTCGTCCTGCAGCGCCAGCACGTCGCGCGAGTCCCGCTCGTAGGTGTGCGCCCACAGGTGCCGGTCTGCGCGCGCGTCGATCAACTGTGCGGTGATGCGGACCTTGTCGCCGACGCGCATGACCGAACCCTCCACCACCGCATCGACGTTGAGCGCCTTGGCGATTTCGGGGGTCGGCGGGCGGTGCGCGCCCTTGAATTGCATTACGGAGCCGCGCGAGATCACGCGCAGCGCGCTGATGGTTGCGAGGTCGGTGGTCAATTCGTCGGTCATGCCATCGACGAAATATTCCTGAGTCGGATCGCCGGAGAAATTGTCGAGCGGTAGGACCGCAATCGAGCCGATGGTGTGCGGTGCCGCGCTTGGGGCCGGCGGTGGGACTGCGGTCGTGGATCGAAGTCGCACGAACATCAGGGCAAGCCCCGCCAATATCACCACGCCCGCGCCTGCGATGAGCGCGTTTCGGCGTCCGTGCCCGCCCGGCGCGGCCGGCTGCCCAATGAGGTCCGGCTCAACAATCTGATACACACGAATCGGCCGCGTCACGTTCTTGAGCCGTTTTTCGCCCAGATCCGTGACCCGCATCTCGGGCTGGTTGCGGATGTCGTCGTAAACTCGCTCCGAGATGCAGATGCCGCCGGGAGGAGCCAATGCGTGGATCCGCGAGGCCACATTGACGCCGTCGCCGTGGACGTTGTTGTCGGAGAAAAGCACGTCGCCCACGTGAATCCCGATGCGCAAACGCAGCTCGGGGTCGTCCTTTAGAGCCGCTTGCAGGGCGCGCGCACAGTTCACCGCATCCACCGCGCTGTGGAAACTAGACAACGTACCGTCGCCAATCTCGCCGAGGATTCTGCCGTTGAATCCGGGCAGCAGCGTCCGCAACTGCGCGCGATGCGCGGCCAGTGCGCGCATCCCCTTCTGCTCGTCACGTCCCATCATCACGGTGTAGCCCACGATGTCGCTGAACATGATCGCGGCCAGCTCGCGAGTCGGATTGCTGGCAGCCGTGTCGGGCGGAGTTGCCAACGGACCTCCCTTGATGAAATCAGCCTTGACCGTGCAAGAGACGGCGCAGATTCTACTACGGCTGCCCGGCGGGGGCGACCGGACCGCCAGCGCGCTTCAGCCGTCCAATTGTTCCAGCAGCGCCTTGGCGTCTTTCAAGTCGGCGGTGTCGAAGCCCTCGGTGAACCAGCCGTAGATCTCGGCGAGCATCGCGCGCGCTTCATCGCGACGGCCCTGCGACGCGAGCAGCCGCGCGAGACTCGTCGTCGCCCGCAGCTCCCAGGCCTTGGCACTCATCTTCTGGGCGAGCGCGATCGCCTCGCGGAAGTCGGCTTCGGCAAGGCGGCGGTCTCGCTGTTTGAGCCATATTTCTCCACGGACTCGATAAGTCTCGGGCCGAACCCAAAGTTCCTCGGGATTCGCCTGCAGCGCCTCTTCGATGGTTCCAAAGGCGTCGTCGATCGCGCCGTCCAGCATCTGCACACGAGCGAGCCAGGTGAGGAATAAGACTATGCCGACACGCACTCCGCTTTCGGACGCACCGGCCACTGTCTGGCGAAGCAGGGCAACCCCCTCACCGGTGCGGCCGAGTTCACCTCGCGCCCGACCGAGTGTCGCAACAGACCAGAGCGCAACTTCAGGAAATCCACGTTCTTCAGATAGCGAGAGCGCCTTCGCCGCGAAAGCTTCGGCCCGTTCGGAGTCTCCAAGCAAGACATTCAGCCACGCGGCCAGGAATTGACCGTATGCGACGTCGTAGGGATTGCGCTGAGTTCCCTCAAGGCACCGGCGGATGCGCTCGCGGGCGGCATCGGCACGTCCGGTCACCCATGCGTTCAGGCTCGCGTGGCCGAAGGCTGCCGCCTCCGCGCCCCGGGTCTGCACGAAGCCGGGCGCGTCGAAAAACGTGCGCCCGCGTTCGAAATGCTTTTCAGCTCCCGGATAATCCCCCCGATATAACCGAATCGCAAGTTGCATCAGATGTCCCAGTCCTAGACTGGCGGGGCTGCCTTCGAGCTGCGCAATCTCGAGCAACTGATCGGCCAGTGCGGCGCCGGCGGAGTAATCGCCTCTGACGATGGCATTGACGGCCTCAGGCTGCATTTGCTGAACGAGTTTGGAGTGGTTGGCGGATTTCTCGGCCAACGCACGGGCGCGCGCGGCCATCTCCCGCGCTTCCGGAGCACCGAAGCCCTTGGTGACTATCAGCGCCTCGCCAAATGAACTGCGCACTCGCAATTCGCGCGCGTCGCGCGTCGGCGACTCGGGCATCGCCGTCAGCCCCTCAAGCGCCGCAGCAAGGTACGATTCTGCCTCGGTGTAGCTCGCTCGCCCGACTGCCTGATCGCCCGCCCGATGGAGGAACTCGAAAGCCTTGGCGCGGTTGGCGCTGCGCCCGTAATGATGCGCGAGTTCGGCCAGATGGTCGTCGAGCGAACTCGTATATAGCGTTTCGAGTGCCGCGCCGATGCGTTCATGCAATTGCTTGCGTCGCTCAATCAGGACCGAGTTGTAAGAAACTTCCTGCGTCAGGGCGTGCTTGAATATGTACTCGGTATCGCCGACCGCAGGCTGTTCGTAAATGAACTCGCCCAGTTGGAGGTCGTTGAGCAGGCGGTTTAATTCGTCGTCAGCTTTTGGCACGACCACGCGAATCAACGACAGCGGAAACTCACGGCCAATGACGGACAGCGTTTGCAACAGATCTTTCGCATCGGACGGCAGCCGATCGATGCGCGCGGTCAGAATCCCCTGCACGGTCGGCGGAATCTTTAGCGTATTGAGTGACCGCGTAAGCTTCACCGCATTGCCGCCACGGACGAGCACACCCTCGTCGAACAGCACCTGCACCGTCTCTTCCATGAAGAACGGATTGCCTTCGGTCTTCTCGATAATCACACGCTTGAGCGCCGTTACTTCGACCCCGTCGCCGAGCAGAGCGGACAGCATCTCCTCGGCGCTCTCCTTACCGAGCGGGTCGAGCCGCAACTGAGTATAGTAAGTCTTTGAGCCCCACTGATGTGAGTATTGCGGGCGATAGTTCACCAGCAGCAGGATTTTCGCAGTGCCGATTGAATCGGCCAGCAGGTTCAGGAACTCCTGCGTCGCCTCGTCGATCCAGTGGAGGTCCTCGAAGATCACCATCAGCGGCTGATTCATCGACTCGCGCAGCAAAATCCGTTTGATCGCGTCGAGCGTTCGCCGCTTCCTGATCTGCCCGTCCATCTGCGCGAGTGGGTCCTCGTCCTCGACGATCCCGAGCAGACTGAACAGGTACGGCAGCGTATCCTCCATCGAACGGTCGAGCGCGAGTATGCGGCCGGTTAGTTTCTCGCGCCGCGTCCGTTGATCGTCCTCACCCACGATTCTGAAGTAGCCGTGCAATAGATCGAGTACCGGAAGATAGGCGCTGGCCTTGCCGTGCGAGACCGAGAAGGTTTCGAGCACCATCCACCCCGACTGATGCTTGGCCTTGAATTCGAATAACAGCCGCGACTTGCCGGTCCCCGCCTCCGCCATCGCGGCGACGATCTGCCCGTGGCCGGAGGTCGTGCGATCGGCGGCCGCGCGCATCGCGTCCATCTCGCGCTCGCGCCCGACGAACTTCGTCAGCCCGCGCCCGGCGGCGCGCTGCAATCGCGTGCGCAGCGGCCCCAACCCTGTCACCTCATAGACGTTGACCGGTTCGCCGAGACCCTTCACTCGCGTCGGCCCCAGCGACTTCAAAACGAAGTAGCCTTCGCACAGCCCACGGGTCGTCTCGGTCACTGCGATCGAGCCGATTGGCGCCAGCGCCTGCATCCGCGAGGCAAGATTTGCCGTATGCCCGATCGGTGTGTACTCGGTATGCCCATCGCCAGTCGAGATCGATCTGACTACGACTTCGCCGGTGTTGGCGCCGACCCGCGCCTGCAACGGCAGCCGCCCTTCCTGCCGTATGCGATCGGAGTAGCGTTTGAGTTCCTCCTGCATGCGCAATGCCGCATAGAGCGTCCGTTGCGGATGGTCCTCATGGGCGACCGGCGCGCCGAAGATCGCGAAGATGCCGTCACCGGTCGATTGCACCACATAGCCATCGTAGCGATGCGCCGCATCGATCATCAGCTTGAGCGCCGGATCGATAATCGCTCTCGCCTCTTCCGGATCGAGGTCCTCCATCAACTCGGTCGAACCCTTGATGTCCGCGAACAGCGCGGTGACCGTCTTACGCTCGCCTTCGACATTTTCGGGATCAACTCTCTCACTCACGCGGACATGGGGAATGTCGGCTTCCTTTGCTATAGGAGCCAACCCTCCCAGCACAGCCCCACACTTGCCACAGAAGCGATGGTCCGGCGGATTCGAATGCGCGCAGGCAGGGCAGGCGCGGGCGAGCGCCGCACCGCATCCGCCGCAAAATTGGTTGGCCGCAGGATTCTCGTGGCCGCACGATTGGCAGATCACGATAGCTCCTTGGCTAGCCGCTCCGCACGCTCGGTTGCTCCCATCGCGGTGAACAAACGATGCGCCTCGCGAATCAAATCGGTGCGACCGACGCGGTCGCCTAAAAGCTCGGCGAGCCGCGCCCGCTCGACCAGAATCTGCGGCTCGTACGAGATCGCGCCCGTTGAGCGAACAAGTTCCGTCGCGCAATCGAGCTCCGACTCGATCTCGGATCGCGCGTTTGCGCCGTCGAGGGCTAGCAGAATCCGCGCCCGCGACAGACGGCTACGCGCCTCGTACACACGCGTTTCCATTCGGATCGAGGTCTCGATCGCTTCATCCGCGAGTTTCCGCGCGCGCTGTGGGTCGCCGAGCCCAAGGTATGCCTCCGCCAACTCCGCCTGAAATTCGCCTTCCCAACAGAGTCCGACGCGATGCTCGCGAGCTATCTCTAGTGCGAGTTCCAAGCTTTTACGGCTGGTATCGAAATCACCAGCAAGAAGCGTCGGTGACCCAAAATGGCCGTGAGCCACCGCGCGCGTAAATTGGCTTCCAATCTTCTCCGCCGCTTCGATGCCACGCCGGCCGGTTGCCAGCGAGGCTTGGAGGTCTCCCTTTAGTTCCAACGACTTGGAAAGAGTCAGGTCCTTCCACACCAGAACCTCATTTTCATGATGATCCCGGGCCAGTTCTTCGCTACGGCGGAGTGCCTCGGCCGCTTCGGTGAAACGCCCAACTAGTGAAAGCCCCCAACCCAGATGCTGGAACGAATTACTGGCGCCAAAACCGATAATCTTCATTCCGATCGTGGGGTTATCACGGCCGATCTCAATCTGTCGCTCGGTCATTGCGAGTGCAGTAAGCAGATCGCCATGCTGGAAACGCGCGTACTCCAGTGGCTCGCGCGCCACCCAGACCAATTCAGGATCGCCGGTTGAGTATGCTATGGCGAGCGCTTCCTCGCCGGCCGAGATGGCGTACCGCACTTTGCCGATGTTCACATAATGGGTTGTCACACCGTACAGCATCCGCAGCTGTGCGCGAACGTCACCGAGCGCCAACGCGAGCGCCTTGCCCTCGGTGTGCAGTTCCTCCAGCTTTTCGGTACTCAAGCCCTGGCGAAAGCCAAAAACCATTGACTTTGAAGTCGCCTGCAGCCGCAGTACGTCACTCTCATCCGAATGAGGCAGCGGCGCGAGCAGTTCGCGAACTTTCTCCCAGTGGCGCAGCGCGTCCGCCGGGCTGTCAACTCCCGCGGCTTCCGCCGCGCGCGCATACCACTTCGCGGCGACGAGCGCTTCTCCGGCTTGCTCCCAGTGATAGGCCAGCAGCGGCGCGCGCAGGTCCAGCTTGTCTGCTTCCATCCCCTCGAGAGCCCGTGCCACCGCCGCGTGCAGATGCGCGCGCCGTTCCCCGAGCTGCGAACGGTAGGCAACTTCCTGTGTCAGCGGATGCTTGAACGCGTACTCGACCTCAGGGTAGAGCGCCGTCTCGAGGATGAACTCGGCATCGCGCAGAACATCGAGTGACGACGCGAGCACGGGCGCCGATAACTTGGCGTGATCGTCCGCGGCGGCGACGGCGACGAGAATCGCGCTGGAGAACTCCTTGCCGATTACCGATGCGGTTTGCAGCAGGTGCTTCTGGTCGCTGCCGAGCCGGTCGATGCGCGACGCCAGTACGGTCTGAACCGTGGCCGGAATTTCCACCGCGTCGAGCGAGCCGACCAGCTGATAATTGCCGCGCGTCCCGGTAAGCCGGCCGCTTTCGACCATCGACTGAACGACCTCTTCGATAAAGAAGGGGTTACCGCCGGTGCGTTGATGCACCCGCGCGGGAAGTCCCTGCACCGAAGCGCCGGTGCCAAGCAGGTCAATCAGCATCTCGCGGGTGTCGTCGGATCCGAGCGGTAGCAGCGCCACCTGCTGATAGTACGGCTTGCGCATCCAGTCGGCGCGATATTCGGGCCGAAAGTTCACCAGGTAGAGGGTGCGGGTGTTATGTACGGCAGCGACCGCGTGCGCCAGGAAGGCGTCCGAGCCCGGATCTATCCAGTGCAGGTCGTCGAGAAAAATGACGGCCGGTTCCCGCGCGCTGCGCGCCTCGGTCAGGTGGCGTACGAAAGCAAACAGCATCTGCTGGCGCCCTTCCGGGCTCAGCGCGGGTGACGGACGAGTTGGATCGGACACGCCCATGAAGTCGAACAGGATTGGCAGCATCGCCTGGAACGCTTCATCCAGCAGCAACAGTTCGCCCGCGATCTTGCGGCGCACCTCATGGTCGTTGTCGCGCTCGCCGATTCCGAAGATGTCACACAGCACCTCGAGCAGCGGCAGGTACGGGATTGTCTTTCCATGCGCAGGGCAGTGCCCCTGGTTCACGCGCACGCCGCGCGAACGGCATCGCTCGACGAATTCGAAGCAAAGCCGGCTCTTGCCGGTGCCCGCCTCGGCCACGACGCCCACCACCTGTCCATTGCCCGCTACGGCGGCATCGAGCGCGCCCTCAAGCGTTGCCATCTCGTGGTCCCGGCCAACGAACTTGGAGAACCCCCGCGCGCGCGATAAATCCAGGCGGGTGCGCAACGCCCCCAGTCCTATGACCTCGAAGACGTTTACCGGTTGAGTGACGCCTTTAACTCTGGTCGGGCCCAGCGGCTTGAGCGCGAAATATCCCTCCACGAATTTGCGCGTCTGCTCGCTGATGGCGATCGACCCCGTCGGCGCCACGGCCTGCATCCGCGAGGCGAGGTTGGTGGTATGCCCGATGGGCGTGTACTCGACCTGACCCGCACCGGTTGTGATCGAGCGCACCACTACCTCGCCGGTGTTCGCACCGACCCGCGCTTCGATGGGCAGTCCGCCCTCTGCGACGACCTTCGTAGAGTACCGCCGCATCTCATCCTGCATGCGCAGCGCCGCGTACAATGCACGTTGCGGATGGTCCTCGTGGGCGACCGGCGCGCCGAACAGCGCGAAGATGCCGTCGCCGGTCGATTGCACGACGTAGCCGTCGTATCGATGGGCCGCGTCGATCATCAGCTTCAACGCCGGATCGATAATCGCGCGCGCCTCCTCCGGATCGAGGTCCTCCATCAACTCCGTCGATCCCTTGATGTCCGCGAAGAGCGCCGTCACCGTCTTGCGCTCCCCTTCCAGCACCGAGGAAGCGTCCGATTGTTCCGGCGCGAGGCGAATATTAGGAGCCGTCGATGCAGCTTGGGGTGGACTAGCAGCGGCCGATGCCGCGTCACCCGTGAGCGCCGTGCCGCACTCCTCACAGAACTTGGATGTAGGCTTATTATCTGCGGCACATTTTGGACAGCAGCCGGACAGCGGGCTGCCACATTCGGCGCAAAACTTCTTGTTTGCTGTGCTTTCGGTTCCGCACTTGCTGCAACGCATGCGCCTTATCCTAAGGGACAGCGACGAATGCCCTCTTGTATCATCCAGCGTCGCGCAGCGACCAGCAGACCGTGGAAAGACGATCGCGAGATGTACTGGTCGTATCTGTCAACGATTGCGCCTGCTCGATTTCCCAGCCGCCTCACTGCCCAACTTGCTGCGACTGTCGAATCCGAATAAACCCCGAGCGTCCCGTGAAAGAGACCTTATACGTTCCCATCAATTAGCAGTCATTGGCTGCACATGTAAGGCCGTGGCCAAGTGAGGTACAAAGGGGCGCCGGTTGCGCGCGACGCTGTAGATCGCGCCCAGCAACTTTCGCATGCAGGCCACGATGGCGACCTTCGGCCGTTTGCCGGCGGCCAGTAGGCGGTCGTAGTGCGCTTGCAACCAGGGGTTTTTCCGGACGGCGACCAATGTCGGCATCCCCAGCCGATGACGCAGGCGCGCATTTCCGAGCGGAAGGCCGCGGGCGCCGGAGAACGCGCGCTTGCCCGATTGCCGCAAACGCGGCACCACTCCGACGTAGCTGGCGAGCGCGGCGGCATCCCGAAATCGGCTCGGATCACCCAACTCTGCGATCAAGCAGGCGGCTGTTCGCGCGCCGATGCCATCAATGGTGGTAAGGAGTCTGCCAACTTCGTGAGTCTGAAGCTTGCGCTCGATTTCTTGGTCGAGCTGCTTCACTCGATTTCTCAAGTGCTCCATATCCGAGCACGTGTATTTGACTTGCAGCTGATAAGCCTCGGTGTGATGACTTCCCACTGAGATCTTGGCCGTCTCTATTAACGCGCGTGCGAGTACCTCGCCCACTTGGTGGCGCCCGTCGTAAACGAGACGCGCGAGCTTGCGCACAGAAACGTTCGCAAACGATCTTGCCGTTGGACAGCGGGCCAGGATCGCAGTAGCCAGCACTGTATTCATCCGAACGTGACGCGTGAATTCTGGAAAGCCCAGGTCGACGGCTCGATGAAGCTGCCGCATTCTGTCGCTATGCTCATCGACGTACCGTGTTCGCAGCCTGACCAGTTCGCGCAGCTCCGCTGTCACCTCCTCCGCTATCGGAGTCGGCGTGGGTCCCTTTTGCGCTGCGAACCTTGCGATGCCAAGCGCATCAACCGAGTCAGTCTTCGTCCGCTCAAGTTCCTCTTCGGCGAAGCGTCGCGTACGTAAAGGATTCAGCAGTGCCACCTTAAAGCCCTGTCCTACCAGGAAGGCGAACAAGTTACGCCAATAGTGTCCCGTCGCCTCCATCGCCACCGGGCAGTCGTCCGGGTCGTCCAGCAGGTCCTTGACCCGTTCGTATCCCGCTGCGTCCTCCCCAAAGAACGTTGACTTGACCAACGCTGCACCGGCCTCATCCACCACCGCGACTGCATGACGCTCACCTCCGATATCGATTCCTGCAAACCGCATACGCCCCTCACCTCCTGGTTTTGCCGACTTCCGGAGACCTCGCGGACGATGCCCACGCTCATGCTTGTTCATACGAGGAGTCGCTTGGCGCCCTCGGGATACCGTTCGAGCCCACGAGCAAAGCGCGAGGACGCCAATCTTCCCGGCGAGGATTGATCCTCATGCGGGCGCACGGCGATTCCTCCGCAAGTTCAGCTGGCGATACCTTCGCTGAAGCGTCAGACAATTCACAAGCAAAATCTCTATGGGGGCTTGCCGCGTCACGCGGCCCTTGGCCAGGTAAAGGAGTCCTGTCCGGCGGGCCGCTGAGCGACGCCGGCTTCGCATTCCAAAATCTTTAGCCACCCAACTCCTCCGCCCCGCGAAGCTTTCCCCCTCGCCCTCCAATTTTTTTGAGAGGGCGAGGGGGAAAGTGTTCATTTTCAACTTGCACCATTTCAACCAGAGAGGCCCTCCTGACCGTCGCGAATGAGCGATGCGAGTCAGTGCACTTAATACAAGCGAGCGCACGAAAGGAGCGATGCAAATGGACGTGTACGCGATTGTTACCGAGAAGATCATCAACATGCTTGAAAGCGGAGTGGTGCCGTGGCGCAGGCCGTGGACCTCGACTGGATTGCCGCGCAATCTGGTGTCGAAGAAGCCGTACAAGGGCATCAATTATTTTCTGCTTTCCGCGTCAAAGTATGTTTCGCCGTTCTGGCTGACCTACCGCCAGGCAACCGAATTCGGCGGGCATGTACGCAAAGGCGAGGAAAGCACGATCGTCGTTTTCTGGAAAGCGGAACACGTGAAGCAGAGCAGTGAAGCTCTCGAAGCCGAGGAGACCGACGACAAGAATAGACGCCGATTCCTTCTGCGATACTATCGCCTTTTTAATCTCGAACAATGCGAACTGCCGCAAGCCGTGCTCGACAAGCTTCCGAAGATCGAGACGCACGAGCACGATCCGATCGAAGCGGCCGAACGGATTATCGCTGGAATACCCAACCCACCCGAGATTCAGTACGCCGGCTCAAGAGCCTTTTACAGTCCGATTACCGATCGGATCACCCTGCCGCCACGCGAACTTTTCAGCAGCGCCGAGGAATTTTATGCGACTCTGAACCACGAGGAATCACACGCAGTGGGGCATCCGAAGCGACTCAACCGTAAGTCGATCACAGAAGCCGCGCCGTTCGGCTCGCCCACATATTGTTTCGAGGAAATCGTCGCGGAAATGTCCGCCGCGTATCTGTGTGCGGAAGCGGGAATCTCGCCGGCCGTGATCGACAACGAAGCGGCGTACATTCAGGGCTGGCTCAAGAAAATCCGTAGCGAGAAGCGGCTTGTCGTGAGCGCCGCGGCTCAGGCTCAGAAAGCGGCGGACTTCATTCTGAACCGTACGCCAGAAAATTAGTTTGGTGCGGCGCCCTCGCGAGGCGCGGGCGCCGCTTTCGGCCACGCGGTCGGAGGTCATAGGCTCGGCGCGAAATCTAATCTAAGCCTCATCGAGTGCCGTCCAACCTTCTTTGTTCGCCTTCTCGACTGCCGAATCGTAGAGCTTCCAGAAGCGCTTGTTCTGCGAGAGCGCGACGACCTCCACGTCGGTGTCTTTGGTCATCGGCATCAATAGGGCGCATGGGCGGCCATTCTTAGTGATGATCACCGATCCCTCGGTCGGAAGCTCGCTGACGATTCGGTTGAACCGCGCCTTGACCTCTTTGATATTTTCGACTTTCACAGCGTAAACCTCTTGCCGTCTATGACGAGGTGGTTTCCCTTTTTCTCTCCGATTAGGACCACCTGAACCTGATCGACTGCGACCCGATAGAAAACGCGTAGATCGTCCACCCGGAACTCGAAGTCCGCGAACTCCGAAGGCCGGCGCAACCGGAACCGATTGCGTGCCTCGA
>Ga0307374_10011341_pt1 | contig 12692 bp, 13 predicted proteins | sample OX3MG_FD_202532 | JGI IMG/M metagenome (GOLD analysis project Ga0307374, IMG submission 202532) | Soil microbial communities from Risofladan, Vaasa, Finland - OX-3 | ecosystem: Environmental > Terrestrial > Soil > Coastal area > Acid sulfate soil | place: Finland: Risofladan, Vaasa | collected...
TAAATCAACAGCAAGCCGACTCGAGCACGCACGTCCCCGTACTCGGCCCTTACATGGGAAATATAAGTCAGGTGCAAAACAAGCTAATGCTGAAGTTCGACCCGAACGGAGTCCTGCAAAGCCACTCCTCGCAAGTAACCCCCGCCCCGCCGCCGCCGGGGCAATAGCCGCGCGATGCGTTTGTGAGTCCTCGATTCACTGCCATCTCCCATCTCTGCGCGCTGTAAGACTCTCCATCGCCGGCGTAATAGAACTGGCTGGGCTCGATGAATTCGTGCTCCATGCCCTGGTACTCGAACGGCCACGAAGTCGCGTTGCTGCCGTTTACGCTTACGTTCCCGGACGGATCATACGTGTAGGTGGCTCCGGGAGGCGAACTCGGCGAGGCCGCGTTCACCAGCGCTATCGTCGAACCGTTTCCCGCGCTGTCCGCGATTCTGTGATTCTCGGAGGCTTATCGAAAGGTCAACCGCCCTCCGCATCGGAAAGTCGCGAGAAAGTCAACGCGGTCCCCGGTTTCGTCTGCGGAACCGCGACCAAGCGCCGCGCGGAGCAAGGCGGATATAGGGGATAAGCCCCACGATGACCAAAATGGCGACTGCATATCCGAGAGCTGTTGACACACGGGCGCAGACCTCGCCAAGCCGGGGCGCCGTGAATGCAACCATCGCCGTGAGGGCGATTAGGGCGATCAGCACTAATACCCCGGTCCACACGCAGCCGTGTATTCGCGTCCTGGCCCTCGCGTAGCCTGCAAGGGCGGCGACAGCCATGGAAGCGTAGAATAGGATCGTTAATGGGTTTGTGTTGATCACCGGTCCCTCGATTCCCGTAGGGCTAAAAGGCATTCCTATAACCGCGACGTAAAGCGCGGCAGCCGAGATTGAAATGAGCAGTGCCCTTCCGAAGATCGTCAAACGTCGATTCATCGCTTCCCTCACGCCAGACCTCATCTAACGGCCGGATCCTTTTTGCTAGGGACCCGGAATCGGGGGCTCAAGGTTATCAAGGCAAGCTGAGTTACCGCCGTTTGCAATTTGCGCACAACAAGGTTTGACGCCGATCGTTCCCAGGCAGGCTGGTATTCCGAATACGCATGGCACTGGCTCTCCCAAGGTCGCAAGACACGCGACAGAACCTCCGAAACATATGCGAAGAAGCGGGCTGTTGCCGCCAGTGTATAAGTGCTTCTGCAGACAATCCGCATAGGCGGATTCCGGATTCCGAGGTCCCGATTTCTGCGATCCAACCAGGATAACCTGGCCAGAATAATCCGCCCGCTGTAGCGGAGGGACATTAGAAGGTGCAGCGCCTAGTCCCGCGAAAATCGCTGAAACGGGCGACGCCTCCGTCGGTATCAGACTTTCCAGGATACCCAGAATCGCCGCATAGAGCGGATGGCGGCGATGCATCAGTTGGCGCGGGATCGGCGGGGAGCTGCCGCCGCCGAAAAGCCATTCGAAGAATGATATCAGGCTCTCGATCCCCTGGATAATCGGACCTACCGGAGTGTACTCAGCGCCGCCCTCGCTATTACCCGAAGAAATATAGAAATTACCTTCCAGATTGGACAGATCTTGGTTCCCAACCCACTGCCAGTAGCTCTCTTGACCGCCGCCTGAGGGCGGAGCGATGAACGCGCCCGCTGGGGAAAATCCACCCGAGCCGGTTCCGGGGTTGGAGAGTCCCTGCGCGCCGACCTGCGAGAGCATGTTCTGAATCTCCGGATTGTACACGTTGGACGCGCCGTTGAAGTAAAGACTGGCCGGATCGGTGCCGCGCTATGAGTTTTTGATTTTCTTTTAGCAGCCGTTTATGAGTGTCATCCTGAGCGAGCGTTGCGCAAGTCCCTTCGGCAAAGCTCAGAGTGTATGAGTTTATTCGGAATCCGGGATTCCTCGTGGCACAGGCTTTAGCCTGTGACCGACACCGGCTGAAGCCGGTGCCACCAAGCCACGCGAGGAATCCCGGATTCTGGATGAACTCACAAACCCTGAGTGGAGTCGGAGAAAATCCTGACGATCGCCGCTCTGGGCGGCGCGCTACGCCGCCAGGATCGAGCCGGTTAGCGTGTGGCCGGTGGCGGATTCGACACGGACTGCGACTGTCTCGCCCGTGCGGGTCGTATCTCCGGTCGGGAAAATCGCGGTCTTGAATTGGGGGGTTTTGCCGGCGAGGAGGCCGATGCCGCGGCGGGCGGGGCCTTCTATCAGGACTGGGAATACTTGGCCAAGGGTGGCGCGGTTGCGCTCGAGTGAGATTGTTTCCTGGAGTGCGATTACGGCGGCGATGCGGCGGCCTTTTTCTTCTTCGCTGACCGAATCGCCCAGGCGATAGGCTCGCGTGTTCTCGCGGACTGAGTATTTGAATGAGAATGCCTGGTCGTAGCTGACCGTGCGCATTATCGCGAGGGTTTCCTCGAAATCTCTGTCCTCTTCGCCGTGGAAGCCTACTATTATGTCGGTCGAAATTGCGATTCCCGGAATCGCCGCGCGGACCTTGTCTACCAGAGACAGATATTCTTTGACTGTGTATCCGCGTTCCATCGCGGCGAGGATGCGGTCGGAGCCGGATTGCACTGGCAGATGCAGATGCGGCATCACCTTTGGCTCCGACGCTATCGCCTCGATTGCCGATTCGGTCATTTCGGCGGGATGCGGCGAGGTGAAGCGGATTCGCTCGATTCCGTCGATCCGCGCCGTCATTTTGAGTATCGCGCCGAAGTCGGTGTCGCCGGAGCGGTAGGCGTTAACGGTCTGCCCGAGCATCACGATTTCCCGCACGCCGCGTTCGGCCAGGCCGCGAATCTCGCGCATCAGGTCGGCGGGCGCGATCGAGCGCTCGCGTCCGCGCACGTAGGGCACGACGCAGAACGCGCAGAATTTGTCGCATCCGCGCATTATCGTGACGTAGGCGCGCACGCCATCGGGATACTCGGGACTGATGTCGGCGTAAGTCTCAGCGCGATCCAGGCGGACATCGACGGCCGGATCGAAGCCCGCGCGGGCGAGGAGTTCGGGTAATCGGCGATAGCTGTCGGGCCCCGCGATCAGGTCGAGGTAGGCGGCTTTGCGGGCGAGCGCGGCGCGATTATGCTGCGCCATGCATCCGAGCAGACCGAGCTTGATTTCCGGGCGCGCGTGCTTGAGCCGCGCCAGATCGCCAAGGCGGCCGAGCACGCGTTCTTCGGCGTGCTCGCGAATCGCGCAGGTGTTGAGCAGGATCACGTCGGCGTCTTCGGGACGCTCGGCGTTCGCGTAGCCGGCGCGGCGCATTATCGCGCTCACCGTTTGCGAGTCGGCGACATTCATCTGGCATCCGTAGGTCTCGAGATAGACCTTCGGCTGCCGCGCCTGATGCGGATTGGGTTCCATCGATTCGGGACAAATCTTAGGCCGCGCCGATGCCCCGAGACAACGCCGCCGATCGCCGGTTAGCGGTTGCTCTGGAACGAGGTCGGCTCGATCTCGTAGATCACGCGCGCGTGCGCGGGATCGTGAAACGGATATACGTCGCGTCCGAGGTACTTCTTGGCCAGCGAATCGATATGCGCGGCGGCGCCCTGTTCGGTCTCGCTGATGACGGTGCCGCGAATCTGGACGTAGCGATACGGATCGTCGGGATCGATGATCGACATCGCGACGCGCGCGCCGGGCTTGAGGGTGCGAGCCTTCACGCGCCCGCGCGCGGTGTTGATGCGAATCTTTCCGCCCGTCTCATCGAACCATACCGGCGTCACCTGCGGAGAGCCGTCTTTCATGACCGTGGCGAGATGGGCGAAGGACTTCTTGACGTGGATGAGGTCGTGGAACTTGTCGGGAATCGTGGCCATTATCGAATCTCCTTGCGAGTGTGCCCGCGAGTCTTCTCGTAGGCGGAGCCGCCGCGCGAGTTCCGCGGCGAAGCGCAAACCGCGCGGTCCGCGTGCGGCTCGGGAATTATCGATCAAACTACAACCGCGCCCGCGGCGAGGCTAATCGCGAGTCCGAGGACGCGGGATTCGTGCGCTTTTGCTGGCATTTCGGGCTGTGGCCGGGCCTGCGCGGAAGCGCGCCGCGCGCGCGAATCGGATTGCCGCTCACATTGGGTGCCCGGTTAATTTGACACCCTCATTTACATTGGATATTAGCCATCCGGGAGCTCATATTTTAGTAGAGGCGAGGGCTGCATCTCGCCGGGGAGCGGTTCGCGATGGCGCTGTTCAACAAAGAGCCAGAAAAGACTCCGAAGCCGGGGTCCGTATCCACGCCGCAGGCGGCGCCGTCGTCGTCGGCGCAGGGTCCCGCTCTTGCGCAATCGAGCGCCGCTCCCGCCGTGCAAGCTCGTCCGGCAGGGCAGGCGGAAGGGCGAGCCTACCTCGACCGCGGGTCCAGGATTAGCGGCAAGCTTTCGTTCGAGAGCCCGGCGCGAATCGACGGCGAGGTCGATGGCGAAATTAGCGCCAAAGAAAGTATCTCGATCGGCGAGACGGCGACGGTGACCGCGCAGATCCGCGCGGCGTCGGTGCTGGTCTCAGGCAAGGTGAGCGGCGATATCATCGCGACGCAGCGGATCGAGATTCGTCCGTCGGCCAAGGTAATCGGCAATTTGACCGCGCCAGTCCTGGTGGTTCATGAGGGCGCGCAGTTCGAGGGGCATTGCTCGATGCAGCCCGAGGGCGTGCGCGAGGATCGCAAGATCACCGTTTTTCCCAAGGAGGAGCGGCCGCTTCAGGCCGCCGCCGGAGGGCAGAAGCAGGCCTGATCTTTGCGGCCAATCGCAAGCTCGCTTTCCTGACATCATCGATGCTGTCGCTATCCAGAAACCCCGCCGGGGAGACGCCGTAAAATGCATATCCCGCCGAACTGGGGGACCTATTTCACCCTGATTGTGTCCTTTCTGGTTTTCTGGTTTATATTCAGCCGGCTGTTTTTTCGCCCGTTCCTGAACCTGTTGGCGCAACGTGAAGATCGGTTCCGGAGCCTGAGCGAGCGCACCGAGCAACTCATCAGAGAAGCGCGCACGGACGACGACGAGCGCGAAAAGCGCATCGCGGAAATCCGCCGCGACGCGATCGCGATGCGCGAAACGCATCGCCGGGCCGCCGAGGCCGAAGCCGCGCAACTGATGGAAGCGGCCAAAGCGCAAACGCACGCGGCGCTGGAAGCCGCGCGCGCAAAGATCGAAAGCGAGCTCGCCGCGGCCGAGCAGCAGCTCGAAGCGATGAGCCATAATCTGGGCGCCGAGTTGGCGGTACGAATCCTGGGCCGTCCGGTTGACGGCGCGGGCGCGGGCGAATCAAACAACTGAAGACGCGCAAGCCGGGCGTGAAAACGCGATTAATCGAGATGAAGCGATCAGTCTATAAGCTCTATGTAACTATTGTCGGCGCCGGCGCGCTGATGCCCTCGCTCGCGCGCGCCGCCGAGGCCGGCAAGGAGCCGGCGGGCTCGTGGCTGACGCTCGGGTTCTTCGCGGCGAACTTCGTCGCGTTTTTGTTTATCCTCATCCGGTTCGCGCTTCCGCTGGCCAGGAGTTTTTTCACCGATCGCGCCGCCTCGATTCGCGCCAGCCTTGAAAAAGCCCAAAGCGCGATGGCCGAGGCCGACGCTCTGGCCCGCGCGGCTGAGGCGCGCAAGGCCGCGCTCGACGCGGAGCTCGCGCGGATCAAGGCCGAGTTCGAGACCGAGACCAGCTACCAGATTGCGCGCATCGGCGAGATCGCCAAGGCGCACACCGAACGACTGAAGCACGACAGCCAGATGACCGCGGGCGCGATGACCGAAGCGGCGCAGCGCCGGGTGCGCGAGCGGCTTGCGGTGGCGGTGGCCAATCTTGCGCGCGACCTGATCGCGCGCAACTTCAGCGGCGACGATCAGGGCAGGCTTATCGAGGGCTTCATGGACAAGCTCGGGCAGGAGGGGCGGCGATGAAAGGCTCGCGAGTCGCCAAGCGCTACGCGCGCGCGCTGCTCGAGATTGCAGAGCGCGGACAGGCCGAGAATTGGGGGCTCGAACTCGAGCGGCTGGCCGCTCTGGTCGGCTCGCCGGAACTCAGCGCGCGGCTGACTTCGCCGGAGGTCAGCGAGACGGCGCGGCAGGAGGCGATGGCGAAAATTGCGGAAAAGCTCGAACTCAGCTTTCCCTTGCGCTCGTTCGCGGTGGTGATCGCGCGGCACGGGCGAATCGATGAGATTGGCGCGATCGCGCAGGCGTATAGCGATCAGCTTGATGCGATGCTCTCGCGGGCGCGTGCGACGCTGACCTTCGCGGTCGCGCCGGGCGACGCGGAAGTCGCGCGGGTGGTGGCCGGGCTCGAGGGAATTGCCGGCAAGAAAATTATTCCGACTGTAAAAGTCGATAAGGAATTGTTGGGCGGAGTGGTGGCCGAACTCGGCGGAAAAATTTACGACGGCAGCCTTGCGACGCGGCTTGCGCTCGCGCAGCAGCGGCTCGCCGGACAAGTCTGAGCGGAAAAGTCATCTATTATGGCGGACATTCGACCATCTGAAATCAGCGAGATTCTGAAGAACGAAATCAAGGGCTTCGAAGGCCAGATTTCGGTTCGCGAAACCGGCCGCGTGCTCTCTTGCGGCGACGGTATCGCGCGGATCTACGGGCTCGACAACGCGGCCTCGGGCGAGTTGCTCGAATTCCCGCATCAGATCTACGGGATCGTCCTCAATCTCGAAGAGGACAACGTCGGCGCCGCGCTGTTCGGCGATCCGCAGGCGATCCGTGAAGGCGACGAGGTCAAACGAACCGGGCGAATTGCCGAAGTGCCCGTAGGTGACGCGCTGCTCGGGCGGGTCGTCAACGCGCTAGGCCAGCCGATCGACGACAAGGGACCGATCAAATCGACCGAGACGCGGCGAATCGAGATCAAGGCGCCGGGAATCATCGCCCGTTCGCCGGTCAAAGAGCCGATGCAGACCGGGATCAAGGCGATCGACTCGATGCTCTGCATCGGCCGCGGTCAGCGCGAGCTGATTATCGGCGACCGCCAGACGGGCAAGACCGCGATCGCGATCGACACGATCATCAATCAGCGCGGGCAGGGCGTGCAGTGCGTCTACGTTGCGATCGGGCAGAAGCGCTCGACCGTTGCGCAGGTGGTTGAAAAGCTCGCACGCTACGGCGCGCTCGAGTACACGACGATCGTGGCGGCGACGGCGTCGGAGTCGGCGCCGCTCCAGTTTATCGCGCCGTATTGCGGATGCACGATGGGCGAGTACTACCGCGACAGCGGCAAGCACGCGCTCCTGGTGTACGACGATCTGAGCAAGCACGCGCAGGCCTACCGCCAACTATCGCTTTTGCTCCGCCGTCCTCCGGGACGCGAGGCGTATCCCGGCGACGTGTTCTATCTTCATTCGCGGCTGCTCGAACGTGCCGCCAAGATGAGCAAGGAAAACGGCGGTGGGTCGCTGACCGCGCTGCCGATTATCGAAACCCAGGAAGGCGACGTCTCGGCCTATATCCCGACCAACGTCATTTCGATCACCGATGGGCAGATCGTTCTCGACAAGGATCTGTTCAACTCGAACGTGCGTCCGGCGGTGAACGTCGGGGTGTCGGTTTCGCGGGTGATGTTCTCGGCCGCGATCAAGGCGATGAAGCAGGTCGGCGGCACCCTCAAGCTCGATCTTGCGCAGTATCGGGAAATGGCGGCGTTCGCGCAGTTCGGCTCGGACCTCGATCCCGCCTCGCAGCGCCTGCTGAATCGGGGAGCGCGTCTGGTCGAGATGCTCAAGCAGAATCAGTACGATCCCCTGACCGTGGACAAGGAAGTGGTGCTGGTCTTCGCCGCCAACGAAGGCTATCTCGACGCGCTTGAAGTCGCGCAGATTCGCGCCTTCGAGCAGGGGCTCTATTCGGTTTTCGATTCGCGCCACGCCGATTTGCTGGCCGAGATTCGCGACAAACGCGAGCTGAGCGACGAGTTGCGCAAGAAAATCAAGACCGCGCTCGACGACTACCAGAAGGCTTTTCTCGCCGAGCACGCCAAAGGCTCGGCCGCGACCGCATAAGCGGCACGCGCGGGCGCATAAACGATGGCCTCGCTAAAGGCAATCAGGCGGCGAATCGCCTCGGTCAAATCGACCCAGCAGATCACGCGCGCGATGAAGCTGGTCGCCGCGGCGCGTCTGCGCCGGGCGCAGGAAGCACTGCACGCGGCGCGGCCCTACAGCCAGGCGTTGGCGCGGGTCGCCGATTCGCTGCTGACCTCGGAAGGGGTGAATATCGCGCCGCCCGAGGGCGCGCGCAAAGCGGCGCTAATCACCGTGATCGGTTCGGATCGCGGGCAGTGCGGTGGCTACAACACCAATCTGTTGCGCGTCGCGGAGCAGTCTCTGCATGCGACCGAACGCGAAGGACTTGGCGGCGGCTACTTTGCCGTCGGCAAAAAAGTCGTGGATCATTTCCGCCGCACCAAAGCGCCGATGATCGCGCAGAGCCAGGACAATCTGCCCAAGCTCGCGACGATCGGCCTTGCACGGAAAATCGCAGCGCGGATGCTCTCGGATTACCAGTCGGGTGCGATCTGCGAAGCGGCGATCGTCTATACCCAGTTCAAATCCGCGATCTCGCAGCGCCCGGTGTACGAACGGCTGCTCCCGGTCGCGAAGCCTGAGAGCGGCAGCAAAGATCCGAACGCGCAGCCGATCGATTACCTGGTCGAGCCCAGCCGCGCGGAACTGGTGCCTGTAGTGTTGCGCAGCTATCTGGAAGCCGCCGTGTTCAACGCGCTCTTGCAGGCCGAGGCTTCGGAGCAGGGCGCAAGGATGACCGCGATGGACAGCGCGACCAACAACGCGATCGAGATGATCGGGACATACACGCTCGAGATGAACCGCGCGCGCCAGGCGCAAATCACGCGCGAGCTGATGGATATCGTGGGCGGCGCCGAGGCGCTGCGCGGCGAGTAGAAAAAAGATCACACGGGGAACCCGCGACTTATGAGCGAGACATCGACCGGACACATCAGCCAGATTCTGGGCAACGTCGTTGACGTTCAGTTTCCAGCCGGCGCGCTGCCGGAAATTTTCACCGCGCTGCGCGTGACCAACCCCGCGATCAGCGACAAGTCCGAGAACCTGGTCCTCGAGATCGCGCAGCATCTCGGCGAGAACACCGTGCGCTGTATCGCGATGGACTCGACCGACGGCCTGGTGCGCGGGATGGACGTGAAGAACACCGGCGGGCCGATTTCGGTCCCGGTCGGTCCCGGCACGCTCGGGCGCCTGATGAACGTGATCGGCGATTCGATCGACGAGGCGGGTCCGATAAAAGGGCTCAAGACGATGCCCATCCATCGCGACGCGCCGCCGTTCGCCGATCAGGGCACCGAGGTCGAGATTCTCGAGACCGGAATCAAGGTGATCGATCTGATCTGCCCGTATTCGCGCGGCGGAAAAATCGGTTTGTTCGGCGGCGCGGGCGTCGGCAAGACGGTCACGATCCTCGAGCTGATCAACAACGTCGCCAAGCAGCATGGCGGCGTGTCGGTGTTCGCCGGCGTGGGTGAACGCTCGCGCGAGGGCAACGACCTGTACGGCGAGCTCAAGGAATCGGGAGTGCTCGAGAAGACCGCGCTGGTTTACGGCCAGATGAATGAGTCGCCGGGAGCGCGCGCCCGCGTGGCGCTGACCGGGGTGACGGTCGCCGAATATTTTCGCGACGAAGAAGGCAAGGACGTCATCTTTTTCATCGACAATATCTTTCGCTTCATCCAGGCGAATTCCGAAGTCTCGGCGCTGCTCGGCCGCATGCCCAGCGCGGTCGGCTATCAGCCTACTTTGGGCACCGACATGGGCGAGCTGGAGGAACGCATCACGACGACCAAGAAAGGCTCGATCACCTCTGTCCAGGCGATCTACGTTCCCGCCGACGACTACACCGATCCCGCGCCGGCCACGACGTTCTCGCATCTGGACGCGGTCACGGCGCTGGACCGCAAGATTTTCGAAAAGGGAATTTTCCCGGCCGTCGATCCGCTCGGCTCGACTTCGCGAATTCTCGATCCGCAGGTCGTCGGCGAAGAGCACTACGACGTCGCGCGCCGCGTCCAGGAGATCCTGCAGCGCTATAAGGATCTGCAGGACATTATCGCGATCCTCGGGATGGAAGAACTCTCGCCCGACGACAAGCTGGTGGTTGCGCGCGCGCGCCGCGTCGAACGCTTCCTGTCCCAGGCGATGTTCGTCGCCGAGCAGTTCACCAGCATGCCGGGCAAGTACGTCAAGCGCGAAGAAACGGTGCGCGGCTTCAAGGAAATTCTCGACGGCAAGTGCGACGATCTGCCCGAGCAGGCCTTCTACCTGGTCGGCACGATCGAAGACGCGCGCGAAAAGGCCGAACGCCTTGCCCGCGGCGAGGCGCGCTGATCCGCGATGGCGACTACATTTCCGCTCCAGCTTGTGACTCCGACCGGCGTTGTCTTCGACGGCGAGGTCGAAGAGGTCACCGCAACCGGACCGCTCGGCCAGTTCGGCGTGCTCGCCGAGCACATCAACTTCATCACCTCGCTCCTGCCGGGTGCGCTCGAGATCAAGCGCGTCGGCGGTGCGACGGAAGTTTGGGTGATATCGGGCGGCCTGGCCGAGGTCAAAGACAGTGCGATGACGGTGCTGGCAAGCGGCGCCGAAGCGCCCGCCACGATCGATCGCGCGGCGGCCGAAGCTGACGAGCAGGCCGCCGATCAGAAGATCGCCACGATGAGCTTTTACGACGCCGAGTATCCCGCCGCCGAGGACGCCCTGATGCTCGCCCGCGCCCGCGCCGCCGCGGCATCGCCTCGCGCTGGCCACTGAGCGCGTCAAAGTTATTCCGAAGAATCCAATGGGCGCGTGGGGACACGCCCGGCGCGCCTCAATCGCTCGCTATCCGCTCGACGAACGTGCAGATCATCTCTTATAACTCAGCCGGGTAACCGGGCATGAAGCATGACGAGCAGGTGAGGCTGATTCGGGCGGCGTTCGACGCGATCGATCGCGGCCGTCCGCCGATGATCGAGCATCCCACCGCGAACGATCCGCGCGCGTACACGGCGCCCGAGCGCGCGGCGCGTGAACGCGAAATTCTGTTCGGACATTATCCGATCGTCGTGGGATTCAGCTCCGATCTCGCTCAGGCCGGTGATTTTATCACCGAGGATTTGGCTCCCGTGCCAATCTTGGTCGTGCGCGGCCCCGACGGCGCATTGCGCGCGTTCGCCAACGTATGCCGTCATCGCGGAGCGCGCGTCGCCTCCGGATGCGGCCACGGCGCGGCGCGCTTTGCGTGTCCGTACCATGCGTGGACCTACGATTCGGCGGGGCGGTTGATCGCGATTCCCGACGACTTCGGTTTCGAGGGCATGGATCGCGCGGCGAATGGTCTCGTCGAATTTCCGGTCGCGGAAAAGTACGGCCTGGTATGGACGCGGCCCGCACCCGGCAGCGCCGCGATCGATCCGGCGAAAATCGTGGGCGGACTCGGCGACGATCTTGAATCCTACGGCATCGGATCGTTTGCGCATCAGGAGACTCGCGTCGTACGGCGGCGAATCAACTGGAAGCTGGTCAGCGACACCTTCTGGGAGGCGTATCACATCAAGGTGCTGCACGCGGCGAACGTCGGGCCGCTGTTCGTCAAGAATCTGGCGCTGTTCGACGCGTTCGGCGCCAACCATCGCTACGTCGGGATTCGCAAATCGATCGAGAAACTGCGCGACCTGCCCGAAGAGAAGTGGGATCTGGTGCCGCACGCGACGATCCTGATGAACCTGTTTCCGAACACGATCTGCGTGATGCAGACCGATCATGCGGAGATCTATCGGACTTTCCCCGCTGGCGACGGGATCAGCGAGAGCGTCACCGCGGTCAGCATCCTTGCGCCGGCGCCGTCGCCCAAGTGGGCGCGCACGATGGATTTGCTGCTGGGCGTCGTCGAGCAGGATTTCACCGTCGGCGAGGGAATCCAGCGCAATTTCGAATCCGGCGTGATCGCACGGGTCAATTACGGCCGCTACGAGCAGGCGCTCGATCATTTCCATCGCTCGCTTCGCGCCGCGCTCGGCGAGGGCTAGGCCATCGGCGCACACACCGCGCGCTTTCAATTGGGCCGGCGCGCTCCTATCATTTCGGTCATGGCGAAGGTCAAAAGAAAATCCACCAAGGCTAAAGCTACCGGCGGATGCCTGTGCGGCGCGGTGCGCTACGCGGCGACTGTCGCTCCGGCGGGCGCGGCCTACTGCCACTGCCGGATGTGCCAGCGCAGCGTCGGCAATGTGTTCGGAGCCTTCGCCGGATTTCCGGTGGCTAGCTTTCGCTTCACCAAAGGGCGGCCAAAGCGTTACCAGTCGTCGCCAATTGCCTTGCGCGGATTTTGTGCGCGATGCGGCTCGCCGCTGACCTGCGAGAGTATCGGGCACGCCGAGAGCGTCCTGGTCACAATCGGCAGTCTCGATGATCCCGGACAGGCCGCGCCCGGCGCGCACTGGGGAGTCGAGTCGCAGGTGAAGTGGTACAAGGCCGCCGACAAGCTCCCGCGCCATAAGACGATCGAGAATCCGCGTGTCGCAAAGGTCGCGGCGAAAGTGCGCAAGGGCAAGCTTCTTGCCGCGCGCAACGTCTGAGCGTGAGGGCGTATTCAGGCCGAGCGCAGCGCGGCGAGGCGTTTGAAGAAATCGGGAAAGGTTTTTGCCACGCAGCCGGGGTTGCGGATGCGCAC
>Ga0307374_10011345_pt1 | contig 12690 bp, 10 predicted proteins | sample OX3MG_FD_202532 | JGI IMG/M metagenome (GOLD analysis project Ga0307374, IMG submission 202532) | Soil microbial communities from Risofladan, Vaasa, Finland - OX-3 | ecosystem: Environmental > Terrestrial > Soil > Coastal area > Acid sulfate soil | place: Finland: Risofladan, Vaasa | collected...
CGCTGCATGGCCGCGTAACCTAATCTACCCGCATTTGTGTCCTTCTGCGAGGGGGTCGCCGCGCCCCCTTTCTGGCCATTCTGCCAGCGCTCGATTTGTCGAATGACATCTGCCGGTGTGCCCTGAGCTGCGAAATACTCATTCTTCGCCTGCAGAGCACCAACGCCTTGCGGCGTGTAGTCAAACAGCACCTCACTGCTTGGTATCTCTGCGATCGCATCCTTCACGATGCTGAGTGCCCGGGCTGTCTTGGACCCTGCACTAATGTCAGTAGAATGCGCCAGCTGGGAAATGCGAACGCCGCCCTTGGCCAAGAACTTGCTCTCGCGGGCTGGTTGACATGGCGAAAGAGGGGTGCCTACACTCGCGATGGACAATCAGCCGGATCGGGTGAAGGGAAGGCCGTGCGAATCGGCCGCGGTCCCGCCACTGTGATCGGCCGGTGTTTCCTGTCCTTGCCCGTTTTTCTAAGGTAGGGACGCCCACGGAAGCGTAACTGGATGCGCGACCGGAAGGGCCGCTCGGCTCGTCAGGAATGCCCGCGCAGCTTGGGGCGTTACCTGACGGATAAACAAAAGCCAGCGGGAAACGCCTATCTTCCGCCAGGAGCGGAAGGCCGTCAGTCAGGAAACCTGCCCGAGCCGTACTGAGCTGACACTCTCGTGGCAAAGGGTGTGGCTCGCCGAGCCCCACTCCCTTTGTATTGGGGCTTTTTTTGTCTCTGCCGAACACAACAGGAATCGGAAAGTGCCGCGCCGTGCTGGCCGCGGTGGCCGCGCTTCTGCTCGCGCCGATGGTCCACGCGGCGCCCCCGCTCGCGCGGGCGACGCGCGCGGTCACCGACGAAATGGGCCGGCGGATCGAGGTGCCCGTTCAGGTGCGGCGCGTCGTCTCGCTCGCCCCGAACGTCACCGACATTCTTTATTCGATTGGCGCCGGCGCCAGGATTGCCGGCGTAACCGATTTCACCGCAACTCCCCCTGGCGCGGCTCCCAAGCCGAACGTGGGTGAACCGCTCGAGCCGAGCCTCGAACGGATCGTTGCGCTCAAGCCGGACCTGGTTTTTGCTTCGCGAACGATCAACCGGCAGGAAACGGTGGAATCGCTGGAACAACTGGGCATTCCGGTCTATGTGACCGACGCGCATTCGGTCGAAGACATGCTGAATTCCGTGCGCCGGGTCGCGGACCTCGTTGGCATGGGACCGGCGGGCGAGGGGCTTGCCGCGCGCCTCGAAAAGCGTCTGGAGGCCCTGCGGGCGCGCCTGGCCGGGCGGCCCATCAAGCGCGTACTTTTCGTCGTCTGGGAAGATCCGCTGATCACGACCGGGGAGCACACGTTTATCGCCGACGCCTTGCGCTGGGCCGGGGCGCGATCGGTGGTGCGTTTGCAGCAAGACTGGCCCCGCCTCAGCCTGGAAGAGGTGGTGCACCTGCAGCCCGACGACCTGATTTTCCCCGCAACCAGCAGCGGCGCCGTCGGCGATATCGCGCGGGCGCTTCGCAGCCGGCCCGGCTGGCGGGATTTGAAGGCGGTGCGCGCGGGCCGCGTGCTGCTGGCGAGCGATGCGATCAACATCCCGAGCCCCCAACTGGTGGACGCGATCGAACAATTGGCGCGCAAGCTGCATCCGGCGGCATTTGCCGCTGCCGAGCCATCCCCGGCGCTTGCCGCCGGGACGGACGGGAGGTGAGCCGGTGGCGGCGACCGGGCCAATCACGCTGCGGCGCGTAGTCAGCGTAACGCTGCTGCTGTTGCTCACCCTTGTGGTGGTGGGACTGGCGGCGCTGCGCCTGGGGCCTGTTCCCATTTCAACGGCGAACGTCGCCGGCTGCCTGCTGCGAGCCGCCACGGGCCACATGCAGGGGACAACGAGCGACTGCCGGATGATCGTGCTCGACCTGCGGCTGCCGCGCGTGCTGCTGGCGTTGCTTGTGGGCGCGGGGCTTTCGGTGACGGGAGCGGGATTTCAGGCGCTGCTGCGGAACCCGCTCGCCGATCCGTACATTTTGGGCGTTTCGAGCGGGGCGGCGCTGGGAGCCGTCCTGGCCTTGCTGGTCGCGCCGCAAACGTCGCTGGCGACGATGGGCGCGGCATTTGCCGGGGCGCTGCTGACGGTGGCGGCGGTCTACCTGCTCGGCAGACGGGGCGGCCATCTCGACAGCTACACGCTGCTCCTGGCCGGGGTGATTACGGCGTCGTTTTTCTCCGCCGTCATCATGTTTCTGATGGCGTCGCTGCCGGGCCGCGATTTGCGCGGGATGGCCTTCTGGCTGATGGGCGACCTTTCATCGCCGCTGCCGGTGCGGCTCGGGTGGCTGATGCTGGTGACCTGGCTGGCGATCGGCGCGATCTACACGACCGCGGCCGACCTGAACCTGCTGGCCGCGGGCGAGCAGGAGGCGATGCATCTGGGCGTGAACGTCGGGCGGGTGAAACTGGTGGTCTATCTGGCGGGGTCGCTGCTGACGGCCCTGGCCGTCGCGGTGAGCGGCGCGATCGGCTACATCGGATTGCTCGTGCCGCACGTGATGCGCATGCTTTTCGGTTCCGATTACCGCCTGCTGATTCCGGCCTCGGCGCTGGGCGGCGCGATCGCGCTCATCATCGCCGATACGCTGGCGCGCACGGTGGTTGCCCCGACCGAATTGCCCGTGGGCGCGATGACGGCGATTGCCGGAGCGCCGGTATTCATCTATCTGCTGCGAAAGAAGCTGGGATGAGCGGGAATTTGCGGATTCGGAAAAGCCCCGGAGGGATTTCTCCGCTTCGGGACGGTGAGAACCACCGTCCCTCCGGTCGAAATGAGGAGTCTTGGCGGGTCTTACCGGTGGGCAAGAATCCATGAGCGCGACGGGAGCACCGCTAACGGGCGAAGCCGGCACGGCACGCTCCGATTTTCCCAGGCTGCTGGTCGAGCACGCGAGCTTCGCCTATCACGCGGCGCGCCGCGTTCCGCAATTCACGCTCGAGGCGGTGAGTTTCCGGGCACAATGCGGCGAGCTGGTGACGATCGTCGGGCCCAACGCCAGCGGCAAAACGACGCTGCTGCGCCTGCTCTCCGGCGTCCTGCGGCCGCTCGGCGGACGCGTCGAGCTGGAAGGGGTGGAGGTGGGCCGTCTCGACCCGCGCACGCGCGCCCGCCGGATCGCCATGGTCCAGCAGGAAAGCACGCTCGTCTTTCCGGTGCGCGCGCTCGAATACGTGCTGCAGGGGCGATACCCGTACAGTCGTGGGTTGCGGTTCGCAAAGGAAGACGATCTGAGCCTCGCGACGCGGGCGCTTGAGCAGGTGAGCGGGGCTCACCTGGCCGAGCGCTGGATGGCGGAGCTGTCCGGTGGCGAAAAACAGCGCGTCGTGCTGGCGCGCGCGCTGGCCCAACAGCCCCTGCTGCTTTTGCTGGACGAGCCGACCCTGCACCTGGACATCGGCGGGCAGGTGGAACTGCTGCGGCAACTGGCCGGGCTCGCCGGGACGGGCCAGGTGGCCATCGTCGTTGTCACGCACGAACTTAGCCTCGCGGCCGAATTTGCCGATCAGGTCGTGCTGATGCGGAAGGGGCGCGCGCTGGGCGTGGGCCGGCCGGGAGAAGTTTTGGAGGAGTCGGTGCTGCGGGAGGTTTTTCGGGCGCCCTTGCGCGTCGAGGCCGGACCCGGTGGCCGCCCGCGAATCCGCCTGGAGGTGCGCATGGACTGAGATAAAGGGATCGAACGATGGCGCGCAAACCACGACGCCGCTCCGGCCAAAACCGGGCGGGGTTATCGAATCCACGTGCGAGCTTCGTGTGCGGGAAGACGGTGAAAAGCCGTCGCCGCCGCGCGACTGTAAGACGGCATGCAATGCTCTCCGAAACGCCACTGGCCGCAAGGCTGGGAAGGCCGCTCGGGCGCAGTGAGCAGAACGCCGCCAAGCCAGGAGACCGGCGAAGTTCGCTGTCCGGCAAAATCGAGGCCGGGCGATGTCACGCCCGCTCGAGCCGGACCAACCTTCAACTCTCGCGCGGGCGAGAGAGGAGGATCGCGATGCCACGACGTTTGCTGATTTTCTTCGGATCGTTGCTGTTTGGAATTTTCCCCTCCGCCGCTCAAGCCGCCGCTCAAAACAATATTAGGAAATCAGCGTTGATTGCCGGACGCCTGGCCGATCCGAGCGGATCGCCGATTTCCGGCGCCGAGATCAGCGCGCATTCATCCCCGGCCTCCCCGGCGGCAAAAAACTATCGCGCGGTGACCTCCGCCGACGGCCATTACCGGCTTTCCCTTCCCGCCGGGCGTTATCGGGTCCGGATCAGCGACGCCTCTTTCGCGCCGGTCGTGCGGGAATTCACGCTCCGAGCCGGGGGCGCGGCCGTCTGGAATCCCCGGCTGCGCCTGAAGCCGCTGGCATCGACGGTGACGGTGACGGCCGACGCCGAACCGATGCCGGTCGCCGACGCGGTCGGCCCGGTGGACATCGTAACGGCCAAGCAGATCGAGCAGCGGCACGCGGTCTGGCTGGCGCCGGTGCTGGCCAGCCTGCCGGGAATTTCGCTGGTGCAACTGGGAGCGATGGGCGGGGTTACGTCGCTTTTCCTCGATGGCGGAAATTCGAATTTCACGAAGGTGCTTGTCGACGGCACGCCGGTCAACGAGCCCGGCGGCGCGATCGATTTTTCGAACTATTCCTTGGCTAACATCGAGAAAATTGAAGTGGTGCATGGCGCCGAGAGCGCCCTGTTCGGCTCCGATGCCATGACCGGCGTCGTGCAAATCTTCACCAAGCGCGGCCAGACGCGCCAGCCGCACCTGGACGTCTTCGCCGACGGCGGAAAATTCTCCACCTGGCATGCCGGTTCCGATCTGAGCGGGGTCCTGGGGCGTTTCGACTATTCCGCGGGCATCGCTTCGATCGATACGAACGGGCAGGGACCGAACGACCGCTTCCGAGACAATTCGCTTTCCGGCAATTTTGGCTGGCGGTTTTCCTCCGCCGATACGCTGCGTCTCTCGGTGCGGTCGAGCGCGAGCTACGCCGGCGTGGCGGGCCAGACGCTTTTTCTGCCCTACGTTCCGAACCAGAACGACGCCCTGAAGAACGTTTCGGCCAACCTCTCCTGGGATTTCCAGACGGGCTCCCGCTGGCGGCATCATCTGGACGCCGGCGAATCCTATCTGGGCGAGACCTACTCCGATCTGCCCTATTACCTCACGCGGAACGAATACAATCGCGCCGACTTCAACGAGCAATCCAGCTACCTGTTCGGCAGCGGGGCCGTGACGGCGGGCTACGAATACGAGATCGAGAACGGCTTCTTTGGCGGCGTCCACGCCCGGCGGAACAATCAGGCGGGCTATATGGAGACGCGCTTTCAGCCCACCGGGCGAATGACCGTGGTGATCGGGGCACGGGCCGAAGCCAACGCCAGTTTCGGCACGCGCGTTGTGCCGCGCCTGGGCGTTTCCTACGCCGTGCGCCTGGGCCAGGGTTTCTGGGGTCCGACGCGCGGCTACGCCTCCTACGGGCTGGGCATCAAGGAGCCGTCTTTTCTGGAGTCGTTTTCGAACGATCCGTGCTTCCCGGGCAATCCCGGCTTGCGGCCCGAGCGCAGCAAGACCTTCGACGCGGGCGTGGATCAAGCGATGGCGGGCAACCGCATGCAGATCAGCATCGACGGTTTCCGCAATATGTTTTACGACGTAGCCAGTTTCGGATACGGACCGGTTACCTCCGCGTGTCCCTACGGCAGCGGGACCTATTTCAATACCGACCGTTCGCGCGCCTACGGGGCAAGCGTCCGGCTCGAAGCCGCGCCCATGCGACGGCTGTTCCTTTCCGGCAACTACACCTATGACGATACGCGGGTGCTGGCCGCGCCGAACGCTTTCGATCCCACCGAGTTGCCCGGGAACCGGCTGTTTCTGCGTCCGCTCCATTCGGCCAGCCTCGACGCCAATGTTTCCGCGTGGCGCATGAACTGGAACCTCGAAGCCAATTACGTCGGCCGGCGCACCGACAGCGATTTCCTCGGATTGGGCCTGACGAGCGTGCCCAGTTATTTCGTCCTGAATCTGGGGACAGACTACCGGCTCGGCCGGGGAATCAGCACGTACGCGCGGGTGGATAATCTGCTCGACCGGAGCTACCAGGTCGCGCTCGGCTATCCGGCGCTGCGCCTGGCCTACCGCGCGGGAATCCGGTACGCGTGGGGCGGGCAATAAGGGCTCTCTGGCGCATGGCGGAGGACGGCCCGCGCGGCTCTTTTCCCGGTGGATCGTTTGTCGAAGGCGTAAGCCCCGGCCCGTGCGGAATGCGCGCAGGCCGGGATTTGCCCAAATGCTATAATCGCAAAACCGTTATGAGCTCGATAACCGACGCCGGCCCGCAACCCGAAATCCTGGCCCGTTATGAGGCCGTGATCGGCCTGGAAGTGCACGTGCAGCTGCTCACCGCCAGCAAGATGTTTTGCGGGTGCTCGACCCGTTTCGGCGATCCGCCCAACTCGAATGTCTGCCCGGTGTGCCTGGGACTTCCGGGCACGCTTCCGGTGATCAACCGCCGCGCGATCGAGCTGGCGCTGCGGGCGTCGCTCGCGCTGCATTGCGCCGTGCAGGACCGCTCCCGATTCGCCCGGAAGAACTATTTCTATCCCGACCTGCCCAAGGGCTATCAGATTTCGATGTACGAGCTGCCGCTGGCAATCGGCGGCGGCCTGGATATCGATCTGGACGGCGGGACCAAGCGCATCGGCATCACGCGGCTGCACCTCGAAGAGGACGCGGCGAAGGCTCTGCACGAGGGTTTCCCGGATTCCGACCGCGCGACCTATGTCGACTACAACCGCTGCGGCATGCCGCTGGCCGAAATCGTTTCCGAGCCCGATCTGCGAAGCCCGGCCGAGGCCCAGGCATACCTCGAAGAGTTGAAGCAGATCCTCGAATACATCGAAGTAAGCGATTGCAATATGGATGAGGGGTCGCTGCGCTGCGACGCCAACGTCAGCGTCCGGCCGCGCGGCGACGGGAAATTCGGCACGAAAGCCGAGGTGAAGAACCTGAATTCGTTCCGGTATCTGGCGCATGCGCTCGAATACGAGATCGAACGCCAGGTGGGCGTGATCGAGAACGGCGGGAGGGTTTCGCAGGAGACGCGCCTGTGGAACGTGGCCGCCGGGCGCACCGAGTCGATGCGATCGAAGGAGCACGCGCACGATTACCGCTATTTCCCAGAACCCGACCTGCTGCCGGTTTCGATCGACCCGGCGTGGCTGGGGGAGATACGCGCCTCGTTGCCCGAGCTGCCCGAGGCGCGGCGCGCCCGTTTCGCCAGCCAATACAGTCTGACGCACTACGACGCTCGCGTGCTGACGGCCACGCGCGATCTGGCCGATTACTTCGAAGTGGTGGCCAGTGTGGGAGCGCCGGCCAAGTCCGCCGCCAACTGGATTCAAGGCGAGTTGCTGCGCCGGATGAAGGAAGCCGGGGATCCCGGAATCAGCCGAGTGCAGGGGCGCATCGCCCCGGCTGAACTCGCCGCGCTGATCGCCCTCGTCGAAAAAGGCGAAATCACCGCGGCCAGCGGCAAGAAGGTTTTTGCGAAGATGTTCGAGACGGGCGAGGGGGCGGCCCAGATCATCGCGGCCGAGGGCCTGGGTCAAATCAGCGACGCCGGCCGCATCGAGCAGATTGTCCGGGAAATCATCGCGAAAGACCCGGATAACGTGGCCAAATACCGCGCGGGCAACCCGAACGTGATGAAGTTTTTCGTCGGCCAGGTGATGCGGGCGACGCGCGGCCAGGCCAATCCGCAACTGGTGAATGAGACAATCGAGCGCCTGCTGGCCGAGTAAGGCCGCGGGCGGAGCGAGCGACCATGGCATATAAGCTAACGCCCGGCGACGGCGCGCCCCACTTCCAGCTGACGGCAGACGATGGCAACGAGGTTTCACTCGGCGATTTTCGCGGGCGTTGGCTCGTGCTGTTTTTCTTTCCCAAAGCCCTGACCCCGGGTTGAATCAACGAAGCGACCGAGTTTCGGGACGCGAAACCTCAATTCGACACACTCAAGGCGGCCGTCGCCGGATGCAGCGGCGACAAGCCGGAACTGCTTGCCCGATTCCGCGATAAGTACTCGCTCAACTTCGCCCTGCTGAGCGACCCTACATTCGAGACGATCGAGGCCTACGGCGCGCGCCGGCTCAAGCGCTTCATGGGCCGGTCGGCGCTGGGAATCGTTCGGTCCACCGTGCTGATCGGTCCCGACGGCAAGGTGCGATACGTGTGGGAAACGGCGTCGTCGAAGGGTCATGCCGCGCAGGTACTCGAAGTGCTGAAGGGCCTCGCCGCGTAGCTGCCGCCGCCGCGGGCCCGAGTTCCGCACACAAGGCTCATAAACACCCGGATTGAGCCTGAATTCCGAAGCCCCAAAAAGATTCCTCTACGCCGGGCCGGCAAAACCGCCGTCCCTCCGGTCGAAATATCCCCTTATCGTTCTGAGCCGCCTGAAATGGATTGCCCTCCGCATGTAATTCCCGAAGCGCGGCCAACGTGGCCTCGCAGTCAATGAGCAAGACACCTAAAACAGCGGAACAGCAGGGCGTATAAACTGCCATCCAGTGGTTACAACCGGATTCCCGCCGGCTATAGGAAGCAGACGGCGTGGCCGTTTTCTTCTTCGATCAGCATGTTGTCGGTCAGGCGGGCCGGGCCGATAAACGCCGCCACTACGGCGAGACACGATCCCCGCAGGCGCGGCGCGGGCCCGAACGTATCGGCATCGACGATTTCCACATAATCGACCGTGGCGAGCGGCTCCGAGGCCAGGACGGAGCTCATCTTTTCGGAAATCTCCCCGGCCATGCGCTCTCCGCGGGCAATCTGTTCCCGTGCGGCGGCAAGGGCGCGCGGCAGCGCCAAGGCCGCTCGGCGTTCGTCGTCGTTCAGACAGGCGTTGCGCGAGCTGACCGCCAGGCCGTCCGGCTCGCGCACGATCGGGCCAACGACGATTCGGGTGTCGAGATTCAGGTCTCGAGCCATACGGCGCAGCATGCATGCCCGCTGCGCCTCTCTGCGGCCCACGTAGATAAACGCGGGCTGAATGATGGCGAAGAGTTTCAATACCGTGGCGGCAACGGCCCGCAAATGGCCGGGACGCGAGCGGCCCTCCAGGCGCTCTGTGATCTCGGAGACGATAACGCTGGTCTGAAAATCCGGCGGGAAGAACTCTTCGGGCGAAGGCGCGAACAGGTAGTTCGCCGCGAGCGATTCGAGCGCGGCGCGATCGGCGTCGAGAAGCGGCCGGCCGCGACCCTGGGCCGGATCGCGATCCCTCGGGTCGCTGAAAACGGAAACAACGACCGGCGAACATTCCCTGTGCGCGGCTTCGACCAGGGACAGGTGGCCGGCGTGCAATCCGCCGCCGGTCGGAACCAGGCCGACGATCCCGCCTTCCTCCCGGGCTTGCCGGGAGACCTGCTTCATCCAATCAACGGTATGGATCAGTTCCAAGGCCGGCCGCGTCTCAGGCCGATGCCCGTTTGTCGCGCTCCCGGTAAAAAACGATCAGGTCGGTGTGAGGCGGCCGGGCCCCCAGTTGCCGCAGCATCGTGGCGATCTGGCCGCGGTGGTAGCTCGCATGATTGGCCAGATGCTGGATCGATTGCCAGAGCGGATGGGAGAAGTGCTCGCCCGCCGAGTTGGTGTACTCGATCGTGCCCTCGAGATCGTCCGTTTTCAGGGAGGAAATGAATTCGAGCAGTTCGGCGTCGAGCGTGTCGAACCTGTGCCGCAAGGCGGCGAAATCCGCATCCTTCGCCCAGGCGGGAGGCCCTGCCGGGGGGCGGCCGTGCCAGCGCTCGTTCCAGACCCACTCCGCCCCAACCATATGCGCCAGGGTTTTCAGGACGGAAGGAAAGCTCGAATGGAGATCCTCGGCCAGTTGGCCGGGCTCCAGGGCGGCGCAGGCATCCAGGGTGCGGGCGTTCGCCCAGGAATTGTATTCGAATAACAAGAGGTAATCGTCAGGTGTCATGGGTAACTCCTTTTTCCGTATGAGCGGCCTGCGTCAAAAGCGGCAGGCGCTCCACAAGCAAAGATGCAACGGATTTCATGCCTCGTCCACCGGTTCGGGATGAATGGTGACGCGATCGATCTGCGGGAAGCGGCGGCGAAGCCGGTCTTCGATGGCCATGGTGATGTCGTGAACGCGGGGAATCGGAAGCTGGCCCGTGAAGGCGCAGTGGCAGGAAAGCAGCACCCGGCGCTCGACGCTGCGAACGATCACGTGGTGGTAATCGGAGATTTCGGGAAATTCACCGCAAAACCGCTCGAGCTCGGGGAGGATGGCCGCTTCCAGATCCTTCATCTCCTCGGCTCCCGGGATGCGAACCCCCAAAGGCTCGATGTGGATATTGACTTCGGAGCCAGGGCCCAGCTCGCTTCGGATGCTTTCCTCGAGTTCGGTTGCGCGCTGGTGCGCCTGCCGCAGCGAGAGCCGCTCGTCCACCTCGAGATGCAGGTCGACGAAGAGGCGGCCGTCGAGTTGCTGCGCGGCGATTTCGTGAATGGGCAGGCCGGCGCGCTGCGCCACGGCGCGAATCGCGTCGAAGAGTCCCTCGGTGGCGTCCGAGCGAGGTTCCACGTGAACCACGACGTCGGCGGGAACGATCGCGCGGACGCGGGCTTCGACCGCTTCGCTGAGATCGTGCGCCTGCTCGACGCCCAGCCGGCGCGGCACGGAGATCGTGAGGTCGACAAAATGGCGGTTTCCCGCGCGGCGGACGCGCACGCGATCGGCCGCCAGCACCCCTTCGGCCCGTTCGGCCGATTGGCGGATGCGCTCGGCCAGACCCCGCGGGGCGGCATCGAGCAGCGCCTCGACCGTGCGCTTGCCCAGCCGCGAGCCGATCCAGATGATCACGGCCGCCACGCCGAGCGCCGCCAGCGGATCGGCATAGGAGAGCCAGGGAATTTTCAGGCGATCGCCGAGCCAGGCGGCGCCGATGCCGATGAGCACGACCAGCGTGCTCCAGACGTCGGTGGAAAAGTGCAGGGCGTCGGCTTCGAGCGCGTCGCTTTGAAAGCGGCGCGCGACGCGCGCCAGGGCCCGCGAGCGGGTCCAGTCGATGGCCATGGCGAGCGCCAGAATCAGGATCGCGGCGATGCTGGGCCGCAAGTGCTCCTGGTGGTAGAGCAGGCGCCCGAACGCTTCCACGATGATGTAAACCGCGGTGACAAGGAGCAGGCCGGTTTCGACCAGCGCCGAGACGTTCTCCACCTTGCCGTGGCCATAGGTGTGGATTGTATCGGCCGGCTTGTCGGAGACGCGGACGGAAAGATAGGTGAGAACGGCGGCGACCAGGTCCAGGCCCGAGTGCAAGGCTTCGGAAAGAACGCCCAGGCTGCCTGTCGTTGCCGCCAGGAACACTTTCAGCGAAACCAGAACGAGGGCCGCAAAAACCGACCCGAGAGCGGCCAGCTTCTTTTCGCGCCCAGCCTGAGCGACGTCCGTCAATTCATTCAAAGGCATTTATATGTCACGGCCGTGTTCTTGTCACCGGCTGTTAACCGGGTTCGCCCTGTCCGGCGTCCGCTAAGAGGCCGGATATAGCCTGCTTGCCTGTCTTTCAAGGGCTCTTCGCCGAAATTTCCACAAGCCGGGGCCATTCACGGAATTGTAAAGCGATCGTAAACGCCCGGCCATCTTCATCGATCACCATCTCTGCGGCGATTTTCCAGGGCCTACATTGAGGCGAATTTTGAGGAGGGTATCTTGAAAGGAAAGTTTGTTCTTACCTGCCTGCTTACGCTGGTCTGCGCGTTCGCCGTTTGGGCGCAGGGAATAGGTACCGTCAGCGGGATAGTGACGGATGTCTCCGGCAAAGCGGTCTCCGGAGCGACGGTTTCCGTCACCGACCTCACCACCGGCGCCGTGGTGAGATCGAAGACCGGCAATAACGGGCGATTCACCGTAAAGGGCCTGTCGGCCGACCGGCAAATGGTGGCGATCGAGAAGCCGGGCTTCGAAAGTTACACCGAACAGGTTTCGCTCGCGACCCGGCGATCCGCCGTCGTCAACGCCACTCTGACGGTGCAGACGCTGTCGCAGTCGATCGTCGTCCGCGGCACCGTGATCCCCAGCGCGAGCCCCATGCCCACCCGGCAACAGGTGCTCATGTCCGACCAGACGATTCGTATTCTCGACCGCAAGCAGCTGGACGCGGCCGGGCCCCTGGCCGGCGGGGCGCAGATGATTTCCTCCACGCCCGGAGCCAACGTGATCGGCTACGGGAACACGGGGGCGACGAAATACACGATCCAACTGAACGGAATCCAGCAGGGCTGGGCCGGCGAAAATACCGGTTTCACGGCGCCCGGCTCGCTCGGCATCACCTTCGACGGCATCCCGGTCTCCGATGTATCGACCGCTTTGTGGCAATCGGCTACGATGCCGCAAAACCTTCTCATCCAGAACCTGGCGGTCACCTACGGGCCAGGGGATCCAGTGAACCGGTATTACACGAACATCGGCGGGCAGGTGGAATTCACCCCGGTGCAGCCGACCTTCAGCACGCACCTGAGCGTTCAGGGGACCTATGGAAGCTATAACGAGAAGAACATCGCGTTCGTTCTGAATACAGGCAACTTCCACGGCTGGTCGACCGTCATCTCGGGCGGGGTGGGGAACGGCGACAGCTACCGCACGGCGCCGGATGGG
>Ga0307374_10011346_pt1 | contig 12688 bp, 14 predicted proteins | sample OX3MG_FD_202532 | JGI IMG/M metagenome (GOLD analysis project Ga0307374, IMG submission 202532) | Soil microbial communities from Risofladan, Vaasa, Finland - OX-3 | ecosystem: Environmental > Terrestrial > Soil > Coastal area > Acid sulfate soil | place: Finland: Risofladan, Vaasa | collected...
GTTGCTCATGCGATCAGTGACTGGTGCCGATTCAACGGGGCTGGGTCGTTGTTCATCGATCCGGGTTCACCTTGGCAAAACGGTTGGGTCGAGTCATTCAATGCACGCCTGCGCGACGAGTTCTTGAACGGCCAGCAGTTCGACAGTCTGTTTGAGGCAAAGGTGCTGATTGGTGACTGGCGACACGAATACAATCACGAGAGAACCCACAGCGCACTACGTCGGCAGACGCCGGCCAAGTTCACAGAGACCTGGAGGTTCAGGAACCAACAGAGACTCGCAGAGTTAGTGGCTTAGGTATTGGGGTCCTTCCAGTAGAGCATGTGGACCGCGGAGCCTTTGGTATTGACCTTGGACGAACGCAGCGAACTGAAGCGTCGCGTGCGCGCCCGGACGACACCGCACCGGGATCGCCAACGCGCTCAGGTCGTGTTGCTCGCTGCGGATGGTGTGACGGGCCGCCAGATCGCCAAACAGGTGGGACTCTCTCCCCAATCGGTGTCAAAGTGGCGGATCCGTTTCTTTGAATCCGGTCTCACCGGCCTCGAAGATGCCGAGCGCTCCGGGCGACCCCTCGTCTATGGCCCGACCGATCGACTGATTCTCATGGGCAAGGTTACCTCCGAAGTTCCCGAGTTTTCCTCGTAGTGGAGCCACTCCGAACTGCACGGCGCGATGGAAGAGGCGGGTATCGGTATCTCTGCCTCACAGATCGGCCGCATCCTCGCTGTAGACGATGTTCGTCCGCACAAGGTCGAGGGCTGGCTGACGAGACGCGATACTCCATAGTTCTGGGAGCGAGCGGCCGACATCTGCGGTCTTTATCTCCCGCCGCCAGCGAACGCTGTCGTCTTGTCGACCGACGAGAAGACCGACATCCAGGCAAAGTACCGCAGGCACTCGGCGACGCCGGTGCACAAAGAACGGCCCTCACGACACGAGTTCGAGTACGTCCGCCACAGCACCGCCTCGCTTGCCGCGTCGCTCGACGTCACAACCGGTAAGGTCAGAGCGCGCGACATCGCCCGCAACTACTCGGTCACGTTCATTACGTTTCTGACCGAGATCGATGAAAGCATCGAGCAGTCGCTTGCGATCCATGTCGTCTTGGACAACGGGTCCACTTCACACATCTCGAAGGCGACCAGGGCTTGGCTCGCCGAGCATCCCCGCTTCGTCGTCCACCACACGCCTGCACACGCGAGTTGGCTCAATCCGGTTAATCGAGTGCTTCTTCTCGAACCTCACCCGCAAACTGCTGCGACGCGGCGAGTTCTCGTCACGTGAGGATCTCGTCATGAAGATGCTGAACTTCATCGAACACCACAGTGAGCGAGCAAAGCCCTTCAAGTGGTTCTACGACGCGAAGGTCGCTGCATGACTCATGTTCAAGGGACTTCTGCGCGGCAGCGCCAGGCCTATCTTGACAAACAGGTTACAATCGGTAACTATCTGTTACGCGATACAGGCAGTCAGCGGCATTCAGAAGGCCGCCGTATGATAATTCATAACAACTGGGGGGACTCAATTGCTTGGAAGATACGTATTGGGAAAAGTTTTGGTAAACCGGAAAGTAAAGACATATGTGGTTACTTTTGCGACTTTCGCGATGGGGCTGGGCGCGACTTTTGGCTTTGGCGTGAATAGTGCAGGAGCTACATCGACTGGCGCTACCTCGAAAGCTCCAATTCCGTATTGCCTAGAGGAACCGCTTACCGGTAATGCCGCCTCATTGGGGCTGCCGTCAGAAGAGGTTGCGACAATCATAATAAACCATTTGAATGCTGCTGGTGGTATTGACGGTCATAAGATCATTTTCAATGCGCTTGACAGTCTTGGTACTGCTCAAGGTGGTGCGGCAGCAGCGAACCGCGCCGTATACGTAGATCATTGTCCATTCATTTCTGGCGGGTTCGCGTCCGTGATGCTTGCCACCCAACAGGTTGCCGCACCCGCAAAAGTGCTCGTGATGAATGATGGAGGTGCAGGGACTGAATTGCTCAGAAAGCCCTTTCTCTATGACCTGTCACCACAACCCCCGGTTCTTGCTCCAGCGGGTGCAAAGTGGCAGCTTAGCCATGGCGTAAAATCGATCGTCGAGATCTATTCGGACGATGCGTATGGTGAACAGAATGCTTCTGTATACAAAGGCGTCTTCACTCATCTCGGTGGCAAGGTTCTTGGAATGATTCCGTTCCCGTTGGGGACAACGGACTTTTCGGCTGAACTTGCCCAAGCAAAGTCATTGAATCCAGATGGCTATTATTCAGTTGTTCTTGGTGCTTCGCAAGGTTTCCTCGACAACCAGGTAGCTTCGGCGGGCCTGAATGGGAAGATGTGGATGGGGCCGCTACTCAGTGGTAATTACAAAATTGCCGGGGTAAACGAGAACGGAACGGCAACATCCGGATTTATAGGTGTGAACCCGTATGTCAATCCCAACGCGAAGAGCGTCGTGCAGTTGGCAAAGTGGTGGGCGACATCGTATCCCTCTACTCCTTTCTCCCCAACATTGTCGTATCTCAACGGATATCAAGAGGTAGAGGCGTTTGTCACACTCGAAAAAGAGGCAATAGCCGATGGACTCAGTCCCCTTCGAGGTGCATCGCTGCTCAAGGAACTCAACAAGCATCCGAAGATCCCGAGTGTGTCAACAAACCAGTCAATTACGTTCAATCTTGCGACTCATGGTTCTAACGAAGACATTGCGATTCAGAATCTTGTAGGTAATGGGACAACTGTTCGCACTCTCAAGTTGATTAAGAGTTAACTTATCTGTTGATTAAAAGTTAACTTATCTGGATCCACGACAGGCAGGGGTTGGATGATCCAATCCCTGCCTGTCGTGCAGCGCTTGTTGCGGGGAACAGGAATTAAATGAGCCGTCTTCTAAATCTGATTATCATTGGCGTGACCACGGGAAGCCTTTATGCTCTCGTGACGGTTGGCTTTGGACTAATTTTTAATGCGACGCACATATTTCATTTAGCGCACGCGGCAGTAGTTTGTATATCTGCTTATGTAGCATATTCGCTCACAGTGGAACACCATGTACCACTGCTTTTGGGATTTTCGATCGGGCTCGTAGCATCCGTGGTTATCGGCATCGCCTGCGAAACCTTCGTATACGGACCTTTGCGAGCTCGAGGTAGCGACCCCCGATCGATGTTCCTCATGTCTGTCGGGCTGTTGACAGTTGCCGAGGGTGTTTTGGGCGCAATTTACGGTCCGACAGCGCTTTCTTTTAGCGCTTTGCCCTTCACTTCGGTGAACTTCGGAAGTATCACGGTTCCTTGGGCAAATATATGGATGCTTGCCGCATGGCCAGTCGTTATCGCAGTGGGAGCTTATTTGAAATGGGCTCCCTCTGGTCGGATGATAAGGGCAATAAGCGATAGCTGGCGAACCGCGGAGGCGATGGGAGTTCAGAATCGTTACTATTACAAAATTGTATTTGGTATTGGTTCAGCACTCGCCGCACCGTTCGCGCTGCTTTTTGTTTGGCAGAATGGACTCACTCCGACGTCTGGGCTGCCCCCACTTCTCATTGCATCCGCGGCCGTCATCCTCGGAGGTAGAGAGAGCCTCGTTGGAGGTTGTATCTGGGCGCTCGTATTGAGTCTCGCTGGATCTTTATCGACCGAGATCATCTCTCCTGCCTGGCAGTTAGCAGTGATCTTTGGTTTGACGTTCATCGTGCTCTTCGTAAAGTCAATGATGTCGGAAGGCGGCTTATTGACCGGAGAGGCTGCATTCTGATGTGTGCTGCTTTGGTTAATCAAAAGGGAGTTCTGGCCCAGAGATCTATGCGCGGTGCCTCATGTCGGAGAGACAAATGAACTATGCGATGATCATTGCGATTGACTGCGGGATCTATATCGTGCTTGGCGTGGGAATGAGCATTGCCTTTGCCTGGGGTGGCTTCTTCTCTCTCGTGCAAGGCGCAATATTTGGTTTTGGTTCTTACGCCTTTGCGCAGGGATATCTTCAGATGAAACTCCCGTGGCTCTTGGGCATTCTTTTCTCGTTTGTTGTCGGCTTTGTTGGTGCGGGCATGCTCGGCGCGCTCCTGTCACGTTTTACCGCAGATTTTGCCGTGATAAGCACTCTTGCCCTTGGGGTCGCGTTGGAGACAATATTTGGCAACTGGAACTCCCTGACGGGGGGTTTCTCGGGATTGTATGGCGTCCCGCGTCCGAGGGTTTTTGGTACAGATACCGGATCTCCGGTGTCATTTGCCATTTATGTGCTGTCCATAGCATTTCTTGTCGTGGTCGCAGTCTTGCTCCTGAGACGGTCGCAAGCGGTGCTCCTTGCGCGCGCTCAGGCTATGGATCCTCCTTTGTTGGCCTCCTTGGGAGTAGATCCCAGGATCTTTCGACTCGCGGCATTTAGTGTTGCAGGCGGTATAACGGCAATAGGTGGAGCCCTTTTCGCGCAGTCAGCAGGCTACATCGATCCAAGCTCTTTTGACATTACCCAAGCATTCACGCTCATCGTCATCGTCGTAGTGGGAGGAGCGGGTAATATTTTTGGAGCGGTCGTTGCCGCTATTTTTCTTACAGCCGCTCCCCAGTTGATCGGATTAATTCCCGGCTCTTCTGATCTGATTGCTCAAATCCAATTGATGCTTTCCGGCGCGGTTCTTGTTGTCTCAATAGCCTTACGTCCCAGCGGTCTTTTCGCGGAGAGTCGCTTCGTGCTAAGTGGACTTTCGAGAAAATCTGATGGGAATCAGACACTGTTCAATGGCGTCGAGGCGGATCAAATAAATGCGCGTTGACATCGCTCAAATTAGAACCTATTCATCGATTTCTTGGGTTGGCCTCGTGGAACTCTGGGTGAGTAGCGAGTTCATTTCTCGACGCTTTGCGCACCTGCAGGAGATCGCACTTGCTTAACGAAAATGCAGGTCCAATTCACGGTAAGCCCGGCATGAGCAGTACGATGCCAAATGAACTCGAGGCAATAACAGTTGAACATGTGAGCAAGAATTTTGGCGGAGTTGCCGCGTTATCAGATGTCACCTTTACGACGAAGACGGGCAGTTTAACTGCGCTCATCGGTCCGAATGGAGCTGGGAAATCTACGCTGTTCAATATAGCTTCAGGTACATTGCCGGCCACAAGTGGCGAAGTGAGACTCTTTGGGACCGTCGTGCGTGGCGGAGCACCTCACAAGGTAGCGCGAGAGGGACTTAGTAGGACTTTTCAATCGACTCGGGTGTTTCCCTTGCTTTCGGTTCTCGAGAATCTCGCGGTTGCTCACCTTTCGCGAAAAGAGGCTCGACAGATATGGGTGCCACGTCGATGGCGCAATGAGGCGCGAGAGACAGCGCGCCGCGTCGCGAACGAATACGGACTGGAACGCAAGCTAGACGTCCTTGCCAAAGACCTGGCGATAGCCGAAATGCGTGTGCTTATGTTGATGGTTGCAGTTATCCGAGATCCAAGGATCATATTTCTCGATGAAATCGTTGCGGGAATGGATGCGAAGGCCTGCCACGAAATTGCCGGCCACCTTCGCCTTTTGAGCAGCGGTGGTACAACAATTCTTCTCGTGGAACATAACTTGTCTTTTGTTTGGGAGACCGCAGCTCACGTCGTGGTACTTGATGCTGGGAAATTGATCGCTCAAGGAAGCCCAGAGCAAGTTCAACAAGATCCTGAAGTTGGGAGAGTGTACTTTGGATCCGAATTGCGATAATGCACTAGAGGTAAATCTCCGACGCGGAGCCTACGTCCGGCAGGAGGCGGTTATACGTGACATAAATTTTGTGTTGCCCAGCGGTGAAATGCTCCTCATCATGGGCCACAACGGCGCCGGGAAGACGTCACTTCTGAGGGCTGTTGCAGGTTTGCTTCCGATAACCGAGGCAGAGATCTCTCTCTCTGGCACACAAGTTCATGGAGGACCCGTTGAGCGGATGGCAATGGGACTGGGGTTTGTCGCCGCCGGGCGGCATTGCTTTCCACGTCTTACGGTTCGCGAGAACTTCATGGTAGCCGGAGAGACTCGGAAATGTCGCGGAGGCGAGATATACAGACGAATAGATGAGGTCCTGGCACTTTTTCCAGAGCTAGTAGCTCTCGTGGATAAGGCTGCGGGCCAACTCAGCGGTGGTCAGCAGCGGATGGTCGCACTTGGAATTGGTTTGATTCAACGACCCAAGGTCCTACTCGTGGATGAGCCGTCGCTTGGATTAGCTCCGTCTGTTGTGAATAGAGTCTATGAGGCGATTACCGCGATGCGTAAGGAGTTCGGAATGAGTGTCGTTGTTGTGGAGCAAAACGTCGATCTTGAGCGAGTGAAATTTGATGGGTTGCTTATGTTGAGAACTGGCAGTATGGCACTCAAAGTAACCCGTGAAGAGATTCCCACTCCTGACGAACTATTGGCGTATTTCTAAAGTGCATACAAAGATTTAGGGCGCGCGATTGGGGAATTGGGCTGCGGTTATCGACACAAATGAGAATATGTAGCGAGCAGATCCAACCGGCGGTTGTCATTGGTCGTGAACATCTGGCCAGTTTCCGATGACGGTGCCAATCGAAGGGAAGAATCGGCCTAGCAGATTCGCTCGTCTTGAGTGCTGAACCGCTGCTCATAGGGACGCGATACAAGAAACTGTGACGAGTGCATCTTTCATTAATGATTGTAATAGTTGGTAACGTATATGATAAGAAAGTCATTGAATGTTGCGAATGTGCTGCATATAGTAGTTGAAAGTGGCGTTCGGACCCGACAGTTTGGGCGGTAGTTGCAATTTCGTGTCAGGTGTCATCGGGCTTGTCGACATGGCGACGCGTGAGATGCGTGGAAGTCATGGTGAGAAGTCCGGGCAGTAGAAGACTATATAAACGGGGGAAAGGCAATTTATATGAATCGCAAATACGCATCAAAGTTCAGCGTGGGAATCATGGCTACAGCGATTGGATTGTTTGGGGTCGTAGCAGCGCCACTCTCGGTTCAGGCGGCGTCAGCACCGAAGCTGGTGAAACATGCGGAACCGGAGATCAATATCGTAGAGGCGGGTTCGATCCCGGGCCGATTGAGTGTCTATGTTGCGCTTTACAACAGGCTCTTCCAAAAGTATGGATTGGACGTACATCTCCTAGAGGGTTCGAGTGGCACGCAGGCTGCCTCACTTCTGTCTGGTGGTGCCGCGCAATTTGAGGCCGGTCAGGTTTCAGACGCTCTAAACCAGGTTGTTGCTGGCGTTCCGATTACCGCGGTCGCCTCAATGTCAAATCGCCTTTCGAACTCAATGATCGTTTCGCCAACTTTGCAATCGGCACTGAAATCCCGGGGCCTGGCTGCGTTGGCTAACGTGCCGATTGGCATTACTGGCGTTGGTTCTGGTACTTGGGAATACGCAGAGCTTTTGGCAAAGCAGGCCAATCTATCGACCTCACAGATCAATCTGATTCCGATTGGTGCCAACCAGGTCACGGTGTATCAGGACTTCATCTCTGGGAGAGTGAAAGGGTTGGTTTTCGGTGACCCTGTCGATCTTCGTATCACCGGGACCGGGAAGGCTGTCTGGGCCGCTGATGAGCAGAACATCTTGCACGGCGTAACCAAGAAATATCCGACTCTCGTTAAGATGTCGAAAGAGCCGTACATATTTGACTGGTGTTTCACGACAACCTCGTATGCAAACGCGCACCCAGTCATCGTGCAGGACTTTGCGAACGCGATTATCGCTGCGCAAAATTACATTCTGCATCATTCCGCTGCAAAGATTGGGGCGGAACTCGCCCAGAACAACCCCTCGTTTTCCGCTTTCGGAACTGGTTATTTGACTGAGTCAGTGAAGAGGATGGTCGCAAGCGGTGCGATTGTTCCTTCGGTAATTCCGACATTGGCGGGATTTAACAATGCCGTGACATACCAGGCCGTTACGGATGCAGCGATAGGCAAAATCCCTTATTCGCAGGTTGTAAACCCAAGCTTCGCGATCAAGGCCAAGAAGTTGGTCGGCAATAAGTTCTAGCGGATCAAGAGGCAAGGATAAAGCCACGTATTGATAGCGCGGCGGTTCGGACGTGCAGAGGTATTGCATGTTCGGACCGTCGATCGCCTGCGGCGGTGGTGGTGAGCATTGCCAATATGTCGATCTTGGTCGTGGTTCAACGCAATGATTTTGTTCGGTGATTTCGCGCGATTGAGTTAGTTCTCGGCTTAGTCCGAATCTGATAAACCTGCACCTGTCAGAGGTTCGAGTTGTCGGTGGATTGTCGAGTCTGAGATTCTCTCAATCAAGGAGGCCTTTCGGTGTATAGATCGCAGTACGAGGATGCACGTTTCAAGTTGGGGTTGGTCGGAGATTGCCTCCTAACGCGTCGACTTTCTGTGTTTACGGAGCCGGAATATCTGCAGCTGCGCGAGATTTTGAATGAAGCTGACGCGACGTTTGCAAATCTCGAGGGACCAGTCAACAGGTATTTTGCTCATCCTTTCTTCCAGCGACAGGGAGGAGGAACCTATATGACCGTCGATCCAGCCCTGCTTCCCGATCTCAGATGGTTAGGAGTGAACATGCTTGCCTGTGGAAGCAGCCATTCTGATGACTATGGCCAAGTTGGAGTATTGGACACGATCAACTATTTAGATCAGGCGGGGATTATGCACGCTGGGTCTGGCCGCCACCTCGCCGAGGCGCGTTCACCGAGTTATCTCGATACCGCGAATGGGAGAGTCGCCCTGATCGCGGCCAACGCGCAGTTTAATCCGGGAGCGAGAGCAGGAGAGGCTCGTTATGACTCCGAGGGACATCCAGGGGTGAATGCAATACGTCAACAGAGTGTTGCAGTTTTGAGCGAATCCAAAATGGAGCAGATCCGCCAAGTAGGTGCCGAGCTTGGGCTAGACGCTGACTCGAAGAGACGAGCAAACCAGGGCGAGGCAGTTCTAGATGAGGATAAGTCGTATGAGTTCTTGAATCATAGATTTACTGTTGGGTCTCCTCCAGGGGTGAGAAATGTCGCTGATGAAAGAGATATTGCTGCGAATTTGCATCGCGTACTTGAGGCACGAGAGTTTGCTGACTACGTTGTCGTGAGCCTGCACTGTCATGAGCAGGGTGGACCTTCGATGATGACGGCTTCGAAGCGTAGCGAGGTCTCTGATATTGCTGATTTTGCGATTGATTTTGGTCGGAGGTGCATTGACGCAGGTGCCGATGTGTTTGTCGCACACGGCCCTCAGGTACCGCTTGGTATTGAGATCTATAAGGGAAAGCCGATCTTTCACGGACTTGGCACATTTATCTTCGAGCTCGAAACAATTCAAAACCTTCCCGCGGAGGCATATGAACGGTTTGATTTGGGCGATCGTGCGACAACACGCGACTTCATCCGCGGCCGTTATCGCGACGATACCGTTGGACATACTTCTGATCCGTTTCAATGGCGCCAGATGGTTGCGACCTGCGATTTTGCTCGGGGGGAACTACAAGAAATAAAGATCCATCCGATTGACCTTGGATTTGAATCCCCTCGATCCCAGCGCGGGCGACCCATGTTGGTTAAGGGACAGATGGCAGATGAGATCCTTCAGCGTGTGTCTGATCTCTCAAGCATGTATGGAACGAAGGTAACAGTGCAAGATGGCATTGGGGTTATACACCCTTAGGAGCGGTGGAGATTGTCGACGAGAATCGGGGGCGGAAGGTGTCAGAGAAGTTAGAGATCACGAGCGTGATCAGTGAGTTTGTGCACAAGACCGACATTGGAAGTTTGCCCGCTCGGGCGATGGATACTGCGAAGCTGACCTTTCTCGACACGATTGCCGTGTCGGTCGGCGCCTCAGGTTTTGAAATCGGCAGAATTCTGGGTCGTTTCAGAAAGACGTTGCAGGAGAGTCAAGAGATCACTGTGCTTGGCCAGCCAGAGGGTGCGAGCGTTCTCACCGCCGCATGGGTCAACGGCACGTTCGCGAACCAGCTTGACTTTGATGAGGGCTATCACCTTGGGACTCATACGATTCCCGCGGCGCTGGCGGTCGGGGAGGAAATTGGTGCCAAAGGGTTGTCGGTGCTTGAGGCGTACGTGATTGGCAGAGAGGTTGGAGCAAAGCTCACTGACGTCATTGATGCACAGAGGTCGAAGGGAATCGGACCTACTCATCGGGGTTGGTGGCATGTCGGTATCGTTGGGCCAATTGCCGCTGCAATGACGGCAGGAAAGCTGTTAAAGCTCAATGTCGACGAGTTGAATCGCGCAGTTGGCATTGCAAGTTGTCGGTCCGGGGGGTTTCGGCAGAATATGGGAACGATGGCAAAAGCACTGCACTCAGGTAGCGCCGCGCGAGAGGGAATACTTGCTGCAATGTTGGCGCGTGAGGGCGTAACCGCGGAAGAGTCGATTCTCGAAACTCCGTTGGGTCTCGTCCGAGCCTTGTGCAATGAGGGCGAAGAGGACTGGACTCCGATCACGTCGCGTCTTGGGAAACCTTATGATCTTGACGAGACCGCGAAGATCAAAACCTATCCAACCTGTACCCCGATCCATCCCGAGCTTGATGCCATGTTGCGGATTCGGGAGATGGTGCAGTCAGAGGGTCTACGAGACGGCACTGAGATCGACTCCATACATGCAAATTTGCATCTTTTCTCCATGCTTCGAACGCAGGCGAGGGACGAATGCGAAGCTGGATTTTGCAGCCCTTACCTGCTTGCTGCGGCGTATCTCGACGGCTATGTGAATCTCGATACCCTCGCTGAAGAGAAGTTACGCGATCCACGCATTCGAAACCTTATGGAGCGTGTGCATAATCGAGAAGATGTCCCGTCGGTCTCAGTTGTTTTTCGCGACGGACGGGTACTTGAAGAGCCCGTGACGTCGCTACGTCGTCTCATTTCCCAAGAGGATGTGTCGGAGAAGGCGCGCCAATGCATGGGCAACGTTCTGGAGTCGAGTGCAATAGACGAGATCATTGAACGCGCAATGAATTTTGAGTCAGAGGGAGATGTCCACGGATTTCTGTCGCTTGCTACACGATTAATTCAATGAGGGAGCAAGAGTTCTTTGCAAGGTAAGACATTACCCGTCACTTGTGGAGCAGCCACACCTACCAATGTTCTTCAACATTAAAACAGGAGATAAGACATATGAAAATCGGGTTTGTAATAGGGACCTACCCGGGTGAGGAACAAGAGCGGCGCGAGCGAGTCGTTCGCTCATATCAATCTCCGGAGGTGGAGATTGAATTCATACGGCTTGACGGGACTGTATATCATCACCAAATGGCAAGCAGTACCGCCGAAGAGTTGGCCACGCCATTTCATCGCGCGTACCAGCAGGCAGAGAAAAACGGTTGCGATGCGGTCGTGCCATTGGGAACACTTGATCTTGGTGTACAAGGCGGTCGGTCGTTGGTTGACATACCAGTCGTTGGTCCAACCGAGGCCTGCATGCGACTCGTACCATTGGTAGCTGACAACTTTGGAGCGATTTGCTACCACTCCAGATATTTCGGGTTCATGAATAGGCTGGTCCGTTCGTATGGCATGGCGGACAGAATGGTGGGAATTGAGGCAAGTGGTTTCGATCTACCAGATATCGCCGCGAACTCAACGGTGATGCGCGACAACTTTCTCTATTCGGCTCGAAAACTGATTACCGAAAAAGGCGCACAGTCGATAGTCCCGCTAGGTATTACGCAGTGTCCGGTGCACATGTCCAGCGCCGAATTGAGCGAAGAGCTCGGAGTTCCCGTTGTTGAAGCGATTGGATCCCCAATCCGGCTCGCCGCCACGCTGGTCTCATTGGGATTGAAGACCAGTCGCGCGTGCTGGCCCTCTCCTGACCCTATTTGAAGATTGTCGCTGGGTCTTAAGCCACCCAGGGGAGAATTGTCTGTTCAATCGCGGAGCATTGAACAGACTTGCGGAGTAACCGGGGGTCCTTTGTGTGCGAGGCAAGAGTTGCACCTGCGACCACCTATGGGTGGCTTCGGTGTTGAACCGGGCTTCAAGATCGACATCGGAATCATCTTTGATCGCCGATGGAATTGTCTGTCTTGGGTGTCGGTCCATCGCGGTGAAATAAGCGCGGAGATGTCAACCGACTCGGCTCTCATGAGCCGAGCTTGCAAGTAGCACGACAGACAGATCTTCTGGTCGCAGCAGAGCTACGGTCCTCTTTTTGGGGACAAGACCTATGGGCTCCAGTTCTTGTGAGTTCTGGAGGTCTGACTGCACTCCTGCGTTTCGGCGCGTGACTTCGCCCCGTCCGGCCTCACTCTTCAACTGGTTTTGCTCGAATTGGAGCTGTCCCAGAGAGGCGATATTCACCGACGCCACAACATCTGCTGGACCAGCGAGTCCACAGACCTTGCAATGAAAGAGGTCCCTCGAGGGACGGTTCTTTCGTGAGATATGGCCACAACAGGGACAGTGCTGGGAGGTGTAGTGCGGATCCACCGTGGTGAACGGGACACCTTGCCTCCTTGTTTTGTACTCAATGAACTGGCCTGATTGGTAATAGCTCCAAGAGTTGTGATTGCGTCGCTGGGACTTTCTAACCCTTGTCCGGTCACGAATGCCTTGTAAATCTTCCAAAGCAATTCCCGCACCGGTGCGTTGAGCCTCACGGACAACTCTGTAGCTGATCTTGTGATTCGTATCGCGTACGAACCGTTGCTCCTTTCTTTTACGTTTCTTCAACAACCTCTTTGCAGATTT
>Ga0307374_10011347_pt1 | contig 12687 bp, 10 predicted proteins | sample OX3MG_FD_202532 | JGI IMG/M metagenome (GOLD analysis project Ga0307374, IMG submission 202532) | Soil microbial communities from Risofladan, Vaasa, Finland - OX-3 | ecosystem: Environmental > Terrestrial > Soil > Coastal area > Acid sulfate soil | place: Finland: Risofladan, Vaasa | collected...
GAACCATTGGAAGGGCGCCAGCCCCAAGAGTGACTCTGCGGCCCAGCGCGGCGTGGACACTCCTCCTCGCCGTCCACCGGGCGTCGATGGCTGTCTGATTGCCATAGACGATGCCGAGGACCGCGTAGGTCACGACGACGGTGATGACGATCACGACGGTGGCGGCGGGATTGATGCGACGACTGCGACGGCCGTAGAAGCTGACCAGGGATGTCCGGTGGGTCGATGCCCGTTCTCTCAGCAACACGCCGGTGATGACGAAGCCGGAGATGACGAAGAAGACGTCGACGCCGACATAGCCCCCGCTGAGTCCCCCGACGCCGGCGTGGTAGAAGACCACCAACAGCACCGCCACTGCTCTCAGCCCTTCGATGTCCGGACGAAAACGGCGATCCCCCGGAGCCGTTCCGGCCTCGTCCGCCGTCACGGGAAGACCGGTGTCAGGCGAGGAGTCAATGACGGTCACCTCATGTCACCGCCTCGGTCTCGATCGAGGCGGTCGAGCCCCTCGGTGATCAATGGGCTGTGGCCGCACATCCAGCTCGGCTCCCCACCCGGGACCCAACCGGGACCCAACCGGATGCACGGATAGTTCAGCGCTGACCGGCAGAGGTGTCCCATACCGATGCTCCTCTGGACTGTCGACGGTGCGTTGCTCACAAGGTAGGGGCTCTGAGGACCTCGCGCCCGAACGGCTGACAAGCGAAGACGAACATGGCCCGGTCAGCTCGGATGGTGGTCCAGTTCCACCACCACGGCCTCCCAGCCACGCAGACGCAGCGAGCCGTCCACGTCGGCACCGTCCCGAGCACGAACCGTTCCGAGCTGCACCGTTCCGGAGACTCCGTCGAGGACTCCTCCCCCGTCGCTCATCGAGATGACCACCAGCGTTCGATGGCCCCGGCGCCACGCCCACATCCCCGATGGTGCGTCCACCGTGGCGTACGACCCGTCTTGCAGGTCGGGGTTCTGCCGGCGAAGGGCGATGAGGTCCCGGGTCAGCGTCAGCATCGACTCCGGATCGTCCCGTTGCGCCGCCACGTTGCATCCGGCGAGATCCCCCACCGGAAGCCACGGCTCCACGCCGGGCGCCGTGAATCCGCCCCCGGGTGCGTCACTCCACTGCATGGGCGTCCGCATGGGGTCCCGTCCGGCATAGGCAGGCCAGAACGTGACGCCGAGTGGATCGCGCAACTGGTCCACTGGCACCTCACTGTCGGGCTGGCCGATCTCATCCCCTTGGTAGAGGACCGCTGTTCCGCGAAGGCAGAGCAGCATGAGCAGGGCCGCCCTGGACTTGGCACCGTCGCCCCCGGCCCAGCGAGTGGCGAACCTCGACATGTCGTGGTTCGATCCGGTCCATACCGGCCAGCTCCCGGTCGGAAACGCCCGCTCCACGTCCTCGACGATGGTCCGCATGGCCACATCCTCAAGCGGCGCGCTGATGAAGGGAAAGTTGAAGGCCAGGTGGAGCTCGTCCTGGCCCGAACCGTAGTAGGCGGCGAGGGACTCCACCGGTTCCACCGGGGTCTCCCCCACCAGCACGCGGTCGGGGTAGCCGTCGGCGAGGGTCCGCCACCGGCGGATCACATCGTGCACCTCAGGTCGGTTGCCGTTGTAGACCGGACGTTGCCCGAAGAGCTGCATGTCAAACGGGTCCGACTCCGTGGCCGGTGGGTTGTCGCGCAATTCGGCGTCCTTGATGATGATGTTGCACACGTCGATGCGGAAGCCGGAGACACCCCGATCGAGCCAGTAGGTCATGACACTGTCGAAGGCCCGGGCCACGTCGTCGTTCCACCAGTTGAGATCGGGCTGCTCGCTCAAGTGATTGTGGAGGTAGTACTGCCCGGTGTCGGTGTCGAGTGTCCACGCCGACCCCCCGAAACTGGACACCCAATTGTTGGGCGGCCGGCCGTCGGGCTTCGGATCGGCCCACACGTACCACGCTCGATAGTGGGAGCTCCGTGATGAACGGGATTCAACGAACCACGGGTGTTGGTCACTGGTGTGGTTGGGAACCAGGTCCATCAACACCCGGATGCCGAGTCGGGCTGCCTCGGCGATCAACCGGTCCACGTCGTCCAACGTCCCCAACTCCGGGTCGACCGCCACATAGTCGGCGACGTCATAGCCCCAGTCGGCGTTGGGCGAGACGGTGATGGGACTCAGCCAGATCCCATCCACACCGAGCCAGTCGAGATAGTCGAGATGGTCGATGATCCCGGGCAGATCGCCGGTGCCGTCCCCGTTGGAGTCGGCAAAGGACCGAGGGTAGATCTGATAGAGCACCCCGCTCTTCCACCACGGCGCGTCAGGCTCGCTGGTGCTGTCCGACACGGGGTCAGATCCCGCCGGTGGGTGCTGCACCTTGGCGCCAGGGCTCCATGTCCAGACGTGGGTAGCGGGCAGCGACGCCGGCCAGCGTCTGCTCATTCCAGTACGGGTGGCCGGGCTCCGGAAAACCCAGCACGCTGAGTTGGCGGACGGTGGCCCCCTGCATGAACCGGTGCCAGGCCGCACGCTCGGCCGCGCCAGGCCAGGCCTGATAGCCCAGCCAGTCCGTATCGACCGGTTTGTAGGCCACGTGCAAGAGGAGCCGAACAGAGGCCTCGGCCATCAACGACGTCCCCCGGTGGTACACATCCGGGCGGTAGGCCAGAATCGAGCCCATCCGACCGGACGCAGACACCTCGGCATCGTAGAGAGGCGCATAGTCGGAAAGGCTGAGGTAGGTGCGCTCCACCGGAATATCCGAGGTGAGCGTGCGGGACACGAACCGGGTGGCTGCGGTGTCAGGGGTCACATCGCTGAGATAGACGAAGAGCTCGAGGTGCTGGTAGCCGGCATCGGTCCGGGGCACCACCAGGGTGTGGTTGCCGTAGTCGACGTGGAGCAGCTGTTCGTAGTCGGGAGCACCGTCCGAGTACTTGACACTGGCCGTCCCCTGGTAGACGCGAAGCCGGTCCGTACCCAACAGATCCTCAGCCAGATCGATGAGAACGTCATGCACCACCAGGCGGTTGAGAGCAGGGCCCTCGAAGGGGAACGAGGGCTTCGTGGTGTCCCAGCTGACATCGATGCCCGACCCCTCCGGAGCACTCCGTGCCGCAAGCACCGCCTCCAGCGAGGGAAAGAGCGCAGCGGCCTCCGCCTGGGCCGCGGCCACGTCCTCGGGAGGGAGGACGCCCTCCAGCACGCACCACCCGTCGGTATCCCATTGCTCATGCTGACCGGCGTCGAGGTGCGGGGACATCATTTGCCCTGGTCTAGCAGCGCCGGTCCTCCCCTGTCGCTTCCGGTTCGTGTTGGTCGATCAGCCGAGTGGTAGCGGCTCGAACGGCTGGACGTTGACCCAACAGGTGCCCTGGGGAACGTTGTTCTTCGGCATCTTGCACTGGGTCGAGGGCGGTGTGTTGATGTGCAACTTGACGATCTGGAACTCGGTGGGACCATAACGCTTGTTCGGACCGTAGCTGAGGATGGGGGTGTTGGTGCCTGGGAAGTTCCGGATCTTCGACATCGCGGTGACGAAGCTTCGCCGGTTGAGACCGCTCCCCGCCGAGTTGGCCGCGGCAGCGAAGAGCTTGATGACCTGGCACCAGGCCTCGACCGGTCCCTGCTCCTCGATGTAGAAGGACTGGTCCCCCGGTGGTATCTGGGGATAGGCCTTGTGCCACGTGGCGAAGCAACTTCGCACCGCCGGGTCGTACCCGCCGTCGCTCTCCGGGCGGTCGTCGTCGATTCCGCTCAATGTCTCGGTGGTGAGCCCTTCTTGCCCGTCGAGGGCCTTGGCATAGGGCACGGGCAGGAGGCCGAGTGCTCCGGTGATGCTGTTCTCATAATCGCTGAGGAGCAGCTTGGGGAAGTACTGCTGCTCGGTCTCGGCCTGCAGGAGCGGATAGAAGACGTTGAAGGGCGCCAGGGGGATGACCGTGGTGACGCCGGCACTGCGGAGCTGCTGAATGGCCAGCGGTGCCTGCGCATTGGTGGTGGCGGAGTCGTTGGGATCCGATGCGATGGTCTTGACCACGGGAGTCACGCCGGCCCGCTGCAGGTCGGGGATGAGGTACTTGTTGAGTGCCAGCTGGTCGGATGCCCGGTCGCCGGCGATGATGCCGACCGTGTGGGTCCCGCCCAACTGGCCGGAGCTCAATCCCCAGTTCACCACGGCCTGAAGAATGGTGGCCTGGTCGGGCCCGGTCCACCACAGATACGGCGAGCCCTCGTTGGTCCAGTTGGTCACCGTGGTCCACTGCCCGATGAGCGGGGTGTGTCCCTCCTGGGTGACACAGAGCTGGTTGTCACCCGTCCAAGTCCCGAGCCCGTCCAGCACCACGAACGCCGCCGGCGAGCCTTGGGTCCACGTCTTGCACAACGCCCGCATGGAGGTCTGGCTGGTGGGGTCGAATGTGGTGATGATGGGATTGATCTTCCGGCCGTGGATCCCCCCGGAGTTGTTGATCTGCTTCACGTAGAGCAGGATCGCTTTTTGCTGCTCCCCGAACTCGAGGTCGGTGGCGAACCCCAGTTTGCCGGCCAGTGAATTGAGGGAGACCAGCGGAAAGACCACGTTGATTTTGGAACTGGTGACCCCACGGGTGGAGGTGCTGGCCGAACTGACCGGCGACGCTGATGCACCGGCGACAGTGCCCGCCGGCACGGAACCGTTCGGATTGCTGCCCGATGAGGAGCTCGTGGGCGCAGAGGCGATCCAAATCGAGGTGCCGGCGAGCACGGCACCGACCATCACCAACGTGCGGATCTGGGTGGCGCGGCGCCGCCGCACGAAATGGCCCCACGATCGGCCCAATGCTGCCAGCGGGTTCCAACGACTGGTGCGTCCCATACCTATATCCCTCCCATATGCCGTCAGTACCGTATCGCCGTCCGTCGACCCGGGCCATGCGGTGGTCGAACTATAGAGTGGTGCCCTCCTTTGGTCAGGGTGGCCTCCCTTGGTTAGGTTGGTGCAGTCCCGTCGGGATACCGGTGCCACGGATCAGGGCAAGGACCGCCCGGTCACGACAGCGACGGCACACACAGCCCGACGCCACCTCGGGGTGGGGAGCACCAACGATGGGCACGATCGACAGATGACGAGCAGATGGTGAGCAGATGAGGAACCAGGGCCACCGGAAGACGAGCGGCGTCTCCGTCGATGCCGGGTGCGACCGATGACCCAGACGATCCTCGAATCACCTTCCGTCGGCAACGGCAGTGCCATGGCTGTCGAGGTCGCCGATCTCGTCAAGCGGTATCCGAAGGCCCCCAAGGACTCGCTGGCCGGCGTCACCTTCGAGGTGCGGCGAGGCGAGGTCTTCGGGTTCCTCGGGCCCAACGGCGCCGGAAAGACCACCACTATCGGGATCCTGACCACCAGGGTCAGGCCCACCCGGGGTCGGGCATCCGTCGCCGGAGTCGACGTGGTCGCCGATCCGGTCCGGGCTCGCCGGATGCTGGGTGTGGTGCCCCAGTTGAACAACCTCGACCGATCGCTCTCCGTGCGTCAGAACCTGCTCTTCCACGCCAGCTATCACGGAGTACCCCGGGCCCGGCGACTGCAGTTGGCCGACGCGCTGCTCGACCAATTCGGCCTGGCGGACCGGCCCAACGGACGACCGGACGATTTCTCGGGAGGACAGATCCAACGGATGATGATCGCCAGGGCCCTCATGCATTCGCCGGCGGTGCTGTTCCTGGACGAGCCCTCGACCGGCCTCGATCCCGCCGCCCGTCTCTTCCTCTGGGAGAAGGTGGCCGAGCTGAAGGAAGCGGGCACCACCGTGGTGATCACCACGCACGACATGGACGAAGCCGCCACACTGAGCGACCGTGTCGCCATCATCGACCATGGCACGCTGTTGGCCTTGGACACGCCGGGCGCCCTGGTGCGGGGCATGACCAGCGATCGCACACTCGACTGCACCATCGAGCCGGGCCCGGGCGGTGACGTCACCGTGCTCGGCGAGCGCCTCGGTGCCGTCCCCGGTGTGAGCCAGGCCGAGCAGCTGGAGGATCCGGTCGGTGGAAGTTGGCGGTTCCGTATCTACGTGGAGGGAGAGGCCGCTCCCTTCGTGGCGCCGGTGGCCCAGGTCATCAGCGCCTTGGGAGGAAGGCTCACCGATGTCCGCCTCGGTGAGCCCAATCTCGAGGACGTGTTCATCCATCTCACCGGGAGGGCGCTGCGTTGAGCACCACGGCCACCGACATCGGCCACCGCGTCACCAGCATCGAGGGCCTTCCCCCATGGGGACCGTGGAAGACCGGACTGGCCATTCTCCGCCGAGACCTGTTCGTCACGGGACGAGAGTTCCCCATCTTCTTGGGCCAGGTGATCCTGCAGCCCCTCTTCCTGCTCTTCGTGTTCGGCAAAGTACTCACCGAACTGGGCTACGCCCGGCCCGGCTATGAACAGGTGCTCTTCCCCGGCCTGGTGGCGTTGGCCGCCGTCCTGACCGGCCTCCAGAGCACCGCGCTGCCCCTGGTGATCGAGTTCTCCTACAGCAACGAGATCGAAGACCGCCTGTTGGCACCGCTACCCATCGGGGCGGTCGCGGTGGAGAAGGTGATCTTCGCCGCCATGAGGGCGTGCGTGGCCGCCGCGGTGATGTTCCCCATCGGGGTATGGATCCTGGGCGCCATCCCGTGGCAGGCGGGGACAGCGGTAGCGGTCATCGTCATGACCGTCCTCGGGTCGCTGCTCGGCGCGGCCATGGGGTTGATCTTGGGTACGTACGTGCCGCCCAATCGGATCAATGTGACCTTCGCGTTGGTGCTCACGCCGCTCATCTTCACCGGGTCGAGCCAGTATCCGTGGCCCTCCCTGAGCCACATCCGCTGGTTTCAGATCGTGTCCGCACTCAACCCCATGACCTATGTGAGCGAAGGCCTACGCGGGTTGATGGTGCCCAACGTGCCCCACATCCAGACCTGGATCTGCTTCGTCGTGGCCATCGGCTATCTGGTGGTGCTGATGGTCATCGGGATGATCGGGTTCATCCGCCGCGCCCTCGGATAGCCACCGCACGGCACGTTACGCTGCCGTCATGGAGAACAAGGCACTATGGGGTGCGCTCGGCCCATCCGTATGGAAACGGATCGTCGTGGTCTCTCCGCACTTCGACGATGCTGCATTGGGCACCGCCCATCTGCTCACCACCTACCCGGGTAGCACGGTGGTGACGGTGCTGGCCGGCCAGCCGCCGGCCTATCCCGACGAGGTGACCGACTGGGATGCGGCGGGAGGCTTTGCCACCGGTGACGACGTGGTGTCGGTGAGGCAGGCCGAGGACCGGACGGCGATGGCGTCGATGGGGGCGACGCCGGTGTGGCTCGACTTCCCCGATCATCAGTATCTGGCGTTGGACGAGCGGCCGACACCGAGGGACGTCGCTCCCCCTCTGAAGGACGCCATCGTCTCGCTCAGTCCAAGTGCGGTGTTCCTGCCGATGGGACTGGCCAACCCTGACCATGTCCTGACCCATGACGCCGGGCTGATCGTGCGGTCGGAGATGATGGCCGATGCCGCCACCGCAGGGACGCAGGAGCGGGGCGTCCCGCTCTGGTTCTGCTACGAGGACGCCGGCTACAAGCACCTCCCCGGCATGCTGGCCTGGCGCATCTCCAAGCTCTTCCGCAGTGGCCTGTGGCCCACGCCCGCGGTGGTCCCGATCGAGCCGGACATGGCGGCCAAACGCACCGCCATCGGGCACTACGCCACCCAGGTCGCTCCGCTCGAACGCGACCACCTCCTCTCCGAGCGTCTCGACGCCAATGTGCCCGAGCCCTACTGGCGATTGGACCCTCCGCCGCCGGGATGGGAGCGTCTCATCGGCGCCGATGATCTCGACGGGCGTGCCCAGTGACGCCCGACCGAACCGGTAGGGGGCAGATCGCGCTGGTCACCGGGGCTTCGTCCGGAATCGGCGCGGCGCTGGCCCGTGAACTGGCATCCCGTGGGACCACCGTGGCGCTGGTGGCCCGTCGGGCTGACCGGCTCGAGGAGGTGGTGGCGGACTGCGTCGTCCACGCCCCCGCATCCCGCGCCTGGGCCGTCGATCTCTCCGATCCGGAACGGGCCGGTGCGTTGGCCCTGCAGATCTGGGATGAGCTCGGTCCGCTCGACGTCGTCGTCAACAACGCCGGCATTCCGATGAGGCGTCCGGCACCCCGGCTCACCATGGCCGAGGTCGAGCGGGTCATGACCGTCAACTACTTCTCCCCGGTGGCGATCACGTTGGCACTCCTGCCGCGTCTCCTCGAACGCGGGTCCGGGACCATTGTCAACGTGTCGAGTCTCGGAGGGCGTCTGGGCATTGCCAACGAGGCGGCCTACAGTGCCTCGAAGTTCGCGCTGGCGGGGTGGAGCGAGGCGTTGGCCGCCGATCTGGTCGGTACCGGGGTGGCCGTCCGGCTGGTCCTGCCCGGAGCCATCGACACGGAGATCTGGGATCAGCCCGACAACGACCCTGCGCCGTACTCGGGGCCGTTGGCACCGGCCGAAGAGGTCGCTTCCGGTATCGTCGCATGCATCGTCAGCGACCGGTTCGAGCACTACATCCCCGACCTCAAAGCGGTGGTCGAGATGAAGACCAAGGACTTCGAAGGGTTCGTGGCCGGCATGCGGGCCATGGCCGACGGTGCGGGCGATCAGAGATCTGAGCGATCATGAAGGCCCTGCTGTTCGGTGGCCTCGACCGGTAGCGGCTCACCGACGACGACCGGCACCGACCGGGCTCAGCCTTCCGGGCCGAGCGACTCGAACTGTTCGAACCGGGGGTGGGCCGCCGCGACCCAGGTCGGGTGCGGATCGATCCTCCTCCCGATGCCGGACCAGGCGCCGGCGGCATCGAACGAGGTCTCCAATCCCGCCGCCATTCGGGCCAGGAACGCGGCGCCGAGGGCTGCTCCCTCGGGCACCGCCACCGTGTCCACCGGAAGACCGGTGGTGTCGGCCACCGCCTGCATCCACGGCACGGACCGCGACCCGCCTCCCGTGGCGATGATCCGCCGAGCCTCGCCCCCTGAGCGCTCGATGATCCGCCGGATGACGAACCCGCTGGCCTCGTGGCCGGCGCGGACCAGTGACTCGGGTCCCTGCGAGATCTCGAGCCCGTGCAGGCTTGAACGGAGACCCACGTCGTGGAACGGGGTGCGCTCCCCCCGGAGGTACGGGAGCCAGACCGGCACCCGGGCCGGATCACCCACGCGAACCTCATCGGGAATGGTGTCGGACCGGTTCCGCGTGGCGGGTCCGGCGACCAGGGTGCCCACCCAGTCGGCGAACAGTCCGCCGGCGTTGCTCGGACCACCGATCATCACCTGCCCGGCGACCATGTTGGGCAAGGTGATGAGCCCGGGGACGTCCTTCCACTCTTCGGTCACCACCCAGACGATGAGCGTCGCTCCGAAGATGGCAAGCACGTCGCCCGGACGGTTGGCACCGGCCACGATCTGTTCGCAGAAGGCGTCGACCGACCCGCCGGCAAACGCCGTCCCCGTACCGGCAACAGTGCCGATCCCTTCACCCATCTGCCCCACGACCGGAAGCTGGCGTTCCTCCACGCCCATCTTGTCGAGCGCCGCCTGGTCCCATCCACCCGACCCGTAGAGACCTCCGAACGATGTGGCGGTGGCCGAATCGATGGCCGGAACGCCGGTGAGCGCATGGGTGGCCATCGCCTGGCAGTTCCAGTACCCCCGGGCGCCCGGGCGCTCGTCGACGGCCCATTGCAACATCCGGCGCCCCTGGTCCCGCTCCCCGGCCTGGCCGTCGCCTCCCCGACCTTGGTTCCGCAACTCCCCGGCTTCGCGTGCCCGGAAATCCCCGTACAGGAGGCCCGGCAGCAGTGGCGTACCACGACGGTCCACGGCAGTGATCGACGGGATCATCGAGGTCACGGCCACCCCGGCCGCCGGTCCATCGAGGGTTTCCGACACCGAAGCGTACGCCCGTCGGGGACCCCGCCTCCAGGCCCGGGCCGGGTCGTGCTCCAGGGCGTCGGCGGTCGGTGTGCCCACCCGGTGGGCGACCCTCGTCCGTGCGATGACGGTGCCATGGGCGTCGACAGCCACCGCCTTGACCGAGGTGGTGCCCACGTCCACACCGATGGTGCACGTGTCTCCGGCCAGCGGGCTCACAGATCTGACAATTCGGTCATGAGACGCCATTATGTACCGGAACCGGCACCCAGCCCGCCGTTGCACTCCGGACCGGCCGGAGATCCAGTCAGGAGTCAGCGAACGACGATGTCCACCACACGACCGAAGGCCCTGATCACTGCAGCGCTGCGGGGTCCGGGGCTCACCCTGCTCGGCGAGCTGGCCGATCTCACCGTGGACTCGTGGCTCGCCCAACCGACCCTCCGGATCTACAACGCCGAGCAGTTGGCCGAGCGCGTCGCCGCCGAGGGATCGACGATCGTGGTGGTGGAGAGCGACCGCTGTGCCGGTCCGCTCTTCGAGCAGCCCCTGTTGGCCGTGTGCAGCTGCCGCGGCGATCCGACCAATGTGGACGTGGCTGCGGCCACCGCGGCCGGCATCCCGGTTCTGCGGGCACCCGGTCGCAACGCCGACGCCGTCGCCGAAATCACGGTGGCCCTGCTCTTTGCCGCCACCCGCGGGGTCGTCGCTGCCGATGCCGACGTGCGCCGTGGAGAGATCTACAAGGACGGCACCATCCCCTACCAGCGCTATCGCGCGTGGGAAGTGGCGGGACGGGTCGCGGGCCTGGTGGGCCTCGGCGCCGTCGGACGGGCCGCTCGGTGGCGGCTCCGTGGACTGGGCATGGAGGTGATCGCGTTCGATCCCTATGCCGACGAGCCCACGGTCTCGCTCGACGAGCTCCTCGAACGATCGGATGTGGTGTCGATGCATGCACCGGTCACACCTGAGACCACCGGCATGATTGGCGCCAAGGAGTTCGCCTCGATGCGCGACGGGGTGGTCTTCATCAACAGTGCCAGGGCCGCCCTGCACGATACCGACGCCCTGGTGGACGCCCTCCGCTCCGGCAAGGTGTCGGCGGCCGGGCTCGACCACTTCGAGGGCGAGTCACTGGCCGTCGACCATCCGCTCACGCGGTTCGACTCGGTGGTGCTGACCCCCCACATCGGTGGCGCCACCTATGACACGGAGACCAACCACACCAGCATCATCGCCGAAGACCTGTGCCGGCTGTTGGCCGGGGCCCGGCCGCTCCATGTGGTGAATCCCGAGGTGTTGGAGGGCCGATGAGCCGACACACGTCCTCGCCCCGGCCATCTTCGGCGTCTTAGGCTGCGCCGATGCCCGCCCGCGGTCCCTCCATGCGTCTGCTGCCCCGGCTCGACCAGGAGAACACCTTCTTCTGGAAAAGCGGGTCCGACGGTCACCTGCGGTTCTTGCGGTGCCGCAGGTGCCACAGCTTCGTGCATCCTCCGGCACCACGCTGCCCGGACTGCCTGTCGGAGGACGTCTCACCCGAGGTGGTGAGCGGCCGGGCCACGGTTGTGGCCCACACCCTGAACGTCCAGCAGTGGATCCCCGGCAGTGATCCCTACGTCATCGGTCTGGTCGCCATCGACGAGCAGGAGAGCGTTCGCCTCACCACCAACCTCGTCGACGTCGAGCCCGACGAGATCTACGCGGGCATGCCGGTCGAAGTGGTCTTCGAGGAGAACGAGGACGTCTTCCTCCCGCTCTTCCGGCCGCGCCACCCCGAGGGAGCCAAGGGAGAAGCCACGTGAGCACGACTACCGAGGCGCCGCTCGAACGTCGGGCCGTCATCTCGGGCATCGGACAGTCGGCCGTCGGCCGTCGCCTCGAGCGCACCGACATCGATCTCACCGTCGAGGCCTGCCTGATCGCGGTCAGCGATGCCGGTCTCACCCGCGACGACATCGACGGTCTGGCCACCTACCCCGGGATGGGCGCCGGCACGGCGGGGTTCGCCGGTCCGAGCAGTCCTGAGGTCCACGATGCCCTACGCCTCCGGCTCAACTGGCACGACGGCGGGGGTGAGGGAGCGGGACAGATGCGCGCCCTGATCGCGGCGTGCCTGGCGGTGGCGGCCGGCCTGGCCCGCCACGTGCTCGTCTACCGGACGGTGTCCGAGTCGACGGCGCAGGGAACCGGTGGTCGCCAGGGGATCGGTGGCAGCGGCGGCGGTGGCGGTGGGATGCCGCGGATGTCGGGATTTCTCCAGTGGTCCTTGCCTTACGGCGCGGTCTCGGCGGTCAACTGGCTGGCGCTGGTGGCCCAGCGGCGGGTCCACGAGTTCGCACTGACCCGCGAGCAGCTGGGGCAGATCGCCATCAACGCACGACGGAATGCCGGCGACAACCCGGCCGCCGTCTACCGGGACCCGATGGACCTGGCCGACTATCTCGACGCCCGGATGATCTCGACGCCGCTGTGCCTGTTCGACTGCGACGCCCCGAGTGACGGGTCGACCGCGTTGGTGGTGTCCCATCGCGACTACGCGCCCGATGCACCGCACCCGGCGTGCCACGTCAACGCGGTCGGAACGGCCTTGCGCGGCCGCCCCAGCTGGGACCAGTTCGACGACTTCACCACCATGGCCGCTCGTGACGCGGCGGCCTCGATGTGGGAGCGGACCGAGCTGAAGCCGACCGACGTCGACGTGGCCCAGCTCTACGACGGCTTCTCCATCTTGGCCATGGTCTGGCTCGAGGCCATCGGGTT
>Ga0307374_10011349_pt1 | contig 12685 bp, 5 predicted proteins | sample OX3MG_FD_202532 | JGI IMG/M metagenome (GOLD analysis project Ga0307374, IMG submission 202532) | Soil microbial communities from Risofladan, Vaasa, Finland - OX-3 | ecosystem: Environmental > Terrestrial > Soil > Coastal area > Acid sulfate soil | place: Finland: Risofladan, Vaasa | collected...
CGCGTCCACTTGGTGTATCGCTCCGATAATTTCTGCTTCCGAAAACTTCCGCTTCGGCATCGCCTTGCCTCCCTTTTGTCCCAAAATCATATCTGACTTTGGTACAGTTTTTGGGGAGCAGGTCATGTGCATTACCAAGACCGGCCGTTTGGCATGCACAGTGGGACTACGGAGACTGTACCGCACGCTCCATTACGGCCTGGATTTTCGTGCGAGAAATGTTGGGAGATCCCAAGACGGGGGTTGTCGTCGAGCGCGGTCAAAAACAATTCCTCCTGTCCTTCCTCAATCCTGATACAGGGCTTGTCTACGTTCCCGAACTCTCGGATCTAGACAGTAAAAAGTATTACTACAACGTTTGGGATCAAGGAAGAACCCTGCGAGCCCTTGTGCAATGGTATGTCAGCTTGGCTCATGACCTAGGCGCACGTGCCAAGATCAAAGAGCGAATAGAGAAAATGATCGAAGGATTGGGAAAGCTACCCGTTTACGGAGGCGACCCGAGTCGGGGTGAGTACGCTGTTTTCAAGTCCGATGTCTATCTTAACCGGGACCCTCGCTTTCCCACGAACGTCTGGATTTGGGGTGGACAGTTGATCGAGCCTTTAGTCATGTGGTTCGAGGCGACGGGCGACCAAGGGGCTTTGAGGTTCGCCAAACAGATCACCAGCGGAATTTTGTCGGGACGCCAGAGTGGTGGTTACACCGGCAAGACCAAACGCGCATTGGAATTCGGACCTGATGGCTCATTTACCTCCCATTTTCACAACCGCTCGTCAACCGTGTTGGGCGTGGTCAAAATGGGGGAGGCCCTTTGCCGGAAAGGTGATCGTACGGATGGGCTCAAGCTAATCCGGTGGGCAAAGAAAGTCTATGATTGGATCTTTGATCCGCGTCGCAATGTGAATGCCGCGGGCACCTTCGGCTGGTTTCCCGAGAACATGGATGACGGGACCCGAGCTCGGGTGGTAAATGAAACCTGTGGTACGGCTGATATGATTGAGCTAGCTGTAGAATTAGCCAAAACATCCCGTCTCGACTCAGAATTATCCTCCTACTCAGCCTTGTGGGACGACGTCGAGCGGTTCACGCGAAACGGGCTTTTGAAGGCTCAATTTATTGTCACCCTTGAATATCAGAAGTTGCTAGAACAAGTGATGGCTTCCGCTGCCTCCATGAGAATTGAGAGTATTCCTTCCGACTCTGTTTCACTCCCATCGGCCAAGCCGCTTGAGGGGGGGTGGGCTGACTCTTTTCACCCTAAAGAGATGACCCGACTGATCAGTCAAACAAATACGCCGTTTCTGGGCCTCGGCGGATGTTGTCAGTATTCTGGCATCAGAGGAATTTATGCCTGTTGGAAGAACATTTTGACGAAACAAAAGAAAAACATATTCATAAATATGGCGATAGATAGGGATTCTAAGTGGGCTAGGGTAAGATCGTATCTTCCCCAGCCAAGGGCGGGTCGAGATCAACGTGCGTGTGCCAAGCAACGTTTACTATCGCCTACCTGTGTGGACTGATCCGCGATCGGTTAGGGTGTCAGTTAAAGGAAAGTCAATTGCGCCCTTATGGAACGAGCCCATTTCTGGCTATCTGGGCATACCGGACCTAAAATCAGACGACCTCGTGACAATCAGCTATTCAGTTCCGAGAACCATCACAAAGGAGAAGATCGGCGGGAATAACTCGGGGGACGGATGGGGGTTCGGCTTTTGCGACCCGTCAGACAAGATCGAGTACACCATCACCTGGGTCGGAAACAACGTTGTGGACATCGAGCCGCAGGGAAAGTATCTGGCACTTTTCCATTCGAGCGATTAGAACCGCACAAAGTCAACCCGTTTTAACTTCAACAATTTCCGAGGAGAGATCCCAATGAAAGTGCGATAGGAGAACTTCTTTGGGCGAAGGTTCTGCTGGTGGTGTTGTTTTCCGCGATCAGAGTTTATGGCCAAACCTCCAACGCAAATATCGTTGGTACAGTCACGATCAAGAGTGGAGCGGTGGTCCTGGACGCACGCGCCCCAAGGTCTGATTTGTGAACGTGGAGAGCGTGGATCGCATCATCCATGCGATCTTTAACCGATTCAACGAACAATGGAAAAACCGATCCCCCGGCTTTTCACACAAGCTGCTTGACGTCACCTATGGCTTGTAAAACTGAGGTGTCCCCTGTGCAGAAGCGGAAGGCTTCGGCGGCTTTGCCTCGGCTTTGGGGCTGCTCGATGCGAGGGCAATCAGGGCGTAATTGGCCCCAACATATTGAAATTCAAGGAGATTGCCGTTTTCCATTCACGTTGGATTTATAGCCGTCTAACCCCATATATGAACAGTTCGGCACAAACTGCTTATAATCCACGGTCGTTAATATTTACAATTCATAATGTCAGTGGTGTATGCGGAAGCGCGGAGCCAAGGGGGATTTAGCATAGTCCCCAAGCGTAAGAATCCCGAAACGGCTAGTCTGGCGCGACAACTTGGACGGTGAAGGAGTCCAGGGCTTGGCTTAGAGGCCTTTGCACGAAAGGTATTTACCGCGGGAGTTGTTCCCAGTCACAGCCATGCGGCCTGTGGCGGGGAGACCTCGCAGAACGTGAGAGCGTCGCAATACTCGCTTGAGTGGGGCGGCAGCTTATTTCAACCGAGAGAGGTACTGAACTATGCCACGTATTCGAGGTCAGCGGGTCATGAAGTATTTTGACCGGGCGATCACCGGAACCGCCGGCGCAGTGTTTAATTCCATCCAGTTTTTCAACAAATACAAACCCAGTCCGGCCTTTACGCCGAAGTGGTCGGACAAACCTCTGTTGAAGTCGTGGCAAAAAACCAAGCCACGCCTGGGATGGCCGCGCGAGACGGATTCGCTTTGTCCGGGCTGCGTTAAGGAAGCGCGCGAAAGGATCTTGAACGGCGACCAGGACTGGCAAACGCTTTTGTCGGAAAAAGTGGGCGAGATCAAGGCCCAGATTATTGAGCGTGACGGCCAAGTCTGGATGGTCAAGGATTGCCCGGTTCACGGCCATTACGAAGATATCATGGCGCTCGACGTGAACTTTTTGCATTGGATCGAGCAGAACTTCCCCGGGCGCGACATCCGGTCCCACAATGATGAGAAGCTCCACAATCACGGTTCCAGCACCATCAAGCATGGCCGCGGCTCCGTCCTGACGGTGGACTTGACCAACCGCTGCAACATGATGTGCGATCCGTGCTTCATGGATGCGAATCAAGTCGGGTTTGTCCATGAGCTGGGCTGGGAGGACATCAAGGAAATTCTGGACAACGCCACCAAGATCAAGCCCCGGCGGCAGATGTCCGTGCAGTTCTCCGGCGGCGAGCCCACGATGTCGCCTTATTTTATCGACGCCGTTCGTTACGCCCGCAAGATTGGGTTCAACAGCGTTCAGGCGGCTACCAACGGGATCGAATTCGCCAAGAACAAGGAGTATTGCCGGCAGGCTTTTGAGGCGGGGCTGCGTTACGCCTACCTTCAGTTTGACGGAATCGGCAATGACGCCAACAGCCACCGCCAGGTCGGGAACCTCTTCGACGTCAAGCTGCGGGCGATCAACAACATGCACGAAGCGGGCATCGAAATCATCCTGGTGACCACGCTGGTGAATGGCGTCAACAACGATCAGGTTGGCCCCATCATCAACTTTGCCCGCGAGAATCCCAAGAAGATCGCCTTTATCGCCTTCCAGCCGGTTTCGTTCACGGGACGCGATGAAGATGTTACCCCGGAACGCCGCATGCGCCAGCGCTATACGCTTTCGCACATGGCGGCCGACGTGAAGAAGCAGCTCGGCATCACGGAGCCGACCCGCGACTGGTTCCCGCTCTCCCTGATGGGCGCTTTCGCCGACTTTGCCGATCTGGTGCACGGTCCGGAGGCCCAATGGGGGCAGGTGAGCTGCGGCTGCCATCCCAACTGCGGGGTTGGAACGGCGCTGATGATCAATAAGGAAAACAATGAATGGGCGCCGGTTCCGCAATTCCTGAACATTCCGGGCCTGGTGAAGGACATGCAGAAAATCACGGACGCGGGCCGCGGCAAGTGGCTCTCGAATATGATGATGGGCTTGGCGCTGTTGAAGAATTACAATCCTTTCGGAGCGCCGCCCAGCCTGGCACTGATCGACATCCTGAAAAAGTTCGACAAATCGTTTGCCCTGACGGGCGAAAAGCGGGCCGATAAGGTCTACGGCGCTTCCAACCCCGAGCGTACGCTCGATGACACCCTGAGACGGCGCTCGGACCCGTGGAACTTCCTATTCATCGCCGGCATGTGGTTCCAGGACCTATTCAACTACGACTTCCGGCGCACGGAAATGTGCATTATCCCTTACGCAACTCAGCAGGGTGAGATATCCTTCTGCGCGTACAATACGGGTATCGGATGGCGGCAGATCATCGAAAACATGCACAAGAACGCCACCGTGGCCGAGTGGTACAAGACTCATGGCAAGCACGAAATCTATGCCAAGGGGAAGGAAGTCCATCTCGGAGACTACGAGCACTCCCTGACCATCAACGCCGAGGACGCGGCGCGGGTTCGCGAGCGCGAGCACGACATTCCTATGACGGCGGCCGAAGAAGAACGCGCCCGCCGCAAAACCGACTGGGAAGCCAAGCAGGCTCGGCAGCTTTATGAGGAACTGGTGCTCAAGAAACCCAAGGTTGAGCTGGTGCAGATCGGCAGCCCCAAGCCGCAAGCTGAAGAAGAAAAAGTCCACGCGTAATCGAACCATTAAGTCAAAAACCGAAGGCCGTCTCCGGAAGACTTGGAGACGGCCTTTTTTTTGTGCCGAGCATGTTCGACAGCTTGAGGGTGAAAGTCCCTTTGACAACCTGATGGAGGTGAAGTCATAGCGAAGCGCAAGGGCGTCGCCGCGACACAGATCGCACCTTTGGACTTTCTTCGACGTGGGATGTTTCTTTTGCCACGGGACGGGCAGGGCCGTAGTAATCGCGGAGATTTTAAGAAATGATAGGTCTGCGGTCGCCTGTGGTTTGTGGCGCCTGGCTCTGAGCGTGGCCTTCGCCAGCGGCCCGGGTGAGGGGGTTTGTAAGGGGCGGGTCTGCGACCCGCCCTCGGCCCGGGAGAGACGTTCCGGTGGGACGACCCGTTCTTACACGGGCGGCGTGCCGTGAGACGCCCCAGCGAGGCGTCTCTACTGCGGTTTTTCACGCGCAATAGTAGCCACGGCGGTGAAATTTCCGCCGTGGGGTCTTCATTGGCAAACAACCCACGGCACCCACCGCAGTGCCGCGGCTACCAGCCCTCCACGCCGACCACGGTCCGGTGACGACTGCGCCATTGTACACCCGCCGCCGCATACGCGGTCTGGTCTTCATCCATGAGACTCGATATCTTAAAAGCAGCAAGGGCCGCTCCCTACCCCTTGCGGGATGGGGAGCGGCCCTTTGTTTGCTTCGGTAGTGGCGCTAAAAGATGAATTTGAGGGAAACCTGGATGATCCTTGGGAAATTCTGCTGAAACAGGTTTATAGTCCCATAGCCTTGCCAGTTGCCATTCGCCTGGTGCACGGGCGGCCCATCGGAGGTGTTCATATCAGGACCCGGGAAGAGCGGGGTATTCGCGAGGTTGAATGCATCCACCCGGAACTGAAATTGCTTGTTCTCGGTGATGGGGAAGTTCTTCGCCAGCGACATGTCAACGTTTGCAATATGGGGCTGGCGGAGGTTAGAAATTACGTCTGGGAGATTCACTTGCCCAAGTGGCGGGATGTTTCCGTAACAATTCTTAGGCACCCCATTGCAGTTGTACACCCACTGGCCAAAAGTTGGCCCTCCGTCGGGCGTGTAACCATGCGTAGTTGTTCTCCAGACGCCTGTGTTCAGGTACATTGGGAAACCGGTCGAGTCTGAAAAGATCCAGGACAACTTCCAGTCGTTGACCACCGCTCCCAGCGGGCGCGGAGGATTTGGAAGAATATACTTGGCCCCTTTCCCAAAGGGAAGGTTCCAAACGGCGCTCCAGGTCAGGACGTTCGTGCGGTCATAGCTGTCGATTTCGTAGGTCTGTTGCGGATCATGCCAAGGAAGGTAATTCTTATAGCCACCTCTCTGCATGGTCTTCGAGTATGTGTAGGAGACCAGGAAAGTCATTCCCCGGGATTGCCCGTAGAGCCGCTTCTCAAGGGTCGCTTCGAGAGCATCGAACCAGCTCCCGCCGCCCGGTATCGTGTAGTTGCCGACCCCGGGAAATTGGCTAAAAGGCAGCATCAGGTAAAAGGCATTAACTGTACTCGATGATCCCAGGGACGTGTTGGCGGGGACAACGCCGTAATAAGGGTTTGGGACCTGCTGGGCGTAGTGCACAACCGTGGGAAAATTCCATGTTCCCTGTTGCAACTGGTCATAGCCGCTCTGCGGGAGCGTGTCAAGCGCGTAAGGATCGGGAAAGTCCCTCCCATAGTTGCCCGCGTACTTCACGTCGAGGAGCATGTGGCCTGGCAACTGCCTTTGCACACCCAGCGACATAATCTGGATGCGCGGAATGCGCCGTTGGGGGTAATCAAGGAGCTGCCCACCGCCGACACCGGTCAGCAGGCCCAGAGAGCTGCCGGCGGGCTGCTGGACGCCGTTCGGAAATGGCGTGCCGCTGGCGAAATAGGTGGTTTGCGTCACGCCGTTCAGCGAGTTGATGTACGGTGTTGAGATGCTGAAACCATTGTTTGTGATGATCCCCCCAAAAGAGAACGTGTCGTTGCTGGCCTGCTCCGCATAAGAGTACATCCAGCCGTATCCTCCACGAACCACGGTCTTAGGGTTAATTTCATACGCGAACCCAAACCTGGGTCCGATGTTGGTCCAGTCGGTATTGTAACCATTGCTGGGCTGGCCATTCACGCCCGCGAATAGGAGGCCCCCATAAACGGTGGCGAGGCTGGCAGGATCAATGCCCGCCGCCGTCAAATATGGGGAATCCGCAGCCAGATTGGCTTGGAAGGTTGGGTTGCTGGTGATCGGGTTTACGCAGGTGAGGCACATGCCTCGAGTCTGCCGGTTGTAGCGCTCCGTCGGGCCACTCTGCACGTCGTATCGCACGCCGATCTGCAGCGTCAGGCGACGATTCACCCGGATGTTGTCCTGGGCATAGAGATCCCACATGAGGCTGTTGTCGGCGTTCGCTTCATTATTCCAATCGACTTGACCGCCGGCGGGATAGCCGAGGAGCAAATCCGCAATGACGTTCCCATCGGTAACGCCTGGAACGGTTCCCCTCTGTAAAGGGTTGTTTTGAGTGCTCTGGGTGCCAAAACTGAAAGCTCCATTCGGGCTGACACCGGGCCCGGGAAAGTTATTGGCATAAAAGTACTTGCCGAACTCGCCGCCAAACTCAATGGTGTGACGCCCTTTGCTCTTTGTGAAGTCGGCATCCAACACTGAGTTCTGATAGACATTGCCGACGACTTGGTTGCCAACCACTTGGGGGTATATTTCGCCAAAGGTAATCTGCGGCAGCAATTTGAGGGTTGTGGTGGGGACATCCGGCATGTTGAGCCCGAATGAGTTGGGGGTCGGGGTTGAAAGCGGCCCGTTCGGAAAGAAGTCCTTGAAGCGCGAAAATGAGAGCTTGAAGTCGCCCACCAGGGTGGGTGAAAAGATATGGGTCATGTCCTGGCTGGCAATCACGTTTTCGCGCATCGAGTTGATGTCGCCACTTTGGGCTGGCCCTGTAAACCCGCTTGAATTGCGGAATTCGTAGCCTTTCTGCCACTCAAACATGCTATACCACCGGGTTTTGTCGCTGGTGTTGTAGTCGACGCGAACCATGGGTTGGTCATAGCGGTACCTGTCGGGGGTTTGAGCGATGTAGTTGTTTCGATACCCGGCGCCGGGAATGTTCGGCAGCGGGAAGAGGTTCAAAAACGCGGCGCCGATGGGGCTGATCCGGTTGGCCGGAATCGTGTCATTCGGAAACGCCTGCGAGGCATATTGGTCGCCCGGGCAATTGCCTAGGGACCCTCCCGAGGTGCAGGCGGTCGTCAAGGGGTCGTAGATCGTATAGCCTGATTGCGTAAAATTAACGCCTTGACCGGGCTGGGGCCGCATGTAAGCCGGGGGCACGCTGGTCAGTGTGGTGAAAGGGATCGACTCCCGGTATCCCTCATAGCTTCCAAAGAAAAATATTTTGTTTCTCTTGATGGGTCCCCCGAAAGTCCCGCCAAACTGGTTCTGCTTCGTGTCTTGCGTGGGGACGCCATTCATGTTGTTCTCAAAGTTGTTGGCGTTCATGATGCCGTTTTCGAGGTAATCGTACGCGTCCCCGTGGTAGGCGTTCGTTCCTGCCTTGGTCACTATGTTGACGACCCCGCCGCCCGTTCGCCCGTACCGGGCGTCATACGTGTTGGACATCACGCTAACTTCCTGGATCGCGTCAACGTTCGGGGCCGCCATCCACATGCCCGCCGCGCCGGCGTGGGCCATGAGGGTCATGTTCGTGCCGTTCAGCGTGAAGCTGTTGAAACCCCGGTCGCCGCCACCGATCTTGTAGTCTTTCGAATTGTCCCAGCCTCGAGTTCCAGAGTTTCCGGCGGCCCCAAACGCCGTCGTAAGAAACTGGCTCCCCGGCGTCGTTCCTATCAGCATGTAAACTTGGCGGCCGTTGAGGGGCAGGTTCTCAATTTCTTTGCCCTGAATCAACGTTCCGCCGGAGCCGCTCGCTGTCTCAATCAGCGGGGGAGTGCCGGTTACTGTGACGGTTTGAGAAACGGTGCCCACTTGCAGCTTGAAATTCAGACCGTAGGCCCGCGTTGCAATCAAATGCACGTTTTCTTGAACGTGCGTCCGAAAGCCGGAGGCTTTCACGGTAACGGTGTAGGTTCCCGGAAGCGCGTAGGGAATGAAATAGACCCCTTCGCTACTCGTTTTCGTGGTGTAGGTCTGCCCCGTCGATTGCATGACCGCGGTTACTACAGCGTTGGGAACAGCCGCCCCTGACGGGTCAGTCACCTGCCCGGTCAGTTTTGACCGGAAATCTTGAGCACATATGAACTGCGCGCTAAACAGCAAAAGCAGGCCAATAAGTGTGACTAAGCGCATATTAGAACCTTTCATTCGCAATCTCCTTTTCTGAGCCCTGTCGGTTTCCCGAAGAAATCTTCGGGGTCAATTTTCCTTGCAGACCGGGCACAACCCCTAGGCACCGACGATTTCGTCGTGTTAAAATGCCTTATAATTGTTGTGTTGTCTTTAGCCGATGTTGAGCTAATTCTGAACGAATTATGAAGCGGTTCTTCGAGTTCAGTCCGTTTCACGTCGATACCACGGAGCGCCTCCTGTTTCGGGGTGGGGAATGCGTCCCGCTGCCCGTGAAAATCTTCGATACGCTTCTCGTTCTCCTGCAGAGTAGCGGCCACATTTTGACCAAAGATGAGCTGATGGAAAAAATCTGGCCGCATAAGGACGTGGAAGAAAACAACCTCGCCCAGAGTATCTCAGCCCTCCGGAAGGTTCTCGGTGAGGGGATCCCCGGAGGACGATGTATCGAAACCATTCGGGGGCGGGGCTACCGCTTTGCCGCAAGGGTCGAGGCGGTCGAGGAAATCGTCACCCGCCTTCCCGTTCGATCCATCGCTGTCCTCCCCTTCCGGCCCTTGGGCGCCGTCACTGAGGACTTCGTCAGCCTGAGCTTAGGCGTGGCGAATGCGTTGATCATCAGGCTTAGCAAGCTGGGGCAGATTACGGTCAGACCGACCAACACCATCATTACGTACTTGGATCAAGATCAGGACCTCAATGTGATTGGCCGCCGGCTGGGTGTGTCTTTCCTGATCGAAGGCACGATCGAGACCTTCCATGAAAAAATCCGCGTGACCGCCCGGCTCATTCGCGTCCGCGATGGCAAGTCACTTTGGGCTGTGAAATTCGACGGGGAGTTCAACGACATTTTCACCCTCGAAGACTCCATCTCGGACCGGATCATGGATGAGTTGGCGCGACGGTTGGGGGGCAACCGTCGCGAGACGCGGACGAAACGCGACACCCAGGATGCGGAGGCCTATAGCTTTTACCTCAAGGGGCAATACTTTTGGAGCAAGAGGACAGAGGGAGGGCTTAAAAAGAGCGTGGCGTACTTCCGCCGGGCCGTCGAGAAAGACCCCGATTACGCACTCGCTTATACCGGTCTGGCCGCATCCTTTGTCCTGCTTGGCTTTTATGGCGGATTGCCCCCGGAGGAGGCCTTTCCCGAAAGCAAAGCCGCGGCGTTAAAAGCCCTGGAGATAGATGACGGCTTGGCGGAAGCGTATGGCTGTCTGGCCTACACTCACCTTAACTATTACGTCGACTGGCCAGGCGCAGAACGGGAATTTAAGCGCGCTATCCAAGCGGACCCGAACTGCGCCATGGCGCATCACTGGTACTCGGATTACTTGTCGGCGGTCGGGAGGTTTGATGAGGCCCTTAAAGAAATCGAATTGGCCCAGGAACACGATCCCGTCTCGCTGATGATCAACGCGAACATCGGCTTGCCCTATTACTGGTCGCGTCGGTATGACCAAGCCATTGAGCTCTTCCAAAGGGCGCTTGAAATGGACGAGAATTTCCCTCCAACCCACCTTTATTTGGGATTTGCTTATACCCAAAAGAGGAGCTTCGAAAAGGCGATCGCCGCGTGTCAAAACGCTGTGAGCCTCTCCAAGGGGAGCCCGGTGATGCTGGCGGCGCTGGGATACGCTTTCGCGGCGTCCGGGCGAACACAAAAAGCCCGGCAGGTGCTCGACCAATTACAGGCATTGTCGAAGCAACGCTACGTCCCCTTGTACGATCAGGCCATCGTCTACGCCGGTTTGGGGCAAAAAGATCAGGCCCTGCGCTTGTTGCAGCAGGCGGTCGAGAAACGCTCGGGCCGGATCGTTTTCCTCCGGGTTGATCCCTATTGGGACGGCCTTTCCTCTGACGCGCGATTTACAGACCTTCTGCATCAACTCCGTCTCGGACCTGCCGGCTGACGCACGAAGGCACTTGCCCCGGCTGTAGGGGCGGGTCTGCGACCCGCCCTCCCTCGATGATTTTCCGCTCTTCGTTTGTTATCCCGTAAAGCTCGTAAACCAGATTATCAATCTCGGCGTCGGTCGAGGCGATTTCGCGCTCCAGTTCCTCCGGACTGTCGCGCCGGCCGCCGCCAAGCCCTGCTTGCCTGTCCGATGGAATTGTGCCCGCCCCGCTTGGCGTATTCCCAACCGTGGGCCGTTTCCTCTTTGAAGAACCCACGGTTAAATCAAACTCCGACTTAACCGCCGCTACCAGCTTTAATTCTCAGCCCTCTCCCTCCGGGAGAGGGTGGGCGCGCCAGCGCCCGGGTGAGGGGGTCAGTTGTAGGGGCGGTTGCCCCCGCCGCCCGCCGTTCTGTCGCGCCGGTCGGCGGCACCCACTGCTTGCCTGTCCGATGGAATCGTACCCGCCCCGCTCGCGCATGTCCGGCTTTTGACTTCTGTAGGGGCAATTCATGAATTGCCCTTGCCGGGATGGTTGTCGAAATTCCGTTCCAGGGTGATTCGTGAATCGCCCCTACCTCTTGCGAGGGAATGGGCACGAGTTTACTATCCGCCGATGCTTTCCAGCCCTCTCCCTCTGGGAGAGGGTGGGCGCGCCAGCGCCCGGGTGAGGGGTCCTGTAGCGCGGATCTTCAGATCCGCGGTCCTTCCGCCCGCCGTTCTGTAGCGGAGATCGGCGTCCGCCCAGGGCGCAGGCCATGTGGCCTTCATGGTCACGCGAAAGATCCCCATTCCCGCAAAGAGCACTCATGGCCAAATGGATTATTTCCGAGTGCGCCGCCGCTCGCCCAAAACTCCGGATTGCCCCTGCGGGTCCGTTGATAAACACTAGGCGACTACTCATTACTGATGTCAGCCGGTAGGAGTTTGGTCCGCTTTCAAAGCGCAGTCACCCTCTTTTCCGGGAAGGGCGTTATACGGTCACTGGGTTGCGGCACACCCAAAGCGCTGCCCTCTGCGGCCAAAGCGGGAAGTGCAGCCAATTGTTTGCGAATTAGTCTGCCGCCCATCTGTACTCGAAGTCCTCAACTTCCAGTGACAGGGCCGCATCGAGCTTCGCTTTCATCTCCTTACCTCCCTGCGGCATCAAGGGCAGCATGGCGAAGTAGTTTCGGATCGCGAAGTTGATTCCTGCCAGACACGTTTTCGCTTTGATCCAGTTTTGCGGACTGAAGACCCTATTCGCGGGTTGCTGCTCATTAGCTGCAGCCTCCAGTGCCATGTTCAGGCTCATGCCTCCAATCTTAACAATCTCATCCACCATGCCAACCGCATTTGCTTTGACAATACACGCATCAGGGTTGGGAACACGGTCGGCCTGGTTGTTTGCTATCGCGAAGCACATGGATACAGCATAGAGCTGATGATATGGTGCATAGGCGCGCATCACAAGCAGCGTCTCGTTCAATCCGAGTGGGTTGTCCTTTGCCCAGGCTTTCGAAACTCGCAGCATCCAATGGTTCAACGCGGCGACGTTTTCCGTGCGGTATTCTCGCTTGAACAGTTGCTCAAAATACTTATCGAATATCAATACTGTCCGGTAAAAGTTCAGAGCATTCTTTGTAACTGCCTCAGCACGCGAAGGTAAGGGGTCCTGATGAAATTTTTCGATTTCAAATTTTTGTCGCTTCGTGAGCACCATAGGACTGCTT
>Ga0307374_10011351_pt1 | contig 12681 bp, 6 predicted proteins | sample OX3MG_FD_202532 | JGI IMG/M metagenome (GOLD analysis project Ga0307374, IMG submission 202532) | Soil microbial communities from Risofladan, Vaasa, Finland - OX-3 | ecosystem: Environmental > Terrestrial > Soil > Coastal area > Acid sulfate soil | place: Finland: Risofladan, Vaasa | collected...
GTTTTCGGGGATCATGCTCCAGGCCCGAATCCCTGCCGGAACCCACACGATAGAGCTTCATTACTGGCCGAACGCATTCACGGCTGGTCTCGTTCTCTTTGCGAGCAGCGGCATCGGCTTGACGGGTGCGTTGCTGGTCGGGCGGAGACGTCGGCGGGGCTCCCCGGCTTGATGTAGCTCAGTGCGGGTGCACCGCTTGCCCGAATCCCGGAAGATCGAGTGCCTGCGACAGAACTCCTTCGAGGAATCGAGAGTATCCGACTGCGACATGATCCGCGATGTAGTACACGGCGTACTTGCCGATGACGACACTGCAGGTCTTCGCGCAGAACCAAGGTGTCACGTCGACATACCGCGCCCCTGTGGCGGCAGCTGCGAGCTTGTCTGCATTGTTGTAGTGAGTCTCCAGCGAGACTGGTGACACCGAGCACGCCTGCACGTTGTCGACATGCGATGCAAGGCAGGTTGACTGTGGCGACGTCAACGAGATGTACGACGTCAATGGGATGTCGCCCAGAAAGAGCTTGGTCGTCTTCGGCGCAGTCACCCGATTGAAGAGTTGCTCCAGGCCACGTTGCCACTCGGACGCGGTGTAGTGGATCGCCGGCACAGTCTGCGACACGATGAGAAGGTCAGGATCGGTCCGGTTGATCCGATCAATTGCGTATTGATGCCACTGATTGCAGGCGACCCACGTCCCGGTGACTCCGACAGCGCGCTCGGGAATCGGCGCCGCCGGGCACGCCCCCTTCGTGAGGGTGACGAGCCGCCAGTGCGCGCGGATGGCGATGTCGTCGAGGGCTCGGAACCACATTGCAGCGTGGGAATCTCCGTAGAGCACCATCGTGTGCTTACCATGAGGATCACCGAAATTACATGACGGTACGGTGCTGTCGTAGATCCCTGGCCAACATCCGGTGTTCGAGGGAGGCACTCCGAACATCGAAAGGGGCTCTGCCAATGCTTCGGGCAATGGAGGGACGAGATCCGCGGGGACCCTCCGGATTTGGTCAGAAGCAGCCACGAGACTCAATACGGTCTGCAGGGATGCACCGAAGCCACCGGCAGACGCCGATGTGGACGTCGGCGTCGCGACATACCCGGCACTGATGGTGGAGCCACCGGCCAGATCGGATTGCAGCGTGATGGCTCCCAGCGCCACTGCAACTAGTGCCACACCGAGCCCGACACTCGCCCAGCGGATGCGAAGAAGGGCTCGTGCATGGCGGATGGGATTCTCCACCAGCACGTACGTGATCACCGATGCGAGCAGGGCGACGACAACCAATCCCAAGCTCTGCAAGACCGGAAGGCTCTTCCGGTTGGCGTGCTCAGCGGCGACAATCAGGATTGGCCAGTGCCAGAGGTAGAGCGAGTATGAGATCCTCCCCAGCCAACGAAAAGGAGCCAGCGCCAATACCATCTCGGCTCCGAATCGTGGTGCGCGCACACCACCTGCAATTACCAGCGCCGCCCCGAGCACCGGCACAGTCACGAGCGAGCCCGGGTACGCCGTCTGGGTGGTGAAGGTGAAGACAGCTGCCATGATCGCACCGAGACCGAGCCAGGTAGCCGTGGCGGCGATCCGCGTGGGCACCTTCAACAACCACGGAGTGGCGACGGCGATCAGCGCTCCCAGCGCCAACTCCCACGCTCGGGTCAGGGGTGAGAAGTAGGCACTGGTCGGGTTGCTCACCGTGTTGAAGACTGAGAAGGCCAGGGATCCACCGAGCACGAGCACGAGGCCGATCGCGAGCCGTACGCGGAGGGACAGGCGGGCTCGGACGCCTGCCAGGAGCAGGAACAGGGTCGGGTAGACGACATAGAACTGCTCTTCGACGGACAGCGACCAGTAGTTCTGGAGCGGAGACGGAGGCCGCTGCGACGCCAGATAGTCCGTTCCCACCGAGGTGAAATGGAAGTTGGCCAGAAAGACGCTTGCCCAACGCCCATCCGTTGCCGTCAGACCACCGGCTCCGTTTCCCAAATAGACGTACGAGAGTGCGACAGTGATGATGATGACCAACGTCGCCGCCGGGATGATTCGTCGGCAGCGCCGCCCGTAGAATGCCAGGATCGATGTCCGGCCTGACGCAACCCGCTCCCGCAGCAACACACCGGTGATTACGAACCCGGAGATGACGAAGAAGACGTCGACGCCGATGTACCCGCCGGAAAGCGATGCCACTCCCGCATGAAAGAGGACCACCACAGCGACGGCCACAGCGCGGAGGCCTTCGACATCGGGCCGAAATGGGCGATCCTCCGGCGCCGTACCCGATTCGTCGCCTGAGGATAGGAAACGACCACTCTCGGTTCTCAGGGCCCCCACGGCCAATCTCCCCCGCCTCCCGTCGCTAGATTGGCGTCGCGCAACCGTACTCCAAATGGAAAACGCCTGCGGCGACGCGTCGTGATCGCCGGTCCAAGCGGAACGCGTCACCGGCCTCGGTGCCGCGCGCGTACTGGAAGACCCCCCATCTCAACAGACGGCGGCCGAGTCGGATCACGTAGATCGTTGCTGCATGCGAACTCGTGGCCAGCGGTGACGAATCACCGGCCGGCTCAGGACGCATGAATCAGTCGTGCGGTGACGCGGACCGAACGTCCCATCGGCAGATACTCGCCACCGGCGGTCCTCTTCGGAAGTCCCCTTGCACCTGGGACGACCCGATCGTGCCGCCCGATCAACCCCTGTTTCCCGCCAGTCGAGAACGGGCCCGCCGTCGGCCAACACCGGCAACGACCAGGGCTGCGCCAAGGCCCGTGGCGGCACTGACAGCCAACACCAGACCCAGCGTGAGACTTTGCGGCCAGTAGGTCAGCCTAATCACGTGGTCCCCCTGAGGGATCCTCGCCTGCAGCATCACACCCGAGTAGGGCAGAAGTCGCAGCGGCCGGCCGTCGATCGAAGCACGCCAACCGGGCAGATTGGTAAGCCGCAGACGCAGGATGGCCGCTCGAGCCGAGCCTGTCGAGACTCTCCAGCTGGCAGGATCCGGATGCGTTACCGCCAACGGCTGTCCCGGAGCGTCGGGCCCTGGAATGCCGCCCCCCTCCGGCGCGTTCGTCAGCGTCGCGAGCGCGGCACCAGGAATGCGGTAAAGGTCCTCATCCCCGATCATCCGATCGAACACGGCTCCCGATGGACCGGGAAGTCCGCTCTGCTCCAGGACATATCCCACGCCGTACCGGCGTGCGATCGTTGCCGTCGTGATCGTCGGACAGTAGGTGAATCCCCCCGGTGGACCTGCCAGTTGTCCGGTCTCAGCCTTCCAACTGTTGAAATACGCGAGCGGAATGACCGGGTCATACACAGCCAGTTCTCGCACTCCATATGCGGCGTTGACATCCGGGGTGATCCCGATTGCGCCGCAGGCGCCCGTGCCGAACCCGACGAGCGCGGATCCGACGCTCCGCTGCAGCTGCGCTACTGCTGCGGTCGGAGGCTCAAAAGACCTCGGACTGGACGCCCATATGGGTGAGCCGGCCGTCACGAGAAACACCGTCTCGCACGCCAGCAGGGCCGCCGCCGCCACGGCACCGGTACCCGCCCATGTGCCCCGTTGGGTGCGGCGACCACGACGACTGGCGAAAGCTAGTCCTGCCACGATGGCGATGCCGAGCACGGTCTCCGCGACCGGCCAGATGAAGCTCCTGTCGCGGACGGACACTTGGGCGGGAAGGAGGTTGCCCCGCCCGAACAGCCAGAGCGCCATGAGGATGAGACCCATCCCTCCGAAGGCAGCCCCGATCCACATTCGGGCTCTGTGGGTGGTCCCTTGACGGACAACGGCGTCTGTGCCGACGCCTGCCAGGACGGAAAGGGCGAACGCCATCGGGGCCAGTGCCCGATACCAGAGTATGCCGCGCAGGAATGAGGGGAGGTTGTCCAAGACGGCCACGACTGGGGTGGCGAAGACAAAGGCCGCCATGAGAACCGCTATCGCGCCGAACGCCAGCACCTCGGGTTCGCGCCACCGCATGGCCAACGCCAACACTGCAAGGACGACGGCGATCACCCCGACGTACGCCACGGTGTCGAAGTAGATGTACCGATCGGCGAACCACTGGTTCCCGATCACGGGTAGGCCGTCGAAACCCTGGAACAGGACATGGACGAGATCGCGCAGAGGAAGTGCCCGAGCGGCGCTGCTGGGGCCCGAAAGAGAGACCTGTCCACCCCTGAAGTTCCTGAGTGACAAGGCGCCGACTTGCGTGCCGGGCAGCACGAGGGGGGCGCTGAGAGCAACTCCGATCACGCCGGCCACGGCCAGGTCGACCACTGGTCGAAGAATGGGGCCTGCGCCCCCGAACTGCCGCAGACGCGATCCCGCGATGACCAGCGCCAGTATACCGACGGTGATGCCGAGGAAGACCACGGCCTCGGGCTCTCCCGCGTACACCGCACACGCCAAGGCGACCGAGAACAGTGCGACGCTGCGCAATCGTCGCCCACCGCGGATGATCAGCACTGCACCGGCGAACAGCCAGCCCGCCCAGGCCATCACTCCTCCGAACGACCATCCCACCAGTGCGAAGATCGGTCCGCTCAGCTCGTACACCGTCGCGGCCATCGCGCAACCGAGAGCGCCCAATCGCAACGTCCTACCGAGGACGTAGACGCCGATCCCGGCGATCGCGTACGTGACCAGGACCTGCGCCGTGTAGGCCAGATGCACGGGAACGAGGTATCCGAGCAGGGCCGGGACGCTCAACGGCGCTGACTCCCAGTTGAATGCCAACGGCATTCCAAGCGCACTGTACGGGTTCCACAAAGGCAGATGGCCATGATGCACCTGCGTCCACACCAGGTTCGTCAACGGCATGAAGAGTGTCAATTGATCGCTGCCCTGCAGGTAATGCACCCTCGCGCCGCGCTGAGCCAGCCCGCCGTACAGCGTCTGCAGGTCGTAGTTGCCGAGCGACCAACCATGAGACAGTGCGGGCGTCATCGCCGCACCAGCCGCCACGACGACCCACAAGAGCCCCAACGCATCCGGAACTCGGTCCCTCACGCGTGCGGAGCAGGGTCGGGACCTCTGCAACGTGTGTACTCCACGCGCGCGACGTATCGGGTCAGGCTCGGCCACCTCATCAGACTCCGCAGTCATCGCTCTCCCGCGTCCCCCACACGCCTGGTACTCATCTCGATGCGGGCAGTCTAATGGCACCCGCACGAGGGCAACGAACGGTGCGCGCCACGATTCTCCGAAGTTCAGTGCTGTGCAGCCTGCAGGAACGCCTGTCGACACAAGCGAGTGTGGAGGTCCAGTGAACCCACTGGTTCGGACCGAAGCCCTGTAGGTCACGCCTCTCCGCCAACATACCTTCGAGGACACGCGAATAGGCGACACTTACGTGACTCAGGGTCTCGAGCGATGCTGCCGAGCACTCTGCAGGGGTATTCGATTCCGTGGTCGCCACCGAGACCCAACCGAAGCACCCGCGAGGTTCGACTCGATCGTGGCAACCCCGAGCGCCACGATCGTGATGCCGGCTCCACGCCGAGGCTCGCCCATCGGACGCGCACAAGCGATCGCGCGTGCCGGATCGGGTTCTCAAAGACACGCAAGCGAGCGCAGACGCGAGAAGCGCCACCAGGACCAGCCCCAAGGTCTCCGACACGGAAGGGCTCGTCCGCCCTTGGTGTCCCGTCGGATGATCCGGATCGGCTAATGCCAGCGGTACGGGAGTAAGACTGAAGAGCATGTCCAGAGCCACTGCAGTGCTTCATGCACACAGGAGGGCTTCTGTCCCGTAGCGGTGAGCTCTCATATAGCGTTGCATCTCGACACGACACTCCCGACCATTGCGCGGGCTGAGCACATCTCCTCCAAAGGTCGCGCTGCACGCCCTGACAAAGACTTGACTCCCTCCGGGAGATCGGCAACGGATGTGCGGTGTCCGGTCGAGTGCCTTCGCCGAGCTCGCCATGCCTGTTCATCCATACGAAGATCAGCGGCCCGATGGCCCTCCGTACCACCGCGCCGCGGCGGGACGGTCAACGTTTGGCACACGGCGCTAACATGACCCCCGCTACCGTTCACTGTCAGTCGGAGACGTCGAAGCGAGTCCGCGGTCCAACGCGGAATAGTCAGCACAATGGGAGAGCTCGTGGAGTCGGAGGCTGGCAGCCGAGGTACGAACCTGAGGCGGCGCCATCTCCCGGCCCTTGACGGGCTGCGCGCCATCGCCGTCATGGCGGTCATTCTCTACCACCTTGGCTTCCGATGGGCCGGGGGCGGGTATCTGGGCGTCGATCTCTTCTTCGTCCTGAGCGGGTTCCTCATCACGGGGCTCCTCGTCGAGGAGCATGTCGCCACCGGCGGCATCAGCCTGTCTCGCTTCTACGGCAGGCGAGCCAGACGCCTGTTTCCTGCGCTCTTGCTGGTCCTCGGAGCCGTCGTGCTCTACGCCGCCCTGGGAGGGCCGAACGTCGATGTCCATGCCCTGCAGGGTGACATGCCCAGGACACTGTTCTACGTGGCCAACTGGCACTTCATCGCCAGCGGCAATCCATACTTCGCTCCCTTCATCACACCATCGCCCCTGGAGCACACATGGTCCCTGGCGATCGAAGAGCAGTTCTATGTGGTCTGGCCCCTCCTTCTGATCCTGCTCGTAAAGGCCGCCAAGCGAGATTGGCGGCGACTCGCCGTCGTGAGTGCTGCCGTCCTGGCTCTCGCTTCGGTCGTGGACATGGCCCTGCAGACCCACGGTGCCGCTGACGTCTCGCGCGCGTACTTCGGCACCGACTCCCGTGCGTTTGAGCTGATGATCGGGGCGCTCCTCGCTCTGGTGATGGAGAACCGGCATCATTTGTCCGACGTTGCGCTGCGCGTGTTGCACGGAGCGGGTATTGCGTCACTCGCAACGATCGTGGTCGGGTTCGGCCTGCTGGGAGGCCCTCCGCACTGGATGTTCTACGGCGGCTTCCTGGGGATCACGACACTAACCGCCGTCGTGATTGCCGGAGTTGCCCGCCAGGAGCACGGTCCTCTGGGTGGAGTCCTGTCTCTGCGTCCGATGCAGTGGATCGGGAGGGTCTCCTACGGCTTGTACCTCTGGCATTGGCCCGTATGCGTCTTTCTCACCCCGGCCTCGACCGGCCTCGCGGGGTGGGAGGTAGACATCGCCCGGCTGGCTCTCACCTTCGGCTTGGCCACCGTCAGTTTCTATGTCGTGGAACAGCCCATCCGTCAGCGGCGCGTGCCAGGCCTGACCGGTGTGCCCGGCCTGGTTGCTGCGGGTGGAGTCGCGCTCTCCATCGTCCTCGTTCTTGGCGTCGCTCCGGTCGGTGCCACCGCTCCCGCTGTTGCTTCATCCAACGTCGTGCCACTCAGCGGTGCTCACAACGGCCCCAAGGTGGCGGGCGCAGGTGGATACGGCGACGAAGTCCCGATCACTCTTCCCACGGGTGTCGTGGTGGACCGCGCGCATCCCCTTCGGGTACTGATCTTCGGAGACTCGGTGATGCAGAACGCGGAGCTGGGGATCGCCGAGTCGCTCCAGAGCACCGGAGTGGTGACAGTTGCTCAGAGGGCCTTTCCAGGCTTCGGGATCTCCCCTGGTGCTCCACTGAACCCGCCGGGTGGCCTTGCTGCCTGGCACCGAGCACAGGGTTTCCTGGCCGGCCTGATCAGACAGGTACATCCGCAGCTGGTGATCGCCTCGTGGTCGGACGACAGCTCCACAGCCAAGGCACGTCCCACCTACTACCGCGTTGCCTTGAACGCGGTGCTGCGACGACTGCTGAGCCCCGGAGACGGTGTCGCCGGTGTCATCCTCCTGCAGATGCCGGTATTCGGACCGGTTCCGCCATTCCTGGTCCCGGGTTTCGAACGTGATCCGCCCTACCCCGGTCCGATCAACATCTCGGGGCGTACCTTGTATCAGAGCTGGAACCTGAGAGCGGCAGGACTCCACGTGTGGAACGAGATCATCGCACGGACTCCGATCCAGTTCCCGGGCAGGGTCATGTACCTACCCGTGGGCAGCTCGGTCGAACTCGACGGCCACTACTCCAGTTGGCTACCACCAACCGGCGATCCCTCAGCTCCCCGGACATCCTGGGTACGGGTTCGCATCCGTGACAACGTCCACCTCTGTCCCTTCGGGATCGTTCGCTATGCCGAGCCCGTACTCTACGATCTGACACAGATCTTCCATCTTCCACCGGCGAAGAGGGCCTGGTGGTCTTCGGACTACATACCGAAGCAGCTCAATACCCTGTGGCCCTTGTCCACATGGTGCCCCAATGACCACCCACCTTCGTGATGAGCTCCCAACCAATCCGACCTCTTCAACAGGGAACCGCTCGAGCCCCCCAGGGAAGGTACGCGGTTGGCGCGGTCTCGCCGAGCTCGTCGAAAGGCCATGGTCCGCTCACGCGCAGGCGGTGACACAGGACATCCTGTGGACGGCTCACGGACGATCGCGGCACTTTCCGGTGCTACTGACCCGGGCAGCCCAGAATGGCCTGCTTCACGAGTTTGGCAAATTCGGAGCTGCCAGACTTCGACGGGTGAATCCCGTCAGGTAGGAGCCACTTCGCCTTGTTGAACTCGATGTCGCCCCAGTCGAGCGAGTGGAAGTTGGAGTGCGATGCGACGGCGCTGGCGATGGCCTCATCGATGCTGATGCTCATGGGCCCGACCCGGGGATTGATCGTCACGAACACGACGCATTGTTGCGTCTGCAAGGCGGCGACTTCGTTGGCGAGATCGGAGGGCCAGTTCGGGTTCTCGTGATCGTATATGGCATCGTTCGTGCCGAGCTCGATCACCCAATCGCGGGTCTTGCCTTCGCTCGCGACCTGCTCGATCTTCGGCAGATGGTCCGCCATCGTGGTACCGCCGACCGCATCGATGAGCGCGTTGTCGGAGCGCAGAGCACGCGTCAGATCGGGTGTTGCGATCTGCGCAATCGAGTCACCGAAGATGGCGATATTTGCAGGAGCTGACGCAGAGCTTGCGAACGCAGGGCTCGCGGCCTCCAGACTTCCGATCCCAGTGGTCGGAGGAGCAGTGGTTGCAGCTCCTATCTGGCTCGTTGTGGTTGTAGGAAGCGGAGCGGAAGTCGTGGTCTCCATCGGCGCAGAAGTCTGAGTGACCGTTTGCCTCGTCGAGACATGAGGAGTGCTTGTGCTGCTCGCTGCGAGTGCCACCACGATCGTCAGGACTACGAGGGCCACCACCACCCCTATTGACATAGCGGTTCGCCTAGAGTGTTGGCTGGTCGAACTCCTGCGAACGACGTCGGGTGGGGGTGGCGTCCGAGGAGCAACCGGTTCGCTTTCGATGGCGAAGGCGGTGATCGCACGAGACACGTCAAGCCATGCCACACCGTTCCAGTATTGACGTTCTCCTGTGTTTCGGTCGCGATACCACCCCACTTTGCGCGCTTGCGGACCGGTCCTCGACGGTCCAGACGGAACTGCCTTGTCACTCATCGATACCGCCCCATCATTTCCGGGGATGTGGATGCCACAGGCCGACCGGATGGTTGGTCAACGAGCCAGCCAGACAGTTGTCCCGCGCAAATAGTGTCGCCACGGCCGTGGTTGAGGGAGCTCCAATTCGAACACGAGTGCATCAGGATGTCCGCCAGTCCTGGTTCATTGCGCCCCGTGCCCAAATCGAAGGGCCGCCCGCCGATCGGGGCCCAACTCCTGCGCAATGTACATCTGATCGAGGCCCGGTTGAAATCTGAGGCCTCAGTGGCGGCGGGGGCGGTCGAGCGCCCAAGACAGCCAATACCGAAATGATCGCGTCCATCACGTAACGCCCTTGCCAGATCGAGTGTCCAGCATCAGGGCACGAAATTCCCAGGGTCCGAGGTCCTAATCGGGCAAGCGAAGGGGACGGTCGTGGCCGAAGGACCTTCGCCTCTAGAAGGCCGAAGGTCCTTCGCCTCTAGAAGCGGGGCGCCGAAGAGGAGTCTGATGGATATGACGTTCGCCACTTCTTCCTGGGCGTGACGCCGAAGGGCCGAAGTGGCGGCGATGTGAGGTGATTGCCATGCGTACCGGCAAGATCGCACTCGTCATCGTCGGGAGTCTGGTAGCTCTTTTGGGCCTTGGGATGCTCGCCGCCGGTAGCACGTTGGTCTGGGCACACGCCACGCAGCGTGACTCCACGGGCTTTTACACGACCCCGACAGAGCAGCTGCGGACCTCGACCTACGCACTCACGGCCCAGGTCGACTTCGGAACCAGGACGACCGACCGGGATTGGGTCCCCGTCCACCTGCTTGGCACTGTTCGCATCCGGGCCACGGCGGTGACCGGCGATGCCGTCTTCGTTGGCATCGCCCCCCAGGCAGCGGTGGACACCTGGCTGGCGGGGGTCGCACACGAACACGTGACCAGCATGAGCTGGGACCCGTATGCGACCGACACCCGAGCCATCGCCGGAACCCGGCCGGTCTCAGCGCCGACCGGTCAATCGTTCTGGGTGGCCTCGACATCGGGGACCGGCACCCAGACGCTTGCCTGGCCCGCCGAGGGTGGCCGTTGGACGGCCGTGGTGATGAACGCCGACGGTGCACCCCACGTGGCCGTTGACGTGAGCGTCGGGGCCAAGACCGGGCTCCTGCTCCCGATCGGCATCGGCCTCGGCATCTTTGCCCTTCTCCTGCTCGGAGGCAGCGCCCTGCTGTTCCTTTTCGGGCTCCGCAGGAAGGAAGGGGGGCAGGCAGCCGAGGGTGGTGCAACTGTCTGGCCGACATCGACCGGGCCGAGCGTCCCTGGCGCCTATCCGGTACGCCTCGAAGGTCACCTTGACCCGAACGTCAGTCGTTGGCAGTGGCTCGTCAAATGGGTCCTGGTCATCCCCCATGCCGTCGTGCTCGGATTCCTTTGGTTGGCCGTCAGCGTGCTCACCGTGGTGGCCGGATTCTCGATTCTGTTCACGGGCCGCTATCCCCGGCCGATCTTCGACTTCAACGCCGCGGTCATGCGGTGGACGTGGCGGGTCAGCTTCTACACCATCGGGGCCTTCGGCACCGACCGCTATCCGCCGTTCAGTCTCCAGCCCGACCCCAGCTACCCCGCCGACCTGACCATCGATTATCCGGACCACCTGTCGCGAGGGCTCGTCCTGGTCAAGTGGTGGCTGTTGGCCTTGCCCCACTACCTGATCGTCGCCATCTTCGCCGGAGGGTGGGGGCTGAGCTGGAACGACTCCTGGCGCTCCGGGGGTGGGGGCATGGGCCTCATCGGCCTCCTCGTGGTGATCGCCGCTGTGATTCTGGCCGTGGGTGGCCGCTATCCGCAGTCGCTCTTCGATTTCGTGATGGGCATGAACCGCTGGTGCTTCCGGGTCCTGGCCTACGCGGCGTTGATGCGCGACGAATACCCACCGTTCCGCCTCGACAGTGGGGGCACTGATCCCGGAACGGTTCCAAGCCTTCAGCCGCCGCCTGCTCCCGATCGGAGTGGCGAACTCTTGGGCGCTTCAGGAAGGTGACGGGCCCTCCATGCGCGCAACGGGGCCACCGGATCCTCACGGCCGGTTTCCTCGCATGGAGTCACATCCGGCACCTTCACCTCCGGTCCCTGCCCCCTCGGTGATGCAACGCCGACTCTCCCCGAGGAATCAACCATGAGCGCCCCGACGCCCCGACCGCCGAACGCTCCGCCGCCGGGGTTCGTGCACACGGCATGGCGCGCTCATCGAGCGCTCTACCGACTCAGCGGCAGCCGCGCCCTGTGGACCACGTCGAACGAGCGCGGCTGGGGCGCACTGCGCCTCACGACGATCGGGCGGAAGTCCGGGCAGGAGCGCAGCGTCATCATCGGCTACGTCGAGGACGGGCCCAACCTCGTCGCGATCGCGATGAACAGCTGGGACGAAGGCCATCCCTCGTGGTGGCTCCGCCGTAGCCTGCCGAAGTGCAGTGGGCGCAACAGGACTCGAACCTGTGGCCTCAGCCGTGTGAAGGCCATCCAGCCCAGTGCGTCTACCAGCAATGATGGCGACCTGCCCAGTTGGGAGCCTGATTCCGATTGACCGCCGCTGACCGCCGCTGACCCCCATTTACCGCCCCTTCGCGCCCGTGGCGCGCCCGTCGGCTCGGAGCGATAGCCGCGAGGACACGGCTACGTGTCCCGGGATGCGCGGACTACAACTCCGCCGATGCCGTGGAGGGCATTGCGGTGTTCACCCACTTGCTGGTTGGCTACCGAAGACCTCGGCCGCGTACCACTGGTCCTTAGCTAACTCAGCCTTGGAATAGGTCAGTTCTGTTGATGAATCGCCACCCACTTCAACTTGATATTGGGCAGTGTCAGGCACCCCGGATGCCACCCAAGTGAACTCACACGCGCTTCCGGAAGTAATGAAGGCCGACGTTGTGGAGTCTGCGATGTGCCCGCGACTGAGAAATGTGCTCCCAATTACCGTGCCAGCCCCATTCTTGATCTGCACGCCAGCCCCCTGATAGAAGACGCCATATCCGTCGTCAGGAGAACCGTGACATCCGCTCCCGACCGACATTCCGACGTAGGCCGTTTGATCGAAGATGTCATCCACACCCCTAATCGTCTGGGTGCTGCGCGCCGACAACACGAGGACGAGTACGATAACAGCAGCGACGATCAAACCAGCAAGAACGGCTATCGAGGTCCTTGCTCCCCTCGAAAGCCGCGGCGCACGTTGACCGTCAGCCACAAGTGTC
>Ga0307374_10011353_pt1 | contig 12680 bp, 9 predicted proteins | sample OX3MG_FD_202532 | JGI IMG/M metagenome (GOLD analysis project Ga0307374, IMG submission 202532) | Soil microbial communities from Risofladan, Vaasa, Finland - OX-3 | ecosystem: Environmental > Terrestrial > Soil > Coastal area > Acid sulfate soil | place: Finland: Risofladan, Vaasa | collected...
GTCGCAATCCGGGTGTTACCGTATGCCGTCAGGAGACCGGAAACGGAATGAATTCCGTTCTACAGTCGGCATTCCCTCCACGGCGACCAATCTTGACGCGACACGTATTCACCTGCCAGCCCGGTTGGGAAGACATCCTGCTCGCGGAATTGCGGGGTGTTTTTCCCGGTGCGAGAGAGGAGCTGATTGCCCATGGCTGGGTCGCCACCGAGCCCTCGTCGGCAGCGGACGCCGGCGTGCCCTGCGTCACATTCGCTGGCCAGTGTCTACCAGACGCCGTGCCCATCTCCGCCTCGTCGATTTCTCAATGGGCGGCGCAAACTACGGAGTGGATGGTCGAATCGCTCGGCGGGCACGACGGCCGATGGCGGCTGCACGTGTTCAACGTGCCTGTGCCCGCTGGGCCGGTTGGACCGGCACGCTGCCGGCTTATCGAAGCGGCCATAGCCGAAACGCTGCGGAAGAAACGTCGGAGGTTATGGCGCGCCTTGGTCGCCGAGCCGAACGCGCCGGCGACCTCGGACGAAGCCTTGGTGCAAGTGGGGTTGGTCACGGCCGGCACGGGCTATGGGTCGTGTTGCCTTCCAGATCGTTGGTCGGCCATGCGGCGCTGTGCCTCTCGGTTTGCCGGGGGTACCGTCACGATTCCGCCCGACCGACGTGCGCCGTCACGCGCATTCGCCAAGCTGGCGGAGGTTGAGATCCGCTTGGGCCGCCGGATCGCGGCGGACGAAACGTGCATCGACCTGGGAAGCAGTCCGGGCAGTTGGGCCTGGCTGGCGCTGGCTCGCGGCGCGAGAGTCACGGCCGTCGATCGCAGCCCGTTGCGCGCGGACCTCGTGCGGCACGCTCGGATGACGTTCATTCGCGGCGATGCGTTCCGCTACCGTCCGGCCGCGCCCGTGGATTGGCTATTGTGCGACGTGATCGCATTTCCCAGCCGGACGATCGAATTGCTGAGGATCTGGCTTACGCAGCGCTGGTGCCGGTGGTTCTGCGTGACAATCAAGTTCCGGGGCGCCGACGAGTACGGGTGCTTGCAGGAGATCAAGAGTTGGCTTGCGGCCCGTGGCGTCGAATTCTTCGTTCGTCGTTTGACGAGCAACAAAAATGAGGCGGTGGTATTTGGGTGTGTGGATTCGTCCATCCAAGCAAGACTCTGATGGACTCAACGATCGACCGGCGACACGATCTCGATCAACTCGACGGCGGGCACGCCGCTAAAATCGATCAACGCCGTACGGCCGTAGGTGACACCGGGCTCCTCAAGCCCGAACAGCCGTGTGAGGTCCGCACCCATCGCGATCCGCCAAAGCGAGCAGAGACGCACTTGGCGCAACACGTCGTGCCGGATCAGAATCCGGCCCAAAGGGGCGGCCTCGCTTTGGATCTCGTCGCGGACCGTGGGCGAAACGCACGCGAAATTGACCCGCATGATACCGAATTGCACGACCCGCCCGTCCGATTGCCGCTCGAGCAGGATTTTCCGCGCGTAATGCGTTGGCGTGATGCGCTTTTCGAGAACGCGCACGCGCACCGGGCCGTCGTGGAACTTCTCGACCGAGACCGTCATGTGAGAATCGTGGGCCAACAACTGCCGATAGGCGTCGGGCAATCCATCGGCGGACACTTCGGTGAAATCGCCGAGTGACTCGGGCGCGTCGTAAAACAAGCGCGACAACGTCGCAAGGTCGGGAGTCGGCATGGTGAGGGGTAAGTGGTGAGTGGTTGCAATTGCGCTCTGCTTGCCTGGCGGGTGAAGCCGATGGCGGGTTGCGGCGGCACCTGCCCCCAACCTCACACCCCTCACCCCTACCTCTTGCCGACCAACTCCAACGTCGTCACGACCACCTGGGGCGCGTCGACTTGCGGCCTTTCCAGCACAGTGTCGACCAGGTAGTAGAGCAAGCGCCGGAGCTCCTCGCCCTGGACCTCGTCGGCCACGGCCTCGGCGCGTTCTTGGTACTTGTCGACCAGCCGCGTGGCCTTGTCGAATACACCCGCGGCTTGATAAAGACGTCGCACGCGGGCAATGGTCTCTTCGTCGATGCGTCCCGAAGCGACCAGGGCCTTCAACTCGGCCCGTTGGGCCTCGCCGAGCGCCTCGAGAGCCAAAGCCCACAGCACGGTGGGCCGTCCGCCTAAGACGTCGCCTCCCGCCAGGAGCTTATTGTGGTCGTCGCCGCGCCAGTCGTTGAGGTCGTTGAGAATCTGGAAGGCAACGCCCAAGTGCCTGGCGAAGGGGCTTACCCAAGCGGCGCCGTCGCCGGAGGGACCCGCCAGCCGCAGTCCCGAGTAGAGCGCCGCTTCGAAGGCCGGGGCGGTCTTCAGGGCATAGATTTTCAAGGCATCGAGAGGCGCCAGCCGCTTGTCGAGTGAATCGCGCCACAGCAATTCGGCCCCTTGACCCTCGGCAAGCTTCATGTGGGCGTCGGCCAGCCGGTCAAGGATGTCGGCGGCGGCGTCCGGTCCGATCGCGGCGGCGTCGCGGCTGATGAGTCGATAGCCCAGGCCGATCAGGTAGTCGCCCACGTTGATCGCCGTCGCCGCGCCGTACTTGCGGTGCAGCGTCGGCTCGCCATAGCGGAACTGGTCGTCGTCTTCGATGTCGTCGTGAACCAGCGAGGCCTTGTGAAACGTTTCGATCGACATCGCGGCCCGTTTCACCGATTGGGAGAGGTCCGCCAGCTTCTCGGCCCCCTCGGGCGACGTGCCGGCGCCGCCCGTCAGCGCGTCGTACACGGCCAAGGTAATGAACGGGCGCGAGTGCTTGCCTCCCTTCGATAGGAAGTCGTAAGCGATGGCTTCGGTGCCGGCGATGGGATCGAGCCCGGCGATCCCCTGGCCGTTGAGCTGGGCCAGCCTTGGGCCGCCGCGCAGTCGCGGGGCGAGACGCTCGAGTTCGGCAGGCTCGAACAGTCCGGCGGCGGAGCGCATCAGGTGTACGTAGGTTTTCGTTTGCAGGCGAGGAGCCGCGTGTTGGAGATTGATCATCTCCATCACCCAATCTTCGTCGACCGAAGTGTTGCGACAATCGCTCGACAGGAGCGGCACCGCCATGCAGGGGATGCCCGCCAGCAAGATCTTGTCGATCGCCTTCTCCAGCACGTTGAGGCAGGCCACGCCGCAGATCGCGTCGATATAACCGCCGACGATGATCTTGAGCACGATCGGCGAGCCTTCCGCCACCAGCACCTTGTATCCCAGGTCCTCGGCCCGGGTACGGAAATCGGCGATACTGCACGCGCCGCAGCGACGGCAATCCAGACCGTAGTCATCGTATTCGGCCGGGCACCCTTCGGCGTGCTTCAGGCAGTGGGGCAAGAGAAACAGCCGCCGCTCGTAGGGGACGCCCGCCACCTGCTCCCTCCAGAACGACGTGGCCAGCGTCACCATCGTCCAGCCCAGAAAGCCTTCGTCAAGACGCGCTTCGCCGAGCGTGCGGCGGGCGATTGATTCCAACTCGTCCTTGCCGATGGGACGCGATTTGTCGAGCCGCGCGGCCACCTCGACGCAGCGGGCGCGGAGAACCTCGCGCTGCGCTTTGGTTTCGGGTACGAGCTTGAGGTGGCTGGTGTTGCGGCGGCGCGGCTTCCGCGAAGACGCCGGCTCCGCGGAAGGGTCAAGCAGTGTTGGTTCGACGGGTGCGGTTGCCAATGTCGTGGTGCTCGATCAGCGTGCGGTGGTGGGTTCGGGACGCAAGGCGGGCCGGCGTTCCGTGAACGGACTCGGGCGAGGCAGCGCACGAGAGAGCGCGGAAACCGTGAAAATCAGCGGGTATAGGGCCTCATAATACCACAACTTCGCGAAGTAGAAACCTATCGGCGAACTTTCGTCGTGCTGGCCGGCTTCGACCGCCTTGACGAGCCAGGCAAGTCCTTTTTCCACAATGCTTTGCGATGCGCCCGCGGGCGCCGCCCCAAGCAGTGCCTCCACCGCCAAAGCCGTCTCTTCGACGCCCGAGCGCCCTCGCTGGTCGAGCGACGCACCGCCCCAACCTCCATCTGAGTTCTGCGACTTCGCCAGCCATGTCAATCCTTGTTGGCCGGCCGGGCAGGCGAATCGGCCATAATCGCGGTAGGCCAACAGCACACGCGCCGTGCCGTACACCGGGTTGGCTTCGCGCGGGTGGTGCTGGTTGCCAAACCAAAGCGGGTGCCAACTTCCATCGGACTGTTGCTGGCGTGCCAAAAACTCAAAGCCGCGATGAACAGCCACGCTCAATCGATGCTCCCATACCGCTTGACCGCCTTGAGCCACCGGGGGGCTTACGCCCCCCGCTCGCCAATCCGGAAGCGCAGGTTCGCCGTGTGCTAGTGGTGCCGCCTCGCCCGCAGTAACGCCGGTCCAGACACGCAATGCCCGCAAGACGTGGGCCGTCAGATCAGTGCCGCTACGGTCGAACGGCAATTTGCCCCAGCCCCGGCAAAACGTTGGCCATCCACCGTTGGAGTTTTGAAGGTCGAGCAACCATCCGACGCCGGCCGCGGCCGCGCTATCCAAGCAGGCAAGCTCGGTGTCGGTTGCGCCGTTGGCGGCGCGCGATTGACGTACCCACTCAAGAGCCAACAGCGCGCCGGCCGTATCGTCGGCGTCGGGCACCGAGCCGCTCAGATCGCTCCACCCCCAGCCGCCCGGGGCAGCGCCCGTGTACGGATGGACGTCACGGCACTGGCAGTTCAAGAGCCAATCGACGCATTCATCGCCGAGTACGGCGTCGAGCCCGTCCGTACCTTCGGCGGCCAGCGCCTGGATCGAGAGTGTCGTGACCCACGTGGCCAGGTTCGTATCGATGGGCCACGACCCATCGGCCCGCACCGAACGGACCAGGAAATCGACACCGCGCCGCGCAACGGGGTGGCGCGACTGGCCGGTGCCGGCCAGGCTCATCACCACGAAGCTCGTCAAAGGTGTCGCTTCCAGGAACCCTCCGCTGGCGGGCTGCAACTCGTCGAGCACTCGAAGACTTTTGTCGATCGATAGCCCGCGCACCAACCGGGCCAGAGGGTTACGCGGCTTGCGGTGGAAGTAGCGCGCCTGCCCGATGGCCACCAAGGCGGGAATCGCGTAGCTGACCACCGGCAGGCGGAGAAACCGGTACAACGATTGCGGCAAACATGCCAATTCGAACGGCAGGGGCGAAACCTCGCGCCAGGGCACCAGCCCGGCCAATGCGCAGTTGGTCAGAATCGGGACGGCAAACGTCTTGTCCTTGCCGTAGCGGCGACGCAAACCGGCAATGCCCCCTTGCGACTTGATGTAGGCATCGGCTCGCTCGAGCATGTTCGGCCGATCGGCCGGCACACAAGTGAGTTGAAACGCCGCACGCACGAGCATCGTCGTGGCGATGTTCGAAAGGCTGCGGTCGGTGTCGCCCCAGCCTCCATCGGCATTCTGCGCATCGGCCAGCCAACTCAGCCCGCCGACGATCAACTCGCTGAGCTTTCCCTCATCGTCGGCGGCGTGCCGCGCGGGACCAATGGTTGCCGGAACATGGCGGCGCACCAGGGCCAGCGCGCTGACGGCGGTGGCGGTGGAAAGGGCGGAACTCGAAAGTTCGCCGACCCAATGCCCCGTGGGCCCGCGACGGGCAAGCAAGTCGCGGCGCGCGGCTTGGGCCGCCCTCTGCAATCTGTCCGATTCGACCATGATGGTTCCAAGTGTACGTGGCCCCAGGGCGCCTGTCGAGCGGCTACCTCGCACAATTCCACCATTTTGACGGGCCTGCCCTGGGAATTCGTTCGCTCATCACGGCTGCCGTGATGCAGTGGGCCGGCATCGAGAAGGATGGCCGAACTCAAGGCGTGCTCCCTTCGTCGCATTCCGCGAAGATGATTCGCTCACCGGTCGCTTTCCGGTTGGCGTTGAGTGCGTGGCATAAATCGTACCCCTCCGGAAACGGCGGTGCAGTCGCCATGACCGCGTACATCTCATCCAGGGACTGGGCTCGCTTGATCCGCGCCGCGTAATCTTGCTCCGCTGGAGTCGGCGGACGCAATGACGGTTTGCCCGGGTTCGTCGTGGCGATCGTCAAATCCACCGTCTCACCCTCGGCAAGGGCGAGCGGCCCAATCGGGCGAAGAACGCCGCCTTCATAGAGGGCCCGGATCATGAGTGTCATCAGAAATTCCTCCCCGATATCGAGTCTGCCTTTGTCGTATCATACGCCCCGTTGGTGGGAGATAGCAGGCGAAAACGAATCTTCCGGGGTAGCGCGGTATCGCCCATTCAGGGCTAACGGCGTTCCATGGCGGCCGGTCCCACGGCTTCGCCCTTTTGATTTTTGGCCCCTTGCTGCAGGTGTCGGCCGGCGCCATGCGCGGACCCCGCTGGCGGTCTCAGCGTAGCCGCAACGCGGCGTCATTCGATCGCCCAGCGGCGCAACCCTGGAAATTCGTTCCCTCAACACCGATGAAAGCCCCAACGGGGAGGCACCGGTCGACCGCCGTCGCGACGTTGTCGATCGGATTGAAGCACGCCGAGTGCGCGACCCCGGCGCGGTCCGCCAACGCCCGACGGTAGCGAAAAATCGGTCGATGATTTTCATTGGGCTCATCGGGCGTCTTCAACAGACGCTCAACAGTCCAACGTCAAAAGTGATCGGATGACTTTGCCCATGGCCAATACGGCTTCCACCGGTAGACGGTCCGGGTCGCGGCAGCCATCGATTTGGACATCGTCCGCCAGTACGAACGGGCAGCCGTGACAAACAACCGCCGATTTGCCCCTTTCGTACTTCCAACGGAGCACGGGATGGTCCCAGCACTGCTCTGCGGACCGATCCGGAGCCGGGAGTCACCGAGCCCTTCCAAGCCAACAGTGCAGTTCGACGCTTTGACCGAGCTGACCAAGTGTTGCCCGGCAGCTCGATCGTGTTCACCGGCGGCTCCGACGTGGCCGGCGTCGCCCAGTCCCTCAATCGGCGTCACAACGGCCGACTGGGCAGAACCGCAGAACGAAAAATGAGTGGAAGACGGGGCGAACAATGGCTACGATTCGCTTTGTGCCGCATCGTCCGACGGTCTACGGGTACTACAACGGGCAGATTGTCCCGTTTTACTCGCAGACGTACCCGGTGCATCCCTACAACCCGTTCCGGCCGTTCGACTACGGATACTACGGCTGGTGATGCTGACCGCTGAAGTCGCCCGGCTCCGACGGCCCGTACTGTCGGAGCCGTTCTTTTGGATGGGCAGCAGCCCGACACGGCGTTTCGTTCAGTTTGATCGTTGTTTAATTCGTGCCTGCCGCGGCCTTTGAGCCGTGACAGGCAGACATCAAGGAGAAAAACGATGGATGCTTTTGCTACTTTGGTCGGTGTGGCATGGGGCGTCTGCGGGGCTGCCGCCGCCTTCATGTCCGGCAAACCCGGGCTTTAGAGAATCACGATTTGGATGGGGCCGCTTGCCTTCCTTCTGTTTCCACCCGGCGGGAATGATTGAAGACGCAAGCCAGCCTCCGGCGGCGTGGCACCGGCAGTCGCGGCCGACTTGGACTCGCTCTCGATCGACGAGCGCGTGGGCGGCAAGAAACTGGCTGGGCAGCACTACGGCCGTTACGGCCAGTGAAAATTGCCCGCTACAACGCCCCGGCTCCGACGTGTTCCTGCTTTCGGAGCCACCACGACGATGAAACGCGAAAACGTCTCATTCCAGGCCGCGTGCAGATTAACTCGCCGCGTCCGGCGGCATATTGTCGCGAACCCATCGGCGGAATTCGCGGAGCAGGGCGTTCTCGCCCATGGCATCGTACTTGGCCAGAAACAAATCGAGGTCGGCGGGTGAAAGACGAGGAAAGTTCCGGCTTCGTGCGATCGGCTGGTATTCGCCGTCGCTCCTCAATGACAAGAATGTCAACCGTTCGCCGTCGCACCGCCAGACTTCGGGGATGCCCAATGTCGCGTAGATGGGTAGCCGCCTGGACGAACTCGCGGAGATATCGATTTCCACGGCCAGGTCGGGGGGAGTGGCCGGATCGAATTCCCGTTGACCGCGCACGGCGGACTCGTGGCGAATGTGGTAGATCTCATCCGCTTCAGCGCCTCGGCGCGACGTTTCGCTGCGCATCGTGGTCGATCCGCCGCTGCGCATCTCCATTCCCAATTCCTCGGTGAGGACTCGAACCAGACCGTGGATGAACCGGCTCAAGAGCTCGTAAAAATAGGAAGGCGCCGTGATTTCAAGCGTCCCTTGGTCGTAGGTCAGTCGGATAGGCCCTTCGCCGTTCGCCTTCGACAGCGACAAGTAGGTCTCCCAAGGGACGTGGTAGAAGACGATCCGTTGCTCGGCATTCGCGGTAGTGTTGCGTTCAGCAGTGGCCATGGCGCGATTTCTGGTCCTTTTTCAGCCCGAACCTGGATTGTATCATAGTTGGGTGAAATATGAACCACGGTTACACGTCGTTCTCCATCAGCCGGAGATCCCCCACAACACGGGCGCCGTGGGTCGCACTTGCGTCGCGGTCGGGGCCAAGCTCTGGCTCGTTCGGCCGCTGGGCTTCCGAATCGACGATTACTACCTCCGACGCGCCGGACTCGATTACTGGGAACACCTCGAATGGGAAGCCGTCGACGATTGGACCGACTTGGTCGCGAAGCTGCCACGACGGCAACCCTGTTTCTTCAGCAAGACCGCCGAGCGGAGCTACACCACGGTTCGCTTCCAACACGGCGACGTGTTCGTGTTCGGCAACGAGTCGAGCGGACTTCCGCCGAGCCTGATCGAGGCCAATCGTCCGCGGTTGCTGCGAATTCCAATCCGGTCCGAAGCCCGCAGCTTGAACCTCTCGAACTCGGTCGCGATCACTGTGTTCGAGGCGATGAGGCAATGGGGAGAGTGGTCGAGTAGTGAGGGGTGAGTGGTGGAGTGGTGAGGTGTGCGGCGTTGGTCAACCCCATGGATCGACTTGATGGACAGCGGTGAAGACAGTCGATACAAACTGAATGACTTCGAGCTGTATACGTACTCGTTCCCACGCTCCGCGTGGGAATGCTTCTTCGGACGCTCCGCGTCCTCGTCGAGCGATCATACCGTTTGGCGCCAAAGGGCCGCGGAGCGGCCAGCAGGACGTTCCCACGCGGAGCGTGTATACGAGACAAACAAATGACAACTGACAAATGACCAAGGACCAAGGACCAAGGACCAGTTCTAATGCCCTCCATTCAGGTCTCGATTTTGACCGATTTCGCAACTGAACTCCTCGCCGCCGGCGGCGTGGGCCGCGACGAAGCGCGGCTGGTGGCCGCCAGCCTGGTGGGCGCCAATCTGCGCGGGCACGACTCGCACGGCGTGATGCGCATCCCCTCTTACCTCGACACCGTCGCCAAGGGCGAGGTCGTCCCGGGCGCCAAGTTCATGGTAGTCCGTGAGTCGACAACGACCCTGGCGGCCGACGGCGGTTGGGGTCTTGGCCAGACGCAGGCGCGGAGGCTGATGGAACAATTGATCGCCAAATGCCGCTTGGCCGGCACCTGCGTCGGAACGCTGATCCACGCGGGCCACATCGGCCGCTTGGGCGAATACTGCGAGCAGGCTGTGGCCGCCGGGCTGGTTTCGATGATCATGGTCAACACCCACGGCCATAACTGCCGTGTCGCCCCGCCCGGCGGCAAGGCGCCGCGGCTTGGCACCAATCCGTTGGCATTTGGTGTGCCTCATGGCGACGAGCCGCTGGTGCTCGATTTCAGCACGAGCGCCACGGCCGAGGGGAAAGTGCGGGTCAAGAAATTCGCCGGCCAGAGTTGCCCTGACGGCTGGCTCCTGGATGCCGATGGCCGACCGACCAACGACCCCAACAGGCTGTATGCGAACCCGCCCGGCACGATACTTCCGATGGGTGGACCGCAGGCGTACAAGGGGTTTGGGTTGGGGCTGATCGTCGAGATTTTCGCGGGGGCGCTGTCGGGCGGGGTTACGATCCGCGAGAAGCCGATCAATCAGAATGGCAACTGCGTGTTCATGCTCGCGCTCGACCCGGCACACCTGGGTGGGGCCTCACATTTTGCCGCCGAGGTCACTCAACTCGTCGCCTTCATGCGCGGCTGCCCACGCGTCGATGGGTGCGACGCCATTCAGCTCCCGGGCGACCCCGAGCGACGCGTAAAGGCCCAGCGTCAAGCGGGGGGAATCCCTCTCGACGAGGGAAACTGGTCGCAGTTAACGGCTTTGGCGAAGAAGCTGGGGGTGGATATTCGCGAACCGACCTGAGCCGCCAGCCGGAAACTGGCGACCCGTTGGTGGGCCGGCGCTCGCTTCGCGATCTTGTCCCACCCTACGGCCCCCTACGGCCTGGGCCCCCACGAACGATCGTTCCGCGTCGATCGTGACTGGACGGTTACGATCCGCTTGCAATTCGTCAATTTCCCGCCACCAATTCCAGCTTCGTCTCCGCCACGACGGGCGGTTCCGATTGCGCGGTGGCCCGCACGACCAACGGCATGTTCAGCGGACCGATCGCGTGAGCGAAATGCAACCGCAACGACGCCCGTTCCTCGCTAGGGGCAAGCAGCACCGGCTCGGCGCTGATGCCGACGATGTGCGAGGGCACGATCAGCTCGATCCGCACCGGAACTCGCACGGTCGCGTCGCGGGCCAGGCGCAGTGCGACCTCAACCTCGCTGTCGGGCCGGGCGACGAGCGAGGCTTCGTCAGGACGCAGCGACAACGGCCCCGGACCGACCAGGGCCACGATCTGCTCGTTCTGGTTCTGCGACGTGAAACTCACCGTGTGCTGGCTGCCGTCGTCGTCGACGATGACGCCCACAGCCATCACGCAGGAACGGCTGGTCCGCGCCAACTCCATCCAAGGGGGCAAGTAGACGGGATAATCGCACTCAGTCGCGCCGGCGGGCACTGTGGTGCTCGAACCGTTCACACCTTGCAGGTGCCGCATCTGACGATCGGCCATCCGCACCACCAGCGGTCCGTCGTAGCCGCCACGATCGATCTTGTAGTGCCGGCGATAAACGCTTCCGCGGGGAACGAACGTGATGTCGTAGCGGCCGACCACCTTGAACGGCGTCGGCATCGACACGGCCAAGAGCACGTTGTCGATTTCCAATTCGTTCGGCGGCGCGGCCAGGCCGCCTGCGGCGGTGGCCATGAGCGCGGTGCGCGTGACCGGCTTTTCGGCGATTTCGGCCGTGCCGCGAACCATGATCCGCGCCGTGCGTATCCTGGCGTTCTTCTCAGCGGCCAGCGTCAGTTCCACTTGCGGCTGATTGGCGGGGACCTCCGCGGTGGCCACGGTCACGCCTTCAGGCAAACCGGCCACGTCGAGCTTGATAGCGCCGGCAAACCCGCCCAACCGCTCGGCCGTCACCCGCAGCTTCGCCTGGACGCCGCGGTAGAGCGTGACCGCGTCGGTCGCGAAGTTCAAACGGAAATCGGGCACCGGCGCGGGAGCGATGCGCAAGCGGTAGGCGAAGGACGGGCCGCCGCGTGATTGAAAAGTATCCGAGACCTGAATTGTGTACGTCGTGTCGGCCGATGCGCCGATTTGCACGCTCGTCGCCTCCTTGGCGCGGGCCAGTTCCTTGCCCGCGGCGTCGAAAACGACCAGCTCCGCCTCGAGCGGCGAGCCGAGACGGCCGGCGCGCAGGTCGACGTCAAGCGGTTGACCTCGTTTCATCGCGATCGCCCAACAATCGACGTCGCCCGGCTTGCCGATACGGCCGTTGAACACGGCGGGCACCGCTTGCGGTGAAACCTGCGCGGCCACGTCGTTTGGCTCCAATTCGAGTTGCTCGGGCAAATCGTCGAGCTCGATCGCAAATGCGTTGGTCGGCCTGCCTGCCAGGTCGAGGCGGTGGCGGTAGTACCGTGGCCCATCGGCCGGCAGGGCGATTGCGACCGGTTCGGCGGGCAATGCCTGGCCCGACAGCTCGAACCGCGTGGGGGCGCCGCGCCGGCCTCCCAAAGGGTAAACCCGTTCGACGTGCGGCCCGTTCGTAACGGTCAGCCGGTAGACGAAATGTTGCAGGCCGCTGAAATTGACGTCGTGAATCCGCAGTGTGTAGGTCCCGTCGGTCGGTGCCGTCACGCGCACCAGGCAGTCGCCCGCCAACGAACCGGTGTCCTCAGCCAAGGGCTTGCCCATCGGATCGACGAGCACCAGCCGGGCTTCGAGCGGGTAGCCGAGCCGGGCCGAGTGGACCTCGGCGCGGATCGCCTCGCCCTTCCGCGCGGCGAACGACCATTCGTCGACGTCTTCGCGTGGAAAGATGCGGCCGTTGATCGTCACCGGTAGTGTGACCGGTACGGGTATGGCCTCCCCCGCGACCTCTTTTTCGATCACTTCGGGCCACTCGCCGACGACGAACCTCATGGCCGGCGTGGCGCCCTGCGACGTCGCCAGTCGCCAATAGCGAAGGCCCGGCGCCGAGTCGGGGGCGATCGCCATGGCGCCGGCGTAGTCCTTGGGGTAGTCTTCCTTCTGCTGCGAGAATGGCAAAGGAATGATCGGGCCTTCGAACCAGACCGTTTCCGTGGGCGTGATCCGCGGCGATGCCGACACACCCGGTCCGATCAGCTCAAACGCCGCTCCGTCGTGCAGGCAGAGACCCCCCACGCGGAACTCGACTTGCGTGCCCCTCTGACCGCCGGCCGGAAAGATATAGCTGGCCGCGGGCTCGTCGGCGCGCGCGGCTCGGGCGGACAGTAGAAAGCAGACGGCGGCAAGAC
>Ga0307374_10011354_pt1 | contig 12680 bp, 9 predicted proteins | sample OX3MG_FD_202532 | JGI IMG/M metagenome (GOLD analysis project Ga0307374, IMG submission 202532) | Soil microbial communities from Risofladan, Vaasa, Finland - OX-3 | ecosystem: Environmental > Terrestrial > Soil > Coastal area > Acid sulfate soil | place: Finland: Risofladan, Vaasa | collected...
GCTCGCGATCGCTGCGGGAGCGCCGTCCATCGGCGAACATGTTCCGCCCGGGCAGCGCGTTCGTCACCAGCACCGGCCTTCCGAGGTGCTCGACCATCGTGACGATGTGCGGGATCGTCTCGCCGATCGGTCCGATTCCCCGGAGCTCGAGATCGCCGAGCAGAGCGGCCTCCTGCGCCACCCGCCGGGCACCCACGTCGGTCGTCGGTACCTTCGCCACGTAGACCGGCCGGTCCTGGCCGGGCGGAAACAGGATGATCGTGAGCTTGGCGTTGCTGTCCTTGGACATGGCCAGGCCGGCGACCCTCCCGCCGACGCTGTCGATCAGGTCGGCGAGCGTCAGGCCGGCCACGATGAACGAGGCATGCTCGGTCATCCTGGCCGCCTGATGAGGACCACGCCGCCGCCCGATGCCGCCGCGGCGAGGTCCCAGGCAGTCCGGTGCCGCAGCAGCCGCAGCAATCCGGCCAGCAGCAGGCCCGAGACCGGCCCGGCCCCGGGCGGCACGGTGAGTACCTTGTCCGAGACGTACCGCAGCACCTCGGGGTGACTGCTCGCGACGACCTTCGGGCGGCGCCTGGATGGCAGCGCGATGTAGTGGCGGACGCTGGCCAGGTCAGTGGCGTCAGTGGCACTGCGGACGGCGGCCCACGGCGGCATCGCCACGGCCACGTCGCCGCGGCGGAGCGAGGCTGCGAGCTGGCGTTCCAGCTGTCGGGCGCGCAGCGACCAGCGCGCATTGATCCACAGGCTGACAGTCGGGAACAGCACGTCCCAGACGCCGTCTTCGACAGGTGGCCCGCTTCTCATGTCAGCACGCTCCGCCCGTGCGGGTCGGCCCCGGACCGGCCGGATCGCGCGAACGCGGAGATGATGCTGCCGGTTCGGCGGCAGGCGCGGTGCAGGCTGCGGTGCGCGCCTGCGGCGGGCACGCACAGGTAGGAGGATGTCCGGCTGGTGCCGGGCAGCAGCAGCGGCTGGCCGGTCTGGGCGAAAGCCGGACGGCCCGCCATCAGCTCGGCGGGGCAGGCCCGGCAGGAGTTGTGGCGGTGCACCGAGGCGCGCGGCAGCAACGGGTTGTCGAGCACGTCATCGCCCAGTGCCGCAATCGCGCGGACGAATTCGTCCGGCGCCTATTCGCCTCAGCGCCTCACACACCTCCACTGCCGCCCCCTTCCTCGCACCGCCGCCCTCAACGTAGGGCCGCGGCAGCGTCGCCGCCTCGGCCAGCGAGGGGGCGACGGGCTACCCCGTTCGGGTGAGCGGCAGAGCCTAGAAGCCGGAGATCATCTGAGCGGAAGGGCAGGAGTCATCGGCGCGCGGCAGCCAGGGCCGTGCCCAGGAAGCGGCCGCTCAGGCCGCCACCGAAGCGGTCGCCGGCGCGGACGAGGGCCGGCTGCCTGGCCAGGGTCAGGCCCGGGTGAGGGTGACCGGGCGGGCCGCTTGCCTGGCCCGGCGGAAGCTATGCGGGCCCGCCGTCGGTCAGCTTCAGCTCCGCGACGTCGCGCGGCGAGAATCCCATGATCCGGCCGTAGAACGACAGCTCCGACTCCAGCGAGACCACCATCGAGTCGGCCTTGCGGAAGCCGTGCGATTCACCCTCGAACGCTATGTAGGCGTGCCGGATGCCGTGCGCGGCGAGGTCGGCCGCGATGCTCTCGGACTGCTGCGGCGGCACCACGGGGTCATCGAGTCCCTGCAGCAGCAGGACCGGGCAGGTGTTGCCGTTCACGTGACCGACCGGTGCGCGCTCGGCGTAGACGGTGTCGAAGCCCGGCAGCGGGCCGATCAGCCCGTCGAGATAGCGCGACTCGAAGTCGTGCGTGTGCTCGTTGAAGCCGCGCAGGTCGGAGACGCCGTAATAGGAGACAGCCGCGCTGAAGACCGGGTCATGAACCGCCCCGGTCGTGACGGCGGCTAGCGCGGTCCAGCCGCCTGCCGACCCGCCGCGGATCCCGAGCCGCGCCCCGTCGGCCTCGCCGTTCTTGGCCAGCGAGCGCGCGGCCTCCTTGGCGTCGGCCACGTCCACGACGCCCCATTCCCGGTTCAGCCGGTTCCGGTACAGGCGGCCGTAGCCGGTCGAGCCGCCGTAGTTGACGTCGATGATCCCGATGCCGCGGCTGGTGAAGTAGGCCTTCTCCAGGCTCAGCCGCGCGGTCACGTGGCCGGTCGGCCCGCCGTGCACCCAGACGATGTACGGGGGAAGCTCGTCGGCCAGGCCGGTCACCTCGGGGTTCGACGGCGGGTAGACGAGCGCGTGCACGACCCGGCCGTACGGGCCCTCGAGCTCCACCTGCCGCGGAACCGGCAGGAACCGCCGGTCCGGCAGGTCGCTGATCTCGGCGCGCAGCACCGTGCAGGCCCCGGTCTCCGTGTCGATCCTGACGACGGAGTTCGACTCGAGTGGCGCGCCCCCGATTGCCGCGATCGTGGTGCCGTCCGCCGAGACCCCCTCGAGGAACTCGGTGAACGGCAGGTCGAGGTCGGTCAGCTCGGAGGTCTCCGGGTCGAGCAGCCCGAGCCTGGCACTCCCGCGGCCGTGACGGACGGCGAGCCGTCCGTCGCCGAGCATCGCGAACGGCCGCGCCCCGAGCTCCCAGAGCGCGTCGGCGAACTCCTCGTCAGCGGGGTACAGCGCCTGGGGCGGCTCGCCGCGCAGGCCGATCTGGTAGATGTTCCACCAGCCGGTCCAGTCGGTCGCGACGTACAGGCTGGTGTTGTCGCGCCACAGCGGCGCCAGCACGGACTCCCTGTTGCTGCCCTTGATCAGCCGCGCCTTGCCCGGCATCCCGTCCTCGACCGGCGCGACCCGCAGCTCGGTGCCGTCCCACGGCATGTGCGGGTGGTTCCAGCAGATCCAGGCCAGCCACTGCCCGTCCGGCGACGGCGTGGGGAACGCGAAGAAGTCGAAGCCGGTCACCAGGATGCGGATCGCGGCGGCGTCGGTCGCCCCGGATCCGTCCAGCGGAACCGCGACAATGGCCCTGGTAACCTTGCCGCCCTGGTGGCGTTCCCTGACGCACCAGACCTCTTTCTGGTCGGGCGAGATCACGAAGTCGGCATAACGCAAAGCGCGGGGTTCGAGCGATCCGCCAGAGCCGGAGACGCGCCCGGCCGTTCCTGGGTCGCCTGGGGGCATGATCGCGCTGCCAGGGACGGCTGGGTCCGGGGTGAGCGGGACCGGCTGGACCTGGCCGGACGCGACCGCGCTCCCGGCGAGGTAGAGGCGCTGGTCGTCGAGGTTCGCGAAGACGACGGGAAGGTCCGGCTCGTCGCTGCCCCGGCCCGCCCCGGCCAGGGTGGCCGAGGCGGCCGGCCCCGGCACCGGCAGATAGGAAAGGCCGCCGTACTCGTGCACCCGGCTTCGGGCGGACCACGGCGCCGGCAGCAGCGTCGTGTGGCTGCCGTCCGCTGCCCGGCGGACGATGGTGGTCCGGCCGGTCTCGTCCGGGCGGTCCTCCTGCCACCAGGTGGTCTCGCCGATGACGGTCGGGAACGCGACCCTGATCCTGCCGCCAGCCACCTGCGCCGCGGAGATCGGGGAAGTCCAGGAACCGTAGGGCGCCCGGGGCAGCGCGTGGCCGGCCGGCTCGGCGTCCTGGCCGTCGCCCGGCGCCTCGGCAGGTTCGCGGGACAGGTCACCGGCGGCGTTCCCGGCGGATGACCCGGCCAGGTCACCGGCCCATGCCGGGCCGCCGGGCTCGCCAGGTGCTGCCGCGTGGCCTTGTCCGCTCGTCTCGCCCGTCATCGCCGTCACGTTGTCCGTCATAGGGATATCGTGCCCTACCCGCCCGGCTCGGTTCGCATCGATTGCCGACAACCAGATGGGCACCATGTGCGCGGCCGGCTCATATCAGCCCCGGTACGGGTAGGTCGGCAGGCCAGCGACCTCCGCCTGGCAGGTGAACAGCGCGCCGGCCAGCCGCCCTGGCCCGGCGGCCGTGGTGACGAACAGCTGGTCGAGGTCGGGGCCGCCGAACGCGCAGCTGGTCACGTTGGCGGCGGGCAGGCGCACGACGCTGGTCAGCCGTCCGGCGGCGTCGTACCGCTGGATGACCCCGCCGCCCCAGACGGCGACCCAGACACCGCCCTGCGAGTCGACGGCGAGGCCGTCCGGCATCACCTCGCCAGAACCCAGCGTGGCGAACGGGCGGCGCTCGCCCAGCTGCCCGGTCGCCGGGTCGTAGTCGAGCACGTCGACCCGGTAGTCGAGCGAGTCGATGTAGTACATCAGCTGGTCGTCCGGGCTCCAGCCGAGCCCGTTGGAGATGCCGAGCCCGGTGAAGATCTCCGTCACGGTGCCGTCGGTATCCAGCCGGTAGAGCGAGCCCTTGCCTGGTGACTCGTCGGCAGCCATTGTCCCGGCGTAGAACCGGCCGGCGCGGTCGCATTTGCCGTCATTCATCCGGGTGTCAGGCAGGCCGGGCGCGGCAGCTATCTCGGCGACATCGCCGGTGAGCGGGTCCAGGCTCAGGAATCCGCTGCCCGCGGCGACGACCAGGCCCCCGCCGGCCCTCGGCACCACGGCTCCGGCCGGCCTGCCAACGTCCCAGGACGAGTGCACGCCGCCGGCCCCGAGGCGGTGCACCCGCTCGGCCGGGATGTCGACCCAGAACAGCGACTGCGTGGCGGCATCCCAGCACGGTCCCTCGCCGAGCTCGGCGGCCGGAACGTCCACCGGCTCAGGTTCGTAGATGATCAGATCGGGGGCGGGCTCGGTCACGGTAACTCCTTGGCGGCTGGACGGCCACGGCTGCCGGGGTGGCCGGTCCCGAGGTGGACCGACGATGTCAGCCGGACAGCGGCGGTGTCAATGGCCGGCGAAGGCTCCCGGTCGCAACGTCTACCCTAAGGAGCATGCCGGGCGCAGACGGTCAGCGGACCTTCGAAATCCGCACCTACGGGTGCCAGATGAACATGCATGACTCCGAGCGGCTTGCCGGGATGCTCGAGCAGGCTGGCTACCGTAAGTCTGCCGACGGCGCCGAGCCCGACGTGGTGGTCTTCAACACCTGCGCCGTGCGCGAGAACGCCGACAACAGGCTGTACGGCAATCTCGGCCACCTGCTGCCGGTCAAGAACGCTCATCCCGGCATGCAGATCGCCGTCGGCGGCTGCCTGGCCCAGAAGGACCGGGCCGTGATCACGGACCGGGCCCCGTGGGTCGACGTGGTGTTCGGCACGCACAACATCGGCTCGCTGCCCGCGCTGCTCGAACGCGCCCGCGTCCAGCGGGAAGCCCAGGTCGAGATCGCCGAGTCGCTCGAGCGGTTCCCTTCGGTCCTGCCGGCCAGGCGCGAGTCCCCGTACTCGGCCTGGGTCGCGATCTCGGTCGGCTGCAACAACACCTGCACGTTCTGCATCGTGCCCAGCCTGCGCGGCCGCGAGGAGGACCGCAGGCCAGGCGACGTGCTCGCCGAGATCAGGGCGCTGGTCGACGACGGGGTGCTCGAGGTCACGCTGCTCGGGCAGAACGTGAACTCTTACGGGACCGCGTTCGGCGACCGGCTCGCGTTCTCCAGGCTGCTGCGCGCCTGTGGCGAGATCGACGGGCTCCAGCGGGTGCGGTTCACCTCGCCGCACCCCAGGGACTTCACCGACGACGTCATCGAGGCGATGGCGCAGACACCGAACGTGATGCCGCAGTTGCACATGCCGCTCCAGTCCGGCTCGAACGCCGTGCTCCGCGGCATGCGGCGCGCCTACCGCAGGGACTCCTACCTCGCGATCCTGGACAAGGTCCGCGCGGCGATCCCGGCCGCCGCGATCACGACCGACATCATCGTAGGCTTCCCCGGCGAGACCGAGCAGGACTTCGCCGACACGCTCGACCTCGTCCGCCGGGCCAGGTTCGCCGGCGCGTTCACGTTCCAGTACTCGATCAGGGCCGGCACCCCGGCCGCGACGATGGACGGGCAGGTCCCGCCCAAGGTGGTCGCCGAGCGGTACGGGCGGCTGGTCGCGGCGGTCGAGGAGATCACGCTGGCGGAGAACCAGGCGCTGACCGGCCAGCAGGTCGAGGTCCTGGCCGCCAACGGGGAGGGCCGCAAGGACGGTGCCACCCGCCGGATGTCCGGCCGGGCCAGGGACAACCGCCTGGTGCACTTCGTGCCCGAAGGGGCGGCCGGCGCGGATGCGCCGCCCCGGCCAGGCGACATCGTCGTCACCACGGTGACCCGGGCCGCGCCGCATTACCTGATCGCCGACGGAGCGCCGCGGGAGGTGCGCCGTACCCGCGGCGGAGACGCCTGGCAGGCCGGTGCCGCCGGAGCCGAGCCGGCGCCGGCGACCGGCGTCGCGCCGGATCAGTCTGTGCTGCTCGGCATGCCGGCCCTGAGCCGGCGTGCCTGACCGAGCCGTCTTTCATGACCACGGACACCTTTCGGCCGCAGCGGTAGAGGGATGTCCGTGAGCATGGCAAGCGATTCTGCGGCGCGGCCGGTGGTCGCGATCGTCGGGCCGACGGCTGCCGGTAAGTCCGAATTGTCGCTCCGGCTGGCCACGGCACTCGACGGCGAGATCGTCAACGCCGACTCGATGCAGCTGTACCGCGGGATGGACATCGGGACGGGCAAGCTCACGGTCGCCGAGCGCGGCGGAGTCCCGCATCACCTGCTCGACATCTGGGATGTCACCGAGACGGCCAGCGTCTCGGAGTACCAGCGCCTGGCCAGGGCCGTGATCGAGGGCATCCAGCGCCGGGGACGCACCGTGATCCTGGTGGGCGGCTCCGGGCTGTACGTCAGGGCCGCCATCGACAACCTGGAGTTCCCCGGCACCGATCCGGCGGTGCGCGAGCGGCTGGAAAAGGAGCTTGCCGCCCTCGGGCCGGCGGTCCTGCACGCCAGGCTCGCGGCCGCCGACCCGGCGGCCGCGACCGCGATCCTGCCCGGCAACGGGCGCCGGATCGTCCGCGCGCTCGAGGTAATCGAGCTGTCCGGACGGCCGTTCAGCGCGACGCTGCCCGAGTACCGCTCGGTGCTTCCCGCCGTTCAGATCGGCCTGGAACTGCCGCGGCCCGAACTGGACCAGCGGATCGCCGCCAGGGTCCGGCAGATGTGGCAGGCCGGATTCGTCGACGAGGTTCGCCGGCTGGCCGGCCCGGGCGAGCCAGGCACCGGCCTGCGAGCGGGCCGGACAGCCAGCAGGGCACTCGGGTACGCGCAGGTGCTCCGCTTCCTCGACGGCGAGTGGACGCAGGCCGAGGCGGAGCAGCAGACCGTGCGCTCGACGCGGCGGTTCGCCCGCCGGCAGGAATCATGGTTCCGGCGGGACCCGAGAATCCGCTGGCTGCCAGCGGGCCAGCCGGTGCCGACGCGGCTGGCACTGGCGGTCATCGGCGAGTCCGCGGCGTCGGCTGGCTAGCATCAGAGCATGCGTTATGCCAAAGGTCACGGCACCGGGAACGACTTCATCATCGTTCCCGACCTCGACGACCGGCTGGAACTCGGCCCTGAGGTGGTCCGCCGGCTGTGCGACCGGCACACCGGGATCGGCGCTGACGGGGTGCTGCGGGTGGTGGGCCGCGGGTCGGGGCCCGCGCCATGGTTCATGGACTACCGCAACTGCGATGGCAGCATCGCCGAGATGTGCGGCAACGGCATCAGGGTGTTCGCCAGGTACCTCGTCGACCATGGGCTGGCGGCCGGTCCCGACCTGGCCATCGCGACCAGGGCGGGCGTCCGGATGGTACGCCAGGAGGCCGGCGGGGAGCTGACCGTCGACATGGGGCCGGTTACCGTCGGCCGGGCGGGCTGGGCGGTCATCGGCGGGCGCCGGTACACCGGGCACGCGGTCTTCGTGGGCAACCCGCACCTGGTCTGCCTGGTCGGCAAGCCGCTCGGCGGGGTCGATCTGTCCGAGCCGCCCGAGGTCGATGCCGGCGCCTTCCCCGACGGGGTGAACGTCGAGATCGTGCGGGTCGTCGGCGAGCACGCGATCGAGATGCGCGTGCACGAGCGCGGGTCGGGCGAGACGCTGTCCTGCGGGACCGGTGCCGTGGCCGCGGCTGTCGGAGCCGCTGCGGCGGCGGGGGAGTGGCCGGGCCTCGGGGACCAGCTGTGGACCGTGGACGTTCCTGGCGGCAGGCTGGCCGTCGCCCCGAGTGCGACGGCCAGCCTGCTGACGGGCCCGGCGGTGATCGTTGCCGAGGGCGAGACGTGCGCCTCGTGGCTGACCGACCCGCTGGTCACCGCGTCAGCGACGGCCTGATTCGGCGATCCTGAGGCCGAGCGCGACCAGCGCCCAGCCGGTCTGGCTCCTGATCGGCTTCCTTGGCTCGTGCTGACGGTGCAGCGGGACCCGTCTGGCACGGAGATGACCAGGTGCAGGCTCTTGGCAGGCTGGCGCAGCCTGCGCTTCTCCGGCTCGCTGATCTCCAGCCTCCCGTCCGCGTAGTCCACGGCGAGGTCGCCGGCGAGCCGATCGGCATCGGCGGACTCCCTGGCCGCGGCCGGGGGTCAGCTCAGCGCACGAGCTGGGCGGCCGCGGATCGAGGCGTCGAGCACCTCGGCGATGTGGGCGACCGGTATCGGGGTGCCCGCCGCGCCGAGCCCCGAGGCGATCTGCATGGCGCAGCCGGGGTTGCCCGATACGACCAGGTCAGCGCCGGTGCGGGCGACCGCGGCGGCCTTGCGGGCGCCGAGCTGCGTGGCCGCCTCGGGCTGAACCAGGTTGTAGATGCCCGCCGAGCCGCAGCAGGTTCCTGAGTCGTTGAGCTCGGTCACGATCAGGTCGGGAACCGCCTTGAGCAGCTCGCGCGGCTGGCCGGTGATCCGCTGGGCGTACGCCAGATGACAGGCATCGTGGTAGGCGACGGTGAGCGGAAGCGGATGCCGCTCCGCGGCCGGTCCGAGCTCGGCGAGGAACTCGCTGAAGTCGGCGACCTTGGCCGACAGCTCGGCGGCTCGGGCGGCCCAGGCCGGATCGCCGGCGAACAGCTCCGCGTACTCCTTCATCGCCGAGCCGCAGCCAGCCGAGTTGACGATGATCGCGTCCACGTCGGCCTGCTCGAACGTCTCGATCAGCTTGCGGGCAAATGTCGCAGCCTCGGCTCGCCTCCCGTCGTGCCGGGATAGCGCTCCGCAGCAGCCCTGCGCGGCCGGGATGATGACGTCGCACCCCTCGCTGGCCAGTACCCGCGCCGTCGCGGCATTGACCTGGGGGAAGAACACCTGCTGCACGCAGCCAGTCAGCATCCCGACGACGGCCCGGCGCTCACCTCGGGCAGCGACCCGCTCGGGCAGCCTGCCTCGTGGCAGCCGCCTGGCTGACCGGCGCGGTGCCACCCGCAGCGCCGCCGCGACCTCGGGAGCGACCCGGTCGGCCAGGTCGCTGCGCTGCATCAGCCGGTCCGCGCCAGTTCGCTGCGCCGCGCGGAGCGGGCCCATCAGCAGCCTGAGCCGGCTCGGGTAGGGGAACGTCGCGAAGATCGCGGCCCGCAGGGCGCGCTCCCGCGCCGACCGGGGCGGGAGCGCGCGGACCGGCCCCGCCTCCGCCGGCCCCGCCCCCGCCGGCCCCGCCTCCGACGGGTCCGCTGCCCACGACCGGGCCGCCTCGATCAGCCGGTCGTACCGGACACCGGACGGGCAGGCCGGAACGCAGGCCATGCACCCCAGGCACCGGTCCAGGTGCTGAGCGGCGACCGGGCTGGCGTTCGCGCCGTCGAGCAGCTGGCCGATCAGGTGGATCCGGCCGCGCGGCGAATCCATCTCCTCGCCCCACAGCTGGTACGTCGGGCAGGCCGGCAGGCAGAACCCGCAGTGCACGCAGTCCGCGACGATCTCGCGCAGCTCACCGGCCGGATCCAGCGGGCTCGGCGCCGGTTCCGGGACGGGCGACCCCGGGTCCGGGCCGTCGGCGGCCTGGTAGACGTTCATCAGATCCCCCCGGCGAATCGTCCGGGCGCCATGGTCCGGGCCGGATCGAACTGGTTCTTGACCGCGCGCATGAGGGCCAGTGACGGCACCGGCCCGAAGAGGTCGACCAGGTCGCCGACGGCGGGCGGCGCGTGCAGCACGACCACGTTCGCCCGGGCCGGCGGTCCCTCGCCCGACCGGGCCCGGCCGGCGGTCCCGGCCCCCTCCGCAGCTGCGCCAGCGCCGTGCTGCCCGTTGGCGGCGGGGCGGTCTGCTCCAGCCCTGCCGCGGCGCAGGTCGGCGAAGGTAAGCCTGGCGCCGGATCTGGCCCGCAGCAGCGGCTGGCGGGATTCGGGCAGATGATGACCCGAGTCCGCTGGCAGGCCGCGCCCGACCGCAGCGCGCAGGACGGCCACGAGCGTGGCGACGGCACCGGGGTCGCCGTCCGGGGGCAGCGCGGCGTACAGCACCCCGGCGGCCGCCGAGCCGCCGACAGCGGGATCGAGCCCGGCCGCCTCGGCCGCGGCGCGGATCTCGGCGAGCACCATGCCGAGGTCGCCCGGCCAGAACGCGATCTGGAGTACCGTGCCGTCCGGCTGAGCCGCGGGGCCAGCGCCCCACCACGACGGCGGATCCGGCCGGACGGATGGCGCCGCGTCATGGCCGACCAGGCCGGCCAGCGCGATCGCCCGCCCGGCGACGCCGGCCGGATCGCCCTCCAGGGCAACGCAGACCCGGACGGGATCGCTGACGGCGGGCCAGTCGAGTTCGGCAGCGACCGGGCTGGCCGGCGACTCGAGCGCGACCGAGATCACCCGGCACGCGTCGACCGCGGCCGCGCACTCGGCCGTCACGTACGCGGTCTCCGCGGGCACCGGATGCAGCCGGAACGTGGCCTGCGTGATCAATCCGAGCGTGCCGCGCGAGCCGGCGAACAGCTTGCCGATGTCGTAACCCGCGACATTCTTGACGACCTTTCCGCCGGACTTGGCGACCGCGCCGTCCGCGCGCACCACCGTGATCCCGATCAGCAGATCTCGCGGAGTTCCGTACCGCAGCCGCAGCGGGCCGGCCGCGCCGGTGGCCAGCACGCCGCCGATCGTCCCGCCGGCGCCTCCCGAGGTACCCGGCAGAGTCGGCGGGTCGAGGGCGAGCCGCTGGCCAGCCGCCCCGAGCACCTCGGCGAGCCGGTCCAGGCGCACACCGGCCTGCACGGCCGCGACCAGGTCGCCGGCCGCATGCTCGACCACCTGGTCCAGCCGCGTCGTCTCGATCACCAGGTCGCAGCGCTCCGGCGGGCTGCCCCAGTCCAGCCGGGAGCCAGTTCCGCGCGGGACGACGGCAAGCCCCAGGTCGGCCGCCGCCCGTAGCAGCGCGCTCGCCTCCTGGGTGCTGGCCGGGGCGGCGACGATCCGCGGCTGGACCCCGGCGACGGCGTCGGCTGGCGTGGCCGTCCTGACCGCCGCACAGGCCGCCGTGAGCGGCGCCGGGATCGGCTCAGCTGCCACGGGCACCAGGCACGAGCGAATTGTTCGTCATAATCAGAAGATCTCCGCCTGGCCGGAGGCCACCAGCGGATGCGGGCCGCGCCGGACGCCGGGAACCTCGCCGCACAGCCGCGGCGTCGGGAAGATCTTGCCCGGATTGCACAGCCCGGCCGGATCGAACGCGCAGCGCAGCAACTGCATCGTGTCCAGGTCGTCGGGGCCGAACATGCGCGGCAGGTACCTGGACTTGTCCACCCCGACGCCGTGCTCGCCGGTGATCGAGCCGCCGTGGGCGATGCACTCGTCGAGGATCGCGCCGGAGAGCACCTCGGCGGCGGCCGACTGCTCGGGGCTCGAGTCGTCGAAGAGAACGAGCGGGTGCAGGTTGCCGTCCCCGGCATGGAAGACGTTCGCGACCCGGATCCCGGCCTGCTCGGACAGCGCGCTGATCCGGTCGAGCACCTCGGGCAGCGCGGTGCGCGGGACGACGCCGTCCTGGACGATGTAGGCGGGCGAGATCCTGCCCACGGCGGCGAACGCTGACCGGCGGCCGGTCCAGATCGCCGCCCGCTCGGCCGGGTCGGCGGCCTCCCTGATCTCGAACGCGCCGGCCTGCTCGGCGAGCTTGCGCACCGCCGCTGTCTCGCCGAGCACGTCGGTCTCCGGCCCGTCAAGCTCGACGATCAGGACCGCCCCGGCGCCCTGCGGGTAGCGGCAGGCGACGGCGGCCTCGGCGGCCTCGATCGCCAGGGCGTCCATCATCTCGATGGCGGCAGGCAGGATGCCCGCCCCGATGATCGCCGAGACCGCCGCGCCGCCGTGACCGGTCGTCTCGAACGCGGCGAGCAGGGTGGTGACGGCCTGCGGGACGGGGGTCAGCCTGACGACGATCTTGGTGACGATGCCAAGCGTGCCCTCCGACCCGGTGAACGCCCCGATCAGGTCATAGCCAGGGGCCGCGCCGGTCCCGTCCCCGAGCCAGGTCAGCTCGCCGTCCGGCGTGACGATCTCCAGCCCGGTCACGTGGTGGACCGTGAACCCGTGCTTCAGGCAGTGCGCGCCGCCGGAGTTCTCGGCCACGTTGCCGCCGACCGAGCAGATTTTCTGGCTGGACGGATCGGGCGCGTAGAACAGCCCGAACGGCTCCGCGGCCTGGCTCACGGCCAGGTTGGTGACGCCGGGTTCCACGATGGCGCGGCGGCTGGCCGGGTCGACCTCGATGATCCGCCGCATCCGAGCGGTGACGATCAGTACGCCGTCGGCCCGGGGGAGCGCGCCGCCGGAAAGGCCGGTGCCGCTGCCCCTGGCCACGAACGGGACGCTTGCTGCGGCGCAG
>Ga0307374_10011355_pt1 | contig 12680 bp, 22 predicted proteins | sample OX3MG_FD_202532 | JGI IMG/M metagenome (GOLD analysis project Ga0307374, IMG submission 202532) | Soil microbial communities from Risofladan, Vaasa, Finland - OX-3 | ecosystem: Environmental > Terrestrial > Soil > Coastal area > Acid sulfate soil | place: Finland: Risofladan, Vaasa | collected...
GCGCGCGACACTCGAACGAGACAATTGAAGACGGAAGGGTCGATACCGCGCTCCCTAGCAAAACGGGCAATTAGGAGTGGACTGACCTGATTCGCACCGTCCAAGTAGAGAATCTTCTTTTCTTCATGCAGAACTCTGGGGAGGAAGTAGTGCGAGAGTCGCGGCATTTCCGGGCAGCCGTAGAAAAGCGTAAGCGCACGACTAGGAAGAATCCACGGCTTCGGAGACGACTGTCCATCCGCGCTGCTTAGTGCGACGGGTAAATTCATGATGACCTACCGTTGGCCCGGGAAAGCCTGGATCATAGTAGGCGAACAAAAAGCGAACTGTCAAGGACGTGCGGATGACACAGGGACGCTAGGATCGCCAATATCCCGCTGGGCTGCTCGGCTCTAATCCGGACTGGATTCATCGTCAAAACCATCGTGGGATGGGTGCGAGCCATACGCGATTACACAGGGGTAAGCGAGGCACTCGAAGAAGCGGCACACGACGCTGGCGCGCTTATGAAAAACAGTTAAAGCGGGAGTTCAATATTGTCCGTCAACATCACACGATGAACCGGAACTGGCGGCCGGGGACTTAATTCGCGAGTTGTTGAAACCATGACAACTTTCCACTGTTTTCCTTTTCTCGTGATTATCTGTCCCCTTACCGGCATCTCCATCTCGCCCTGTAGGTCCGCCTCAACTTCGTCCGTCTTTTCATCTCCGTTGTAGCGGAACACGTACTGGCATGCCTCGTTCATATTGCCTCCGATTGACGATCTGTGCCTAAAACAGAATATGGGCAACGTCCATAACCATCCCAAGACAGTTAGAATCCATCGCCTTCAGCCATTGGATGATTACATTCATGCCAATCAGTCCGACCACGAGCTCCCGGCGAAGTAGGTGCTCGAGAACTAGGTCTTCTACTTCTTGCGAGTGTAGGACTTGTCGAATTCATTTACGATATTGGGATTGTAGAAATCCTTTCGCGAACTGCTGGTGTTGGCGGGATCTAAATAACGAGTCTTCTTGTACTGCGGATTCGTGGCCAATTTCTTGCGCAATTCGTGGTACTTGGGATTTGTTTTGAAGTCGATATATCGATTCTGTAGCTTCTCGGTCAGAGTTCCATAATCCCACGGATACTGTTTCCTGATGTCCTCCTCCGATATATTCACGTGAACAGCGTTCGGGTCGCTGGGATCGTTAGTAACAATTATGGCGTTGGCGGCCGCGGCCGAAGTCCGTTTGAATGAAATATTCACATCGAGAGAAACGTGATAGTCCTGTACGGCTCCGTCGTGACCTCCCTTCATCAGAGTCGCAAGATAATTGACGACCTTTTGCTCTTGGTTCGACAGGGTAATCGCCGTCACCGCTTCCCCTGATGGGAGAAACCCAATAGGCATTAGATAGAGGCTATAGCCGGACAAATTGAGATTCAGCCACTGTTTCCCAAGTTCTACGAAATTACGAAGGCATGCGGTTCCGACCTCCATTACTTGCTTGGAGAGTTGCGGACTGGCGTTGATGTAGTGAACCGCATTGTCCCGGACCTCAGCGAGCGCCTCTAAATTCTTCTTTACAGGTTCGGGGACTGCGATCCCCTCCTTCTCCAAGCGACCAATGCAAGCATCAATCCCGACCGTCATCGTATTTCCAGTACGATTGCGTTTGACGTAGAGTTTTACAGATTGTTGGCCCGGGGCGAGTTCCCTTTTGGTGTATATGTAAAGGCAGCTGAGCTTATTGTCTTTGATATCTAGGAGCTTTGCCTTTAGCAAAAGCTCCCAAGCGTTGAGCGCAAGAATAGCGAACGTCTCCTCGCGGTAGGCAAATGTCGGCTTGTTGTAGATCTCAATAGCAGAGATAAGAGCCGCCTCGGCATTTTGAAGAAGGCGTGCTGAGCGACTGAGTGACATGCTTGTCGTCCACTATACGCTCGACCTCGTCAGGTTTAGTGGCAATCCTTCTCGATTACCTGCAATGAACATATGGCCCAAATGTGTGATAAACGCAAAAATGCGACAAGTGAAAGCACCCTATTTGAGAAGACAGTAGCCGGGCCGGTGTAGAATCGCGGGAACATGGCAGACATTCGTATCGGGACCTCTGCGTTCACGGCGGCAGGATGGGCGGGCAGTTTCTATCCGAAGGGGATGAAGTCTACGGAGTATCTTTCTTTCTACGCGACCAGATTCGATGCGGTGGAGTTGGACAATACGTTCTACGCCGCTCCTGCCCTGTCTACGGTGAGAGGCTGGTATGCAAAGACCCCGCCAGGCTTCCTTTTCGCTGCGAAGGTGCCACAAGTCATCACACACGACAAAGTGCTCGTAGGTTGCGACGATGACCTCAGAAACTTTCTGACTGCTATGGACGCCCTTAGCGAAAAGCTAGGTCCGCTGCTTTTTCAGTTTGGCAAATTCAAGAGTTCTGAATTCAAGACCCAAGCGGAATTCCTCGTCCGGCTGAAGCCGTTCCTGAAAAAACTTCCGGAGGATTACAGGTTCGCGGTCGAGATTCGGAACAAGGATTGGCTGGATCTTCGATTTGTGGATTTGCTTCGGGAGCACGGTGTAGCACTGGCATTGATTGACCAAAGCTGGATGCCTAGGCCGTGGGAGTTGAAAAGCGAGCTCGACTTGATAACGGCTGACTTCACTTATGTTCGTTGGCTGGGGGACCGCAAGGGGATTGAGGAACAAACCGAGACGTGGGACAAGGTGATTGTTGATCGGCAAGGTGATCTTATCGAATGGGTCAGTCTCTTAAAGAAAGTGCACGAGCGCCGCATCATGATTCTGGCTTTTGCAAATAACCACTTCGCGGGTAATGGGCCAGCGACAGTCGAGCTGTTCCGCAATCTCTGGGGTGTTGACGCACTGCCTAAAATCCAGACGCCCCAGCAAATCGGACAGCAATCTTCGCTCTTCGACAGGAGCTGAACCCCACAAATCGCTCACCGTCGTCTGCTAGGTTTGTGAAGTCCCTTCAACAATTCATCGAGCGTGATATTTAGTCCGTCCGCTACCTTCATCAAAGTGTCGAGGCGCGGCCACCGTTTTCCGGTTTCAAGGAAACCCATCCCAGTGCGGCTCAGTCCAGCACGATGGGCTAGCTCTTCTTGGCTAATGCCCTTCCGGTCGCGCAACTCTTTGATTCGGTTTGCGAGGGCGCGTAGCGTCCTATTTGGTTGCATTGTGCCGAGTGTGAAGTCAGCGCCTCACTCCGTCCACCGACAACTGTATGGCATACAACTAGAGGCATACTTATGATATGCTGTCGCGCAGCGAGACGCGCTGTCGGCTCGTAGCAGTAGCGCACCCACCGAGTCTGCCGTAGATGCGATGGCCTCTACGCGTTAATGCACGAGCAGCGTTTCCCGCGTACCCCTTTGTGCAAGGACCATGCGAATATGCTTCAATTCCCGACTCCACCACCAGGTATCGAGACGCCTCCGATTTCGCCATTTGAGCAACTTGTCGCTTGCGTTGTGCTGTCCGTAATTACGACCACTTTAATTTCTTTTATCCTGCCTCGTCCGGTTTTCTGCAAGCTGTTTAGGATCGCCTTTCCGTTCATGCCTGAGCGGCTGGAGGACTCTGATGAAAAGTAAAATCAATGCGGCGGAGCTACGCAACACAGACAGGCGTATCAAGAAGCGCGAAGACAAGCATCGGCGGCGGTACAAGGCGATTCACGGGAAGAAGGTGGACTTCATCAAACACTGGCTCGAAGAGAACATCCTGTTCATCTCGCTTCGCTTCATGGACGGCACCAACTTCTCCATTCAATACGAACCGACGGTCGAACTCGTTGGTGTCGAACATTCCGACATGTCGTCGGGTGACGATGTGATCTTGAAGCAATACTATAGGCGGCAGGACTGATGAGAGAACAACTCGACGATGAAGCAGTCCGTGCAGAACTCAAGGCGATCATCGCCAAGGTAGATGACCCAGGCTCCCTGCTCTTCACGAAGTGGTTGCTAACCAGAATATCCAAGAACCAGTCCATACCAGCCATCGACGAAGTGAAAGCTCTGCACGACGCCTTCGTGCGGGTCGCCGCAGCGTTCAGGACACACAGGAAGGTCAAAGCCGCTGATCTGGATTTGGTCAACCGCTGGATAGGCGTAGAGGATGTGGAGATTGCACGGCCCCTCGCCGATGCCACGAAGTTCTACCGGGCACAGAAGAAGATGACGAGAGTGGAACTCAGCAGACGATGCAAGTTCCCGCTCCGAGCTATACTTCAGCTCGAACCGGGCAGGTGAAAGACATGACGTTGCCACGTCTTCAACAATTGGCGGATGGCCTCGGTGTGGAACTCGGCGAGTTCATGGACAAAGTGGCGGAATTCGAAAAGTCGAGCTAGGGCTGATGGGTGTCTGGAAGATTGGCGTCACCATCAGGCTCCGGCCAGGGCTAAGGGACGAAATGATTCGATTCGCCGAGCAGGAGCAACGTTCGCTCGGAAACTTTGGAGCTATTTTGTTGGAGTGGGCCTTCGAGCGAGTCAAAGTCGCGGGAAGCACAGTCGAATTGCTCGGACGCAGCGGCAAGAGGTTGAACCACACCTATAGAGACCAAAGGCTCAAAAATGGGTGAATGGAAGGCCCAAGTCAGCTTTCGGGTCCATCAAGCTTTTCGAGATGAGCTTGCGGCATTTGCTGCGCAGGAGAAGCGCACGCTTGGAAACCTCGGCGAGATGATTTTGGAATGGGGCTTTGAGCAACTCAAGACTGTCGGCTCGACACACCGATTGTTGAAATGCAGGCTTCGAATGCCCGAACAGCCGACGCAACCGCGCGGGACGCGACCACTATCAAAAGCAACGTAATCGATGGACCAATCGAAAGCGCCGCTGAGTGTTCCAGTGCGAAAAGCCCTCCGCACTGAACTCGAGCGGGTTGCCGCGTGGGAAAGGAACAAAGTCAGCGCGATCACTCAACTAATTCTGGAATGGAGTCTCGAACAGCTCGTCGAGGTTGGTTCTGACCTGCTCCCCTCAATCCGCAGGGAAGTGTATATGATTCTGCGGAACAAGGAGGAGCATGATGGCGAGGGGAAAGCACAGCGAAGCGGAGATGATCGGGGCGTTGAAGCAGTTGGAAGCGGGGCGGCGGGCTGAGGATGTAGGCCGCGAGATGGGGGTGTCGAAGCACACCATCTACGCCTGGAAAGCGAAGTACGGCGGTCTGGATGTGAACGAAGCGCAACGGCTGCGGCAGTTGGAGGATGAAAATCACCGGTTGAAAAAGCTGGTAGCGGATTTGAGCCTGGACAAAGAGATGTTGAAAGCGGTGATCTCAAAAAACGGCTGGGGCTCGTGAACCTGCGGGAAGAAGTGCGCTGGCTGCGCGAGAATTATCAGGCGAGCCAGCAGCGGGTTTGCGGGCTGCTGCAGATAGCGGTATCGAGTTATCGTTACCGCAGCACGCGGAGCGACCAAGCGTTGCGCGAGCGGTTGGTGGAGCTGGCACGGAAGAAGCCGCGGTTTGGGTACCGGCGGTTGCATGTTTTGCTGGCAGGCGGTGGAGAGCGCGTGAATCACAAGCGGGTGTTTCGTGTGTATCGAGAGGCGGGGCTGGCGGTGCGCCGAAAAGCGCGGAAACGGCTGGTGCGCGAGGGTTCGCCGCGGCCACCCTTGACGGCGGCGAACCAGGAATGGGCGGTGGATTTCGCGCACGATGCGTTGGCTAGCGGGCGGGCGATCCGTGTACTCGGGGTGGTGGATGAATGCACGCGGGAATGTTTGACGCTGGAAGTGGACACCAGCTTTGCGAGTCCGCGAGTGACGCGGGCGCTGGAAGCGATTCTCGATGAACGGGAGAAGCCGTTGGCGATTCGTTGCGACAACGGGCCGGAGTTTACGTCGCGGCATTTTTTGGCGTGGTGCATCGAGCGGGGCATCCAGTTGGTGCACATCCAGCCGGGGAAGCCGCAGCAGAACGGATACGTGGAAAGTTTCAATGGCAAGTTGCGGGATGAGTGCTTGAACGTGAGTTGGTTTACCAATCTGTGGGACGCGCGGCAGAAGATCGCCGCGTGGCAGAAGGAGTTCAATGAGGAGAGGCCGCACAGCGCGCTGGGATATCAAACGCCAGCGGAGTTCGCACGGCGACTTCTTCCTTCGTCTGGCTCCGCGCTTCGCGCTACGCCAGACGAAGGAACCCTCTCACAGATGGTGAATGTCGTATGATCCACCCTGCGGATCCAGGGGGCAGGTCAGTTCGGTAAACCGATTGCTGAAATGTAAAATTCGACCGGCCGCGACTCATATCAAGCGCTAGTGAAGGCCCAGCAGGACGAGGTTTCTGGACGTGATGTCGGGTTAGTTCCTACCCCCGGTCTTCCTGAATCTTCGGAGATTCATGTATAACCTTGCTAACAGGGCGTTGCCATATCGCATGTATTCGCGAATATCTGACAGGGGCGCGGGCTGTGTCTGGATGATCGGCGGCGGCAGTGGTTTGGTTAGCGCGACGATCCAGACGATGAGAACAGCCATGAACGAAACCACTCGAATCCTGTCTCCCCAATGGAAGTAAGGACGCAGCCAGTGCTGTGAAATTACGTTGTTCACCTCTTGAATCAGCGAATACAGCCACAATCCCACAGCTACGTTTTTCTCGGGGCGTCCCAAGGGGACATCGTAGCGAGCCCATAGAACGAACAACACGAATAACACGACAGCCGCCGTAAATTCGAATTGGTGTTCGACGCCGAGGATCAAGCCAGGGGCAGTAGTCACATTGTGAGCGACAATCCAACAAGCGCGGGCGAGGAGCAATGCGCTAACCAGTGCAACTAGCCAGCCGGCGATCAGTCGAAATCCCGGGTAGCGACGGGATGCCTTCCAGATTATTTCAGCAATAGCACCTGCGCGGAGAAGCAGTGCCAGTCCTTGAGTGGTCCAGTAAGCGTAAAAGGCAAAACGCGAGGAGTAACCGAAGGCTTGGTAAACCCAATAGAGAAATAGTTCGCGAGCAACGAGTAGCACGAGATAGGCAGGAAAGATTCTGATTCGTAAACACAGCTGACGCCAGAAGGCGAGGAAGCAAGCAACACACTCAAGCAGGAATGTAGTGGACCAGAGTACAAGCTCGGTAGGAGAGAGACCCATCGGAATTGTGCCGCATCATAGCATTGCGAAAGTACTTTCTACACCTCAGCCGCGGAATGAAGATTTACTGCTCACAAAGTGCCCGGGTGAAGAAAACTTAACGATTCAGGTCATCCTCGAGGACGCGAAGACCGTGCTCATGGGCAACTTCATTGAGAAGGTGGTCCGCCATGCGGGCCATGAGTCGGACTTTTTGAGTTAAGGATTTCATCTGGACAGTAGCGTTGATCCCCCATCGTACCTTAAGGCGTGCAAGCTTGAATTCAAGTCTGTACTGAATACTGAGCCACGCCCGTCGCAACTCTTCCTCTAGGCTTATGTCGGGCAAAAATTTGGTGCCGTAATTAAGGAGTCTCTCGACCCGCTCGAAATCATCGCGGATGGCATCAAGGTATCGCAGTGCAGTACTTCGGTGCTGCGCTCCAACCTGCTGTAGGATCGCCGCGTATTCGGCCAATCGCCGTTCGACAGCCTCATACTCTCGATGATGAACGGGATAAAAATCCTGAATGCCGTAGGCTTGCTTCCGTTGTGGCTTCGGACGCCACACCCGATACAATGCCACCAGGGACCAAGATAAGAGAAGCACACCGACGACAATGGCGAAAACTAACTCACCCACTGACTTCCCCTTTTCATACAACTGCGGAACTAGAGGGTACGGAAACAATCAGCCCCAACGTGGCAGAGATTATTGATTTAGCTGACGTATCTTACTCAATGGGACAATAACACCCGGGCGCATCATAACATGTAGGCTAACAGTTCTAGCGGTCATGATACGCCCAGGTGCACAGCTACTCCCTATGCCATTAGCTTAGGAGAAGGCGGAGTCGGCCAGGGCGGCATAGGAGCCCCACCGTCCGCGATTAGAGTTGGCCTCGAAGTTTGCTTTGGAGGCCAGGGCGGCATTGGTGCTCCGCCATCCGCCAGAAGGCGCGGTTTCAAGGGGGGTTTTGGCCACGGCGGCATAGGGGCGCCGCCGTCAGCTACCCAGTTGAAGTGCCCCTTCCAGTTTATTGGCGAAATGCTTGTCGTGCACAACGTAGCTGACAAGCCGACAACACCTATACACACTGCTACTACGAAAACACTTCTCTTTGCTTTCATTGACTTTCCTCCTTGATTTTGGCAAGCCGTCGGCAAACAGCCCGGCAGGCTTAGAGAAAACATGCTCCAAGAGGGGTCGCGAGGACAGGTTTTTGTCGGAAGGGGCGCTAACTCAATTGAAAGGACAATTTGATCGTCTGAAACATCAAGTCGGCGCGGTCGCTCACTTGCCAGCCGGCTCCCCGGCGACTTTCCTTGGCTTGGCGTTTCCGTAGCCCCACATACGGTCTGCCTCCACATTGCGCGCCCCGCTTACGGCGATCATTCACGATACTGGGCCCCACGCTTATCACAACCGCACATAGCGATCGCCTCTGTCCTCCCAAGTCAGCATGGCGAGAATTCAAACGGCCTCGTTCCGCGTCGTCTCAACTTCGGTCGTCCAGAAGTGCCACCTCAACGGTGTCGTCGTCTGTACCCCTTTTTCAGCCGCTTTCACTCTCAAGCACCGCGAGTGCAAACAAGTCAGCGCCCGGCGGCGCGGCGGTCTTCTGCTTCGCAGGAGCGCCCCCTACGGGGTCTCGGTTCCTCCCACTTCGCGGGCACCCTCCAAGAAAGCAGACCTTGGCACTTGGGAGCTGTCTCACACTCGCGCCCTCCGGGTGGTGTGCCTTGAGAGACTCAGGGCATCAAAGGAGATTTTTCCATGTATGACAACACCGTGAGGTTAATTGGATTTTTAGGGAAGGACGCCGAAGTGAAGAGCACGAAGAGCGGAAACGAATACACCGTTCTATCACTCGCCACGCAAGCGTCTTGGAAGGACAAGAAATCGGGCGAGTACGTGAATCGCACCGAATGGCACCGGATGATCGCGTGGGCCAATCTTTCGACGTTCGCCGCTACTCTGAAAAAGGGGACGCACCTGTCCGTGGAAGGCGAGTTGCGCTACCGCGAGTTCAACGACAAGAAGCACAAGAAGGTCAAGGTTCGTCTGGCGGAAATCCACCTCGGCAAGATCGGCAAACTCGACCGCGCCGAAAAGCGCGACGCGAATGCGGCACCGCCCGAACTACCGACCAACGGCGACGAGGCCCCTTTTTAGGGGCCTCGTAATCCGTCCAGGGGCGATGCCAAGCGCGGAGATTACTTGCTACAAGCCGAACTAATCAGGCACAACTTTCGTGGCAATTGTGATCCGGGAGGTCTGCACAAATATCCAAACGATTTCCAGAAGCATGGGCCACACGATCACCAGCGTCACGAGCCATCCAGGTTTAGAGATCAGAGCGCCAGGTACCTGACCATAGACAGGCAGGCACAAACCCGCATTAGCGAGATACGCGGCGTTCAAACCAATCAGACACGCCTGCGTAGGTGAGATTTTGGCCCTGTACTTCAAAACCAGCACTGCGGTGACTATCGGAACTCCGTAGCCCAAAAACAAGACCGCCAGGCGTTGTGCTTCGCTTGTCCCGGCGCGGTGCAACAAAAATGGCACCTCGACGGCAAACGTTCCACAGATGCAAAGAATTGTGACTGTCCAAATTACACGCCGTTCGATGATAGTGGACAGCTCCTCCGAAAAGAAAGCTCGCAACCGGAGCCAAATCATCGGAAATGCCAGAAAAGCCGGTGCTCCAACGAGCACGTGCCACCAGTTGCCCTGATCCCCAGGAACTTTCATCATCACGGCATCTAAGGGTGAAGTGTGTACAGCATATGGGATAAATACCAATACGCCTGCGATCAGAGACACCAGCAACATAGTGGTTCTGAATAGAGTCGAATCCCGCTCTTGCTGTAATTCAGCTATGTGCATCAATCCCGCCCTCACTACATCGAGCTTTGAAGTTCTCAGGTATACGAATGTCCTGGCAAAAAAGACCCATGGGGTCCAAGTCCTGGTTAACGCGCTTGTATTGACTGGTCTGGCCACCTTCCGGGTGGTCGGCAATCCTGAAGTGACCCAAGAGTGGTTGTCCAAACTGACTGAGTAACAAGTCGTCCGCGTTCTTTACTCTTTTAATCCTTCGCGTACTTGAATCGTCGGTCTCGCGAACCGCAGCTCTTGCTCTGCTTTCCTATCGGAGAAATGCGAGAACCACAACAACAAAAAGGCCGCAGCGGCGAATGCCAAAGCGACCCATTCGGCAGCCTCGGTTCCGACCGACCAGGACAACATCGCTGCTATGCCGCAGAGAAACCCGCTTGGCCGGCAAATCCAGGCAATCCGCCGCGTTCGCCTTTCCACAACCGAAGCACGAAGTGGATTGTGCTTCGTTCTCCACCACAACGGATACAGAATCCCTATACTGACGCCCAAGGATGCTACTACCAGCAGCATCCTCAGCGGAGAAAGTCCAACGGCAATTAAGATCGCTGGCAATGGAAGAAGCGCGAAAACGATCAGGCCCAACCGTGCGTTCAGGCGCCGCCGCTGTCGTTCGTAATTCTGCCAGCTCTCCCCCATCGGCCCCATCGTTCAATCCCCCTTGCTCCCCCGTAGGGCGCGCCCCTGACTTGCCCCTCGGCGGCCAAAACAACTATTTCCATGCTGCTATACATATAGTATCATTGATTGCGCTGTACAGCACCTAAGGAGGGAATTCCATGTACGACAATTCCGTTCGATTAATTGGCTTCCTCGGGCAGAACGCCGAGAAGCGCACAGCTCGAAACAATACGCCCTACGTGATCCTCAACCTAGCAACCACTGTTCGATGGCGCGCTAAAGAATCCAAGGAAAACGTTGAACGTACCGAATGGCACCGACTGGTTGCCTGGGGGAACCTGGCAAAGTTCGCAGCCACTCTCAAGCGTGGAAACCATATCTCCGCCGAAGGCGAGCTGCGATACCGGATGATCTCCGATAAAGAGCACCCGGAGCTGGAGCACAGGCTTGCCGAAATTCATCTGGCCAAAATCGGGAAGCTCGACCGTGGCGAACAACTCACTGATGAATTGCCCGCCGTTCAGACCGACGATCAGGCCGCCTAAAACTTCCCTCCATTCAACATCTTTCACTGCTCTAACTCTCCTATCTCAGAAGGCCAAGACACTCTGCCAACACTAATGGCAGGGTGTGCCTTCCTAAATTCAACACCTTCCGTTCGGTAAAAATCTTTTTACGAATTTCAATTGCTCTTCCCGCCGAAAGACTGCGCCTCACCGCCCGCTTCTCCTGTCAAGGCTCTGCGCTTCGCTCCGATGAACGCAAACTGCGCGGCCTTGACAGCGCGGACGGTGAAGCGCCTGGGACGGCTAGGAAGAGCATTTGTTTTTCATGCACCGCTCCGCGTTGCCTGGGAAGCAAAAATAAAAACCCTTCAAAGGAGTTCCAAATGCAACCAATCACGAAACACAGTCTCTTTTCTCTAGGTCAAGTCGTTGCAACACCGGGCGCATTGACCGCTCTCCAAAAGGCGGGACAACAGCCGCAGGAGTTCCTCGCCCGGCACCTTCAGGGCGATTGGGGCGACCTGTGCGAAGAAGACCGCCAAGAAAACGCACTCAGCCTCGACCGAGGCTTCCGGCTTCTCAGCCGCTACAACACGTCAGCGGGCGAAGCCCTTTACGTCATCACCGAAGCCGACCGCAGTGTCACCACGATTCTTTTGCCCGAAGAGTATTGAGATTTTCTAGAAATCAGAAAAAAAGGAGAAGAGAAATGAGCACGAAAGAAGCAGCGAAGCCGTTGCAAGAGTGCGTGAAGGAGACAGAAACAATTGAGTTGTATTTCCAGCAAGGTAGTTCAGACAAGGTGTATCACCTCCAATTGGTAAGCATTGAAGAACAGTGGTCGGTCAATGCGCAGTGGTGGCGGCGTGGTTCAGCTTTGCAAAGCGATGCGAAGGTGAGCAGCGTCGCTTATGAGGAAGCTAAGCGCGTCTATGACCGAATCATTCGAGAAAAGACAGGCAAGGGTTATCGCATCGCGCAGGCAACGACCAACGGCGATACTCCCATTTCCGTTGGATTGCCTTCCGTCAAAGAGCATTCCGGTCACGCGCCGGAATTACTAACGCCCATCGAGGAACCAGAGGCGTTGCAGTTGGTGCAGGATGCGTCTTGGTGGTTCCAGCAGAAATTCGACGGGCGACGACTGGCCGTACAAAAGATGGACGGCCAATATTCTGGAATCAACAAACTCGGCCAGCTTATTCCAATCGACTCTCGGCTAACGAAATGCCTAGAGTCAGTGCAAGCGCACACTTTTCTAGTAGACGGTGAAATCACCGATTCGCGGTTCCATCTCTGGGACCTCCTCAGCATAAACGGAACTGACCTGCGGATTCAGCCATACGAAATCCGTTACGCACGTCTTGGCCTCGTGTTCCGAGGCGTGGACGAAGCCCTACGCGTTTGCGAGACGGCTATGACACCAAAAACAAAACGGGCTTTCGTGAAAGGCATGCACGAAGCTCGCGCCGAAGGGTTCGTTTGCAAGAACCGGAACGCAGCGTATGCGGGAGGACGTGCAGGACAGCACTTCAAATGCAAGTTTGT
>Ga0307374_10011361_pt1 | contig 12675 bp, 12 predicted proteins | sample OX3MG_FD_202532 | JGI IMG/M metagenome (GOLD analysis project Ga0307374, IMG submission 202532) | Soil microbial communities from Risofladan, Vaasa, Finland - OX-3 | ecosystem: Environmental > Terrestrial > Soil > Coastal area > Acid sulfate soil | place: Finland: Risofladan, Vaasa | collected...
CTTGGAGACGGCTTCGCCGGCGTGGCCTTTCCAGCCGCCGCCTAAAAAAATGAGCGAGCCCGGCGGCAGGCGGAGGTTTTTTATCTTCAAATCGCGCATGCGCTTTAGGGTAAAAAAGAGAAAAGCCGGAAATCCGAAGATGCGCACCGGCAACCCTTGGGCCTCGTAATCGCGCAGGCGCCGGATGCAGCCGAACACGTCGAACTCGTGCGCTCCGGTCCCGGTCCGCCGCAGGGCGTGGAAAACGTTTTTCGCCGGGGCGTACTTGCAGAGGTAGTTGTCGGTGTAGGCGGTGCCCAAAGTCGAATCCGCCTCGGTCTCGTAGCTGTAAAGGAGGTAGTTGGTTTTCGCCTTGGGCGTCACGAAGCCAAAATGCTTGAAGACCGCGTCGACCATCCGCTGTCCGGCTGAGAACGACCAGCGGTCGAAGAAAATTTGGGATTTCTGCCCGGTCGTGCCGGAAGAGGTGAAATGCGCGAACACCTCGCTTTTGGGAATGGAGACGATTTCGTGCATCTTGAAGAAATTGGCCGGCACGAAGGGAATGCGAGAGCAGTCCTTAAGGCTTTTAATCGAGGCCGGCTTGAACGTGCGCAGCGCGAGCATTCGGCGGTAGAAATCGGAATGCTCGGCGTGCCAAGCGACGCATTCGCGCATGGCTTTGGCGAAGAGGGCGTCATAGCCGGAGGGAAAAGAATAGGGATCGGCCAAGTCCGCGACGGCCTGCACCGCGGCCAGCTTCTTGGCGTCGGGAACTTGGAGACGCTCGCCGCTCATGCGCGCCGGACCTCGGGATAAAGAGCGGTCATGCCGGACAGGGCCAGAAGGGTCGCCGCGCAGACAAGAGCCAGCGCTCCGAGATTTGCGCTTTCGACCAAGCCGCCCATGAGCGCCATCGAGAGCGGAATGGCGCCCACGCTGATTAAATTGACCCAGCCCATGATCGCGGGCACCTCTTCCTCGCGCGGCCGGGTCTGGAAGAGGGTCAGGATGGTCACGTTGAGGACCGAGAGCGCGCTCCCAAGCAAGAACAGCGCCGCGCACGCGAGATACGGGCTCCGGTTAAGGGCGAAAAGAATGTACATGATCGAAACCGAGAACAGGCTCGCGATGAGCCGCGGGCCGGCTTTCCCATCGAGGCGCGTCAGCGAGAGAACGAGGCTGCCGCCGGCCATTCCCAGGCCGAGCGAGGTTTCCATGGCGGAAAGAATCCCGATGCCGCCCGCGAAGCGGTATTTGGCGAAGAGCGGCAGAAACGCGAGGATGGGCGTGAAGGCGAGATTCATCAGGAAAAAGGCGGCCAAGAGAAAACGGATGAGGGAGTCTTTTTCGTCATTCCGGCGCAAGCCGGAATCCAGACGACTGGACCCCGGCTGAGGGGCTGCCGGGGTGACGCCAAGAGGCAAGTCATTCTTGGTTCTTTGCGCCGACTTGATTCGTGATTCCAAGCCCGCGGCGAAAAAATAGCTCAGCGCGTTGGCCAAAAAAAGCCCGCCCAGGCCGATCCAGGGGTAGAGCAGCGCGGCCGCTACCGGACCCAGCACGTTGCCCAGCGAGAAGCAGGAGTCGAGCATGGCTGTCAACTGGCTTAAAAGCCCGCTTTTGGAGCGCGGCAGGAAAGTGGGAAGCGAGAGAATCGCCGGGTTGAAGAGCGCGGAGGCGCAGTTGGCCAGAATCGTGGCGCCGAAGAGGAGCGCCATCTTGGGCCACGCGGCCCAGGCCGCCCACGCGGCGAGATAAACGGCCCCGCGCGCCGCGTCCATCGAGACGACGGTCTTCAAGGGGCCCAGCTTGTTGATCCACTTCGCGGCGGGGCGGGAAAACAGCAGATGGGGCAGCGCTCCGGCGGCCAGAAACCAGGGAACTAGGCGCAGAGAGCCCAGGCTCACGATGACCCAGACTAGGCCCACGGTCATCATCTTGTCGCAGATTTGCGAGATGGCTTGGCCGGAGAATATTTTGGCGGCGTCGGCGTCCTGGAAGACCGCGAGGGAAAACATCCATCAGTCCATCAGGTTCGGGCCCAGGAAAATATCCCGCCAGTTGCGGTAGTACTCGCGCAAGAATTTTTGGTTGGTTCCCGTGAGCTTAATGTTGCGGAAATCGAAAATCTCGAAGGTCTTGCTGAGCACGACGTAGTCGTAGCGCATCTTGTCATGGAGCTGGAAGGCCGGAAAATACGCGCAGGGGATGAACCCCGCCTGCAGGATGCCCTCGACGGTCTTGAGTTTGTCCGCGCGCGCGATGGTCTCGATGTAGCGCACGCCGCGCCGGTGCAGGAGCTCGGAGGCCTTCAAGAGCACGCGGGCGAAGAGAACGTCGTCCGGCTTGCGGATGCCGACGAGAGTGCAGTATTGATCGGCGGGGGCGAGGAAGGCGAAGATTTCGACCTTTCGGCACGGCGAGGCGATGATGACGTTGGGCTGGTGAAAGGGGTAGAAATGAAAGGCAATCCGCTTGTCTTCCTGCAGGCTGCGGAAGCGGTGTAGGGTAAAGAGCGGCGCGTCGATGATCTCCAGCGCCGGAATTTCTGCCGCCGCCGATTCGGAGATGGAATATTCGGAGGCTTTCGCGACCGAGATTTTGGGGATGCCCGTCTCTTTTCGGACGATGTCTACCAGGCCGGCGAATTTGGGGTGCAGCTTAAAATCGGTGAAGCGCTTGCCGAGCGTTCCTTCGCAGAAAAAAGCGGTCAGACAGTGGGTTTCGTAGACGTCGGTCCGGTGCACGTTGGGGAAAATGCCCAGCTTCTTGTAGCCGAGATTCTCGGCGATGATTTGCGGGGCCCGAGTCGTGGTCCGCGTGGTCGCGTAGATGACGTCCGCGCGGCCATCTCCAGCCTGCAGGCGCTCGGCCCCGAACTTCATGGAGCGCTCCAAAAGCTTGACGCCGCGATGCTCCGGCAGGACGACGCCGCCAAAAACCTTGGCCAGACGGTTGCGCTCGTCGGTTTCCCAGGCGACCGAACTGACGATGGCGCCCTTTTTTTCCGCGACCACCCACACGTTGGCCGGCTCGGAGAGAAACGCCGTGAGCAGCCCGACATCGCGCATCAAGGGATCGGTGTAGGTGCCGTTGTAAATCCGATGATAAAGGAGGGTGATTTCAAGCGCGTCCTCCGGTGTGGCCAAGCGAATATGGTATTCCGAAGGCTTTGTCATGACATGCCAATTGTAATAAATAAGACGGGAAAACGGATTTGACGGGGATCAATGGCCGCTAAAATTTGCCACAATCGAATCCGGCTGGTTTCTCATGGAAAAAATGCTTTTAGTTTCAGAACTGCGCAAAAATTTCGGCGCGGTCGCGGCCGTGGACGGCGTGAGCTTCGGCGTGGGTCCCGGCGAGATCGTGGGGCTTTTGGGCCCCAACGGCGCCGGCAAGACCACGACCATCAGCATGATTCTGGGAATCCTGGAGCCCAGCGGCGGACAAATCCTCATCGAGGACCGCTCGCGCATGAATTTCGCGGCGGTCTACGCGCCTTTGCCCGGCAACCTGACCGTGACCGAGAACTTGCGGATTTTCGGCCTTATCTACGGAGTCGATGATTTTCCCAAGCGTCTCGCGGAGCTTTTAAAGCAGTTCGACCTGGAAAAATACCGGAACACCAAGGCCGGACTTCTGTCCTCGGGTGAGCAGACCAGGCTCTGCCTGGCCAAGGCGATGCTCAACAAGCCGCGGCTGCTGCTTTTAGACGAGCCCACGGCCTCGCTTGATCCGGCGGCCGCGCGCGAGATTCGCGCGGAAATAAAGGATTTCACTGGGCGCGGGCAAGGCGCGGTGCTCTGGACCTCGCACAACATGCACGAGGTGGAGGAAGTCTGCGACCGGGTGCTTTTTTTGTCGCACGGCAAAATTCTTCTTGAAGGCGATCCCAGGGCTTTGCCCGAACGCCACGGTAAGAAAACGCTGGAGGATCTCTTCGTGGCCGTCGCGCGCGAACCGCTTTCCCTATGAATATTAAACGCCTCTATGCCGTGGTGCTGCGGCAGTTTTATCTGATGCGCGGCAGCCTTTCCCGCGTCCTGCCGCTGTTCGCCTGGGTCACGGTGGACATCGTGCTTTGGGGTTTTCTGACGCGCTACCTCAACTCCGTGGCCTCGGCAGGTTTTAATTTCGTGGCCACGCTTTTAGGCGCGGTGCTCCTATGGGATTTTTTCATGCGCGTCATGCAAGGCGTGACCATGGCTTTTTTTGAGGACGTCTGGTCGCGCAACTTCCTTAATTTTTTCGCCTCGCCGCTGACTATCTGGGATTATCTAGGCGGCTTGGTGGCCAGCAGCATCGCGACGAGTTCCGTGGGCTTGGCGGCGATGCTGCTTTTGGCGGGTCTCGTTTTCGGGCTCTCGTTCGCGGCCTACGGGACGATCTTCATTCCATTTCTTATGATCTTGTTCGTCTTCGGCATCGCGCTGGGCGTCATGGCGACGGCTTTAGTCCTTAGGCTCGGACCCGCGTCAGAGTGGTTTGTCTGGCCCATCCCGGCGCTCATCGCGCCCTTCGCGGGAGTCTTCTACCCGGTCTCCGTTTTGCCGCGCTGGATGCAAGTCGTGGCGCGCGTCCTGCCGCCGGCCTACGTGTTCGAGTCCATGCGCGCCATCGTCACGGGGCATTCCGCCGCGCGGTGGCCTGTCCTGGCCGGCGCGGGCTTGGCGGCGGCCTATCTCGCGGCCGGCTGCTGGATTTTTGAGCGCACCTACCGCTATGCCGTGCGCACGGGCCTCATCGCCCGCTACAGCGCCGAAAGCGTAAGTTGACGAACGCTGCAGCGGGCAGTTCGACGTCTAAGGCGTGACCACCAGTCTTCCCGAGACGCCGCCCCGTTTGAGACGCTCGCACACCTCGTTGATGCGGTCTAAGGGGGCGAACTCAGTCTCTTCCAGGCTTAGGCGCTCGCTTTCGGCTAGCGCGGTGACCTCGCGCAGTTCCTTCAATGTGCCCCAGAGCGTGGCCTCGAATGAGACTTCGAAGCGGCTGTTGGCAAGAACCTTGAGGTTCGCGGTTCCGCCGGCCAGCCCGACTTGGGTCACCTTTCCCATGGAGCGCGTGACCGCGACGGCGGCCGCGAGGGTCTGATCCGAACCCACGAAGTCGAACGCCGCGCAGACGCCCTTGCCGCCGGTCAAGTCCATGATTTTGTCCTTGAGCTCCGGATCGCGGCCGCTGAGCGTGTGTTCGGCGCCGTCGTTGCGGGCGATTTTGAGCTTCTCATCGCTGATGTCAACCGCGATGATTTCGCAGCCGCAAAGAATCTTGAGGAACTTGACGCCGTATTGCCCCAGCCCGCCAAGGCCGATGACCAAGGCCTTATAGTCGGGCTCCAAAAAAGGCAGGGCTTTCTTTACGGCGCGGTAGGGCGTCAAAGCCGCGTCGGCCAGCGGCGCCGCGCGTATGGGATCGAGCTTGTCCAGCTTGACCAAGTAGCTTTCCTTGGGAACGAGGATATCTTCGGCGTAGCCGCCGTTCCATTTGGACAGGCCCGCCCACTGCGGGTTGTCGCAGAGCTGCTCATGACCGCTGACGCAGGGGCCGCACGTTCCGCAGCCCCAGCCTCCAAAGACCACGACGGGATCTCCTTCGCGCACGGCCGTGACCCCCTTGCCTATGCTCGCAACGTATCCCGCGTTTTCATGGCCGAGCGTGAGCGGCAACGGCAAGGGGAGCTCCAATTCGCCCTCGATGATGTGCAGGTCGCTATGGCAAAAACCGGATCCGGCGATTTTGACCAAAACCTGGCCCGGTCCCGGTTGCGGCGTCGGTATTTCATCGATAACGAGCGGTTTTTTGTAATTGTGCAATCTGGCGGCTTTCATGGGTGTTGCCTCCTGGTTGAATCTTCCTATTTCTGAGCCGCAACGTTTTTTCCTCCACTCCGGGTTTGCGTCGTGGCACCCGAAGCGGGAGCTTGTGTTTCGGAGCTGAAATCGTCGTGTCCTTGGAGTCGGCGGTGAGACAAATAAGCGGTCAGGCCGCCCACGAAGAGCAGGCTCGCGGCCCAGGCGATGGGCCCGGCGCTGGCCACGATGACGGAGTAGATGATGACGCCCGTGGCCGACGCCGCAGTAACCCCGCCGATGGCCTGGGCCTGCTTGAGCCGTCTGGTTTCCTCCGGCGAGAGCCAGGGCGCGGTGATGACGAGGGGAGCTAATTCGGCGGTCGGCGCGGTCGAAATGGGAATTTCAGGCGCAGATTCCTGAACGTTTTGGCTCCAAGCGGGCGGAGCGATTAAAAGGAGCGATAGAACGATAGAAGGGATATTCATCGTAATACCCTTATATTTAAATTCATGCATCGTTTAGGCCATAAAGGGCAGAAGCGTTGCGAAGCTAAAAATAGAGGTAAGGGGCGTTTTTATGAGGGCTATCAAAAATCACGAATTAATCGCTCATTTTTTTGCGTGGGGAATAGCCGCGGCTTTAGCGGTAGTTGCCGTCAGCTGCATTCCGCGCTGGCAGGGATATCAACGTCGGCCGTCAGATCTGCCCAAGAGCTCTTTCATAATCCAGCATCAGGCCAAGGCCGAAAACCTATCTGAACCGGTCGCGCTGCCGCGAGTCAATCCGCAAAGCCGGAACGCGCGCTACTACAGCGATCTCGGGCCCGATGTCATCGACGTTTCCAATTATCCCGCGCAGCAGCGCTACAACTATCAGGTTTACGCCGCGGTTTGTTCCCGATGCCACACGCTGGCCCGTTCCATCAACGCTCCCGCGGTGAGCCGGGAATTCTGGGAATTTTATCTTCTCGGTATGCGCGTTCAAAATGGTCTCGATAAAAAACCCGCCATCACGCCGCAGGAACGCAAGGCCATTTTGGATTTCCTGGAGTACGATTCGCGCGTCCGGAAAATCGAGCACGCGCGGCAATTCGAGGCCCAGACCCAGGAATTAAAGCGTCGCTACCGCGCCTACCTTCGCGATAGACTAGAGAATCTGCAGGAAAATTCTCCCGCCATTCTGCGTCAAGAGAACCGCTAAGCGGCCCGGCTAGAGTTCGAAGACTTGGTTGAGCGTGGGCATTTCGACGCGCGTGCGCGCGAGGCGGGGAGCCAGTGCCTTCATGGATTTTTCCTCGCCATGCACCAGGTAGGTGGTTTTCGCCTGGGTTCGCGCGTGCCAAACGATTAATTCCGATTGGTCAGCGTGCGCGGAGAAGCCGCCGATAGTATGGATGGACGCCTTAACGGGAATTTCGTCTCCGAAGAGGCGGATCATCTTGGCGCCATCGATGATGTGCCTAGCCGGCGTGCCTTGGGCGGCGTAGCCCACGAACACGACGCCGCATTCCGGGCGTCCCAGATTATTCCGGAGATGATGGCGGACTCGTCCGCCCGTGCACATGCCCGAACCGGCCATGATGACGGCGCCGCCGGGAATGTCGTTGATGGCCTTGGACTCGGAAGCCTCGCGGCAAAAGCGGAGGTTCGGCAATTGAAAGGGGTCCTTGCCTTCCTGGAACATGGCTCGGGTCGATTCGCCGTAGCATTCAGGGTGGCGTTCGAAGATTCGGGTGGCCGAAATAGCCATGGGGGAATCAAGGAAGACGTGTCGCAGGTCGGGCACTTGGCCGTGTTCAACGCCTTCGCGCAGAAAATAGAGCAGTTCCTGCGCGCGCTCTAGGGCGAAAGTAGGAATGATGACGTTGCCGCCGCGCTTGAAGGTTGCGTTTATGGCTTCGTAGAGTTCGGCGACCGAGGAGCCCAGCGATTTGTGAAGCCTGTTGCCGTAGGTGGTTTCCATCACGACGGTGTCGGCCGGGCAAGATTGTGGCGTACGCAGTAGTGGCCGTCCCGCGTTGCCCAAGTCCCCGGAAAAGAGCACGCGCCGAGACTTGCCCTTTTCCGTCAATTCCAAAAGCACGCAGGCCGAGCCCAGGATGTGGCCTGCGTCGATGAACTTGGCCCGCACGCCGGGCGCGAGTTCCAAGGGCTGGCCGTAGGCCGGCGTGCGGCCAAAATAATCGAGGCTATTGAGCGCGTCGAGCGTTTCATATAAGGGAACGGGATGTCCGGGGCCGCCGCTTTTGCCGGCTTTGCGCAGGCGGTAGAGGGCTTCCTCTTCCTGCAAATGCGCGGCGTCTAACAACACGATTTTGGCCAACTCGCGGGATGCGGCGGTCGTGACAACTTCGCCGCGGAAGCCTCTTTTGACAAGAAGCGGCAGGCGACCGCAATGATCCAGGTGCCCATGTGTAAGGAGCATGAAGTCGATGGAGGCCGGCTCGAATCCGAAGGGCTCCGCGTTTTCCTGCTCGAGTTCGCGGCTTCCTTGATACATCCCGCAGTCCACGAGTATGCGCTTTCCCGCGCACTCAATAAGATGGCAGGAGCCGGTGACGCCGCAGTCCGCGCCGTGAAAGGAGATTTTCATGAAGTGCCTCCGGCAAGTTTCTAAACCCCAATTGCTGCATAAGCAACATTCAGGCCTGAGACGATTCGGCACTATCGTTGCTTGAACACGGAGGGCCGGGCCGCAAGAAGCTTAGGCACTTGATATAATTCCATCGAACATGCACTTGAACGTCGTCGCGCTCTCCCGCCTGCAGTTCGCCCTGACGATCATGTTCCACTATCTGTTTCCGCCGCTTTCCATCGGCCTTGGCGCGCTCATGGTCATCATGGAGGGCGCCTACCATTGGACCGGCGACAGGGAATGGGAGACGCTGGCGCGATTCTGGACCAAAATATTCGCGGTCAACTTCGCCATGGGCGTGGCCAGCGGCATCGTCATGGAGTTCGAGTTCGGCACGAATTGGGCGACCTACTCGCGCTTCGTGGGCGACATCTTCGGCTCCGCGCTCGCGGCGGAGGGCATCTTCGCCTTTTTTCTTGAATCCGGATTCTTATCCGTCCTGGTGTTCGGCTGGGACCGCGTCTCCAAGCGCATGCATTTTGTTTCCACCTGCCTTGTCGCTTTGGGAGCGCTGTTCTCGGCTGTTTGGATCATCGTGGCCAACTCCTGGCAGCAGACGCCCGCGGGCTACGTGCTGGTAACGCATAACGGCGTGGCGCGCGCCGAAGTCGCCAATTTCTGGGCCGTGGTCTTCAATCCTTCGAGCATGCAGCGCCTTGTCCACACGGTGCTGGGCGCCTACATGATGGGCGCGGCCTTCGTGGCCAGCGTCTCCGCGTACTACGTGCTCCAAGGCCGGCACGGTTCCTTGGCGCGCAAATCCCTGGCACTCTCCGTTATTTTTGGCGCTATCACGGCGTTCGCATTGCCCATTTCCGGCGATTCACAAGCGCGAGAAGTCGCGCGCTATCAGCCGGCCAAACTGGCCGCGTTCGAGGGTCTCTACAAAACGAAGGCGGACGCTCCGCTGACTTTGTTCGGTATTCCGGACGACGCGCGCCAGGAGCTGCGCGCGGCCGTGGGCGTGCCGGGCCTTTTGAGCTTTCTCGTGCATGGCCGACCGGACGCCTCCGTTACCGGGCTTGATGCCTTCGCGCCGGGCGATCGTCCGCCGGTGGCGGCCTGCTACATCCTTTTTCATACGATGGTCGTCATGGGGATGGCTCTGGCCGCCCTTTTCGGATTCTCTCTGTGGCGACTGCGCGGCGGCAAGCTTTATGGGGATAAACTTTTGCTCAAGGGGCTCATCGGCTCAGTCATCGTGACAATGCTCGCCAACGAGATCGGCTGGTGCGCGGCGGAGGTGGGGCGCCAGCCCTGGATCGTCTACGGGCTTTTGCGCACCAAGGACGCGGTCTCGCGGGCCGTCCCGGCGCAGGATGTGCTTGTCTCCATCGTGCTTTTCTCCATTATTTACGCGATGCTCGCCGCTGTCTGGCTCTATATCCTGGATGAAAAAATCAGGCATGGGCCGGAGGAAGCGGCGGAAGCCGGCGGGCGCCCGCGCGGATGGATTGAAGCCGCGGCGCGGCTGGCCAATCCCGGCGGCGACTCCATGGCCGAAGGGGAGGAACGGGCTTGATGGACTTGCGCGTTTTGTGGTTCGTCCTCTTGGGCGTTCTTCTCTCCGGCTACGCCATCTTAGACGGCTTTGATTTGGGCGTGGGCATCCTGCACTTGGGAGCACGCAACGATGAGGAGCGGCGCATCTTCATGAACTCCATCGGCCCTTTGTGGGACGGCAATGAAGTGTGGCTGGTGACCTTCGGCGGGGCGCTTTTTGCCGCTTTCCCGGACGCCTACGCGACCGCGTTCTCCGGGTTCTACCTCGCGTTCATGATTCTGCTCTTCGCGCTCATCTTTAGGGCCGTGTCCATGGAGTTCCGCAGCAAGCGCGACTGGCGCTGGTGGCGCCGGGGATGGGACGTCGCATTTTCCGCGGCCAGCTTCGTCGCGGCGCTGCTTTTCGGCGTGGCCGTGGGCGACTCGATGCTCGGCATTCCCATCGGCGCCAACCACGAGTACGCCGGCGGGTTTTTCGATCTCCTGCGGCCCTACGCCCTTTTGGTGGGTGCCTTGAATGTTTCGCTCTTCGCGCTGCACGGAGCCATCTACCTCAACATGAAGACCAAGGGGGAGCTTCAGCGCCGCGTGCGCCGCTGGATGTGGCACGCCTTCGGGATTTTTCTGACGCTCTATCTGTTTACGACCATCGTCACGCTCGCCAAGGTGCCGCGCGCTCTTGGAAATTTCCAGCAGATGCCTTGGCTTTGGGTTTTGGTGGCGGCCAATATCCTGGCGCTGGCCAACATCCCGCGATCCTTGTTCCTGCGCCGGCCCGGACAAGCGTTTATCTCTTCGGCCGCGGCCATCGCGGCGCTCATCGCTCTTTTTGGAGCGGCGCTCTACCCCAATCTCATCGCCTCGAGCCTTAATCCGGCCTGGAGCCTGACGGTCAATAACGCCTCATCCTCGGCCAAGACGCTCAAGATTATGGCTATTATTGCCGCGTGCGGCATGCCTTTCGTGCTCTCGTATACGGCGGTGATCTACTGGGTCTTCCGCGGGAAGGTCGAATTGGGGAAGTTCAGCTACTAGCCGGAAATCCGGTTGTAGAGCCAGGCCAGCAAGGCGCCGCCGATTCCCGCGTCGGCAAAACCGTAGAGAGTGCCGACCAGGATGCTTAAGGCGCCGCCGTCCGGATTATAACCTGGGTATATCGACGCGGCGAACTGAAGGAAAGCGTTCCCATACGAGGGCCACAGCAAATGGGCCGCGCCGCCGAATAGAAGGCAGCCGCTCCACAATAAGCCGCACGCGACTCCCATGGCTTTCACCGATAATTTCATCGTTTTAGCCTCCATGAAAAAAATATACCAACTTCCGACAGGCGGCTCAAATCGCCCTGTTCCGATATTAATGAAATAAGCAACGATTCTGCCGCGGAAGGGGTTTTACGTTTAGCCGAATCCGCGGTTGCTGTGTCGCCAATGCTGGAAATTACGTTATCGTACGGAAAAGTTTTTATATGATCTGACTTGCTGGAACGGCCTTAAGGAGAAGACATGAGCGAAACAGAAGATGCCATCAAGAAAATCGAGGATGCCGTACGCCGCATGGAATCGCTGGACGCAGTCAAAAAAACGGAACTTTTGCGGCGGCTCAATATTCTGAAATCGGAGCTGGTCCAGCTCTCCAAAACCCATGAGGAGGATTCGCGCAGCATCGCAGGTTTCGCCCAGGTGGCGGCCGATGAGGCGGCGCGCAGGAAAAAAGTGCCGCCTCTTTTGAAAAGCGCGCTGGGCGGTTTGGCGCTGACAGTTCGGGGATTCGAGGCTTCGCACCCAAAACTTACGGAGACGATCAACGATATTTGCGCCATGCTGGCTCAAATAGGGGTGTAGGGCGCCACCGGCGCCCGGTATGGCGTCCATTACCGCTCGGCTCCGCCGAAGAAGCGGTATAATAGGCCTTTGCCGCTCTTAAACAGAAATTGCTCATGAAAAAAGCGTGCGCCGTGAGTCTTTCCTTAATGACATCCCTACTGCTCTGCGCCGGAACCGTTTTTGCCGCGCCCTACGGAATGTTCCGGATTCACCCCGAGCCCTGCTTCCAGTCGAAGTTTTTGCCCGCGAGCTTTACTAGCGCCATAGGCGCCCGCCTCGTACGCTATTACGGCGGCCCGGTTATTTCACGAGCCAAGGTTTACGCGGTTTTTTGGGGCCAAAATGTCGACGCAGACGTGCGCTCCAACATCGGTCCGTTCTACGCCAATATCCTCAACAGCGGCTACATCGATTGGCTTTCGCAGTACGATACGGGCCTCGCCGCGGTGGATGGTCGCGCGGGCACCGGCCAGACCATTAGTCGGGGGAGCTACGCCGGCGCCATTACGATTGCTCCGGCCAATAAGTCGGCGACGCTGACCGACGCGATGATCCAACGGGAACTCTCCGCGCAAATCGCGGCGAAGCGTCTGCCGCCTGCGGACGCCAATACCCTTTACATGGTTTATTTCCCGGCCGGCGTCAGCATTTCCCTGCCGGATGGAAGCCATTCTTGCCGGGACTTCGACGCATACCATGAGGGGTTTACCAAGAGCGGCGCGCCCGTCTATTACGGCGTGTTCCCCGACTGCGGCACGGGCTTTTCGGACTTGGGCGTCACCTCCTCGCACGAGACCATCGAGGCCGTCACCGATCCGTTCCCGACCAACGGCACGCACCCGGCCTATCCGCAGGCCTGGAACTCGGCGACCGGCGATGAAATCTCGGACCTTTGCGACGGAGTGAGAGCCTCCTGCGTGACCGGCGCGAGCGGG
>Ga0307374_10011363_pt1 | contig 12674 bp, 12 predicted proteins | sample OX3MG_FD_202532 | JGI IMG/M metagenome (GOLD analysis project Ga0307374, IMG submission 202532) | Soil microbial communities from Risofladan, Vaasa, Finland - OX-3 | ecosystem: Environmental > Terrestrial > Soil > Coastal area > Acid sulfate soil | place: Finland: Risofladan, Vaasa | collected...
GCCTCCGATCGGACCGGACGTGAGACGTGCTCGGAGGAAGGGACCGCTCCATGGAATTGAAGGCCGGGGCTCGACTGCGGAGTGCGGTGGGCGACGCGGAGTTCGTGGTCATCCGGGCCGCCGGCGGTGACGTCGCCCTCACCTGTGGCGGCCTTCCCGTCCTTGACAGCAACGAAGTCCCTGCGAAGGCGGCGGTCCAGTCGGGACACGAGGGCTCGGTCCTCCTCGGTAAGCGGTACGTGGACGAATCGGACACGCTCGAGCTGCTGTGCACCAAGCCCGGCGAAGGGGACCTGGCCGTCGACGGCCACAAGCTCCAGCTGAAGAGCGCGAAGCCCCTTCCGTCCTCGGACTGATCCACGCCGGTGCACCTCGGTCTCATCCTCGACATGGTCCACTCCGGCTACGCCGGCCGGACCGCCCTCACCGCAGGCGGAACCAGCATCGGCTACACCGACCTGGCGGAACGCTCGTGGGGGGCCTCCGCCCGCTTCACCGAGCTGGACGTACCCGCGGTCGTCTACGTGGGGAGCAACCATGCGGCCTTCCCGGTGGCACTGTTCGGCGCCGCCGGCGCCGGCGTGCCGTTCATCCCCCTCAGCTACCGCCTCGGGACCGAGCAGCTGGCCGCCCGCATCGAAGCGCATCCTGGGGCCTTCATCGTCCACGCCGACGACCTGCCCATCGGCACAGAGGGGTCGCGCTCGTCTCCGCTCCAGCCATTCCTCGACTCGCTGGCCGGGGTCGGCGCCGATCCCCCGCCGGCCCAGGACGCAGACCTGCCCTGCGTGCTCCTCTACACCAGCGGGACGACCGCCGCACCCAAGGCGGCGGTCCTGCGACACCGCCACCTCATGTCGTATCTCCTCGGAACCGTCGAGTTCGCCAGCGCCGACGAGGACGAGGTCTCGCTGGTGTCGGTCCCGCCCTACCACATCGCCGGGGTCGCCAACCTGCTGAGCAACCTCTACGCCGGCCGTCGGATCATCTACCTCGACCGGTTCGATCCCGAAGCGTGGCTGGACACCGTGCGCCGCCAGTCCGTCACCCAGGCGATGGTCATCCCCACCATGTTGGCCCGGGTGGTCGACCACCTCCAGGGGGCGGACGACTCCCGGACACCGAGCCTCAGGTCCCTCTCCTACGGCGGGGCGCGGATGCCGACCCCCGTGCTGCGACGGGCCATGGAGCTGTTCCGCACCACGGGATTCGTCAATGCCTACGGCCTCACCGAGACCAGCTCCACGATCGCCCTCCTCGGGCCGGACGAGCACCGGGCCGCCTTCGACTCGGAGGATCCGGCCGAACGCGCCCGGCTGGGGTCGGTCGGGCGGCTGCTCCCGGGCATCGAGGCGGAGGTCCGCAACGATGACGGTACCCCGGTTCCCGGGGGACAGTCCGGGCTCCTCCACCTCCGGGGTGAGCAGATCTCCGGCGAGTACGCCGGGGGAACGCTCCTCGACGCCGAGGGCTGGTTCTCCAGCCGCGACCGGGGAAGGATCGACGAGGCCGGATACCTCTTCATCGAGGGCCGCGCCGACGACACGATCATCCGCGGCGGTGAGAACATCGCCCCCGCCGAGATCGAGGACGTGCTCCTCTCGTGTGAGGGCATCGTGGACGCGGCGGTGGTCGGCCTGCCCGATGACGAGTGGGGACAGCGGCTCGTCGCCGCGGTGGTGGCCGGGGAGGGCCGATCGATGAGCGCCGAGGAGCTGAAGGGCGTGGTCCGCGACCGGCTCCGGTCGTCCAAGACCCCCGAGACCATCGAATTCTGGCCCGAGCTGCCCCGGACCGATACCGGGAAGCTCCTGAGGCGTCAGGTGGTGGCCCAGCTCACCGACGACCGACCGTGACCGCGGGCCGTACCGTCGAGTTCGGGGTCTACGTCCCCCAGGTCTCCCTCACCTATCCCCAGGTGATCGAGCGGGCCCGGGCCGCCGAGCAGGCGGGTTTCGATTCGCTCTGGCTCTACGACCATCTCTACTCGCCGGGCCAACCCGATCTGCCGTCGCTCGAGGGGTGGACGCTCGCCACGTATCTCCTGGCCCAGACCGAGCGGCTCCGCGTCGGTCACCTCGTCCTCTGCAACAACTTCCGCCATCCGTCACTGCTGGCCAAGATGGCGGCGACCCTGGACGTGCTGTCGGGCGGACGGCTCGAACTGGGGATCGGCAGCGGCTCGGTCGGGACCGAACACCACCAGTCCGGGCTGCCCTGGGGCGGCTTCCCCGAACGGTCCGACCGGCTGGCCGAGTCATTGGAGATACTGACCCGGATGTTCGCCGGGGGGAAGGCGACCTTCGCCGGCCGGCACTACCAGATCGCCGACCTGCCCAATCTGCCTGCTCCGGTCCAGGCCCCGCATCCGCCGATCCACATCGGCGGGGTGGGACCACGCCGGACACTGCCGCTGGTGGCCCGGTACGCCGACGTCTGGAACATCCCCACCTACGGGCTGTCGGACTGGGAGGCGGGTTGGCGCACGCTGGAGTCGGAGTGCGCGGCCATCGGCCGTGACCCGGCGACCATCCGCCGGTCCCTCCAGGCGGTGCTGGTGCTGGCCCCCGACGATCCGTCGCTCCGCGCCGCCCAGGCTACTGCCGAACGCCGTTACGGCGGCGAGCGCTGGGGTGTGGACGCCGGTGGCTACGTCGGCACACCGGCCATGGTGTGCGACCGGATCGGGCAGCTGGTTGAGAAGGGGATCTCGCTGTTCATCTTCCTCACCCACGACCGCGCCGACCCGAGGACCCTCGAGCTCTTCGCCCGGGACGTGCTGCCCGAGTTCCGCTGAGCCTGGCGCCGCGGCCGTCGACCGCAGCTACCGACCGCTCACGAAGCGACGCCGGAGGCCTTGGCCGGCGGGCGCCAGAACCCGACCAGGAGCAGGGCCGCACCCCCGACCCCCGCGCCGAGCACGATCCACAGCCCCGTCCACCCGGTGAGTCCGAGCAGTCCGGCCGCGTCGTCGACGCTCCATCGCCCCGGCCCCAGCATGGCGATCACCACCCCGACCATGGTCAGGGTCATGACGTACTCCCAGCCCTCGCCGGGCCGGAAGATGAAGAAGCCGTTGCCGCGGTGGTTGGTGATCCAGGCGACGAGCATGACCCCCACGACGCCGGCCGCCGCCACCGGGGTCAGCAGGCCGGCCACCAGCAGGGTTCCCGCCCCAATCTCGGTGAGGCTGGCCGTCCAGGCGTGGAGCCATCCCGGCCGCATGCCCAGGCTCTCGAACCACCGGCCGGTGCCGGCGATCTTGCCGCCCCCGAACACATGGTTGAACCCGTGGGCCAGGAAGATCGCCCCGGTCACCACCCTCAGCAGCAACAGGGCGAGATCCGACGCATGCGTCTCCATGCACATTCCCTTCGTCCAGATCGGCCGCCGGTACCCGCGGCGGATCGCCGGAGTCTACCGAGGCCGCCGGCACCCGTTCGGAGAGCCCGGTCCCGCCGCCGACACCGGCCGCCGGTATCCTCGTCGGATGGCGCGTACTGGCAAGCCTCCGAACGGGATGTCGCCGATGGAACGCGGCAGCGGCCGGCCACCGGGGCGGGCATGCCCGACCTGACCATCGGGATCGACGGACACGTGGCAACCGTGACCCTCGTCCGACCACCGGTCAACGCCATCGACCGGTCGACCATGGTGGAGATCCGTGACGCCTTCCGGAGCTTCGATGACGACCGTGAGGTGCGCGTCGCCATCTTCACCGCCGCCGGCGACCGGGCCTTCATGGCCGGGGTGGACCTCCGGTCGGTGGGCGCGCCGCCTCCCGACCCCGGGTCGCGCCCACCGACCCTGGTCACCGATCCCGCCCGGGCCGCACGCGACGCCATGTGGGCGATCACCGACTGTGCCGTGCCGGTCATCGGGGCCATCAACGGTCCGGCCCTCGGCGCCGGCCTGGCCTTCGCGGCGTGCTGCGACATCCTGGTGGCGGCGGAGGGGGCCAGCTTCGGCGCCCCCGAGATCAACGTCGGCCTGCTCGGCGCCAGCGCCCATGTGGCCATGCTGGTCGGCCGGTACAAGGCGAGGGAGATGTACTTCACCGGGGAGCAGGTCACCGCGGCCGAACTGCACCGGCTCGGCGCGGTCCGGGCCGTTGTGCCCCGCGCCGAGCTCCTGGCCACCGCCCAGGCCCTGGCCGCGGAGCTGGCCGCCAAGAGCCCGATCGCCCTCCGGCTGGCCAAGGAGGCCATGAACCGGGTCGAGCACCTCCCGCTGAAGGAGGCCTACCGCACCGAGCAGGACTACACGGCCCGCCTGTCCACGTTCGAGGACTCGGCCGAGGCCCGCGCCGCATTCACCGACAAGCGGGCGCCGGAATGGAGATGGCGCTGAGCGATAGCGGTGAGGCGAGGCGACGGCGCGGTGAAGCGACCGCCCTCCCGCTCCCACATCAACCCTGGCGCTGGTCGCGCCACCCGGGCGAGCAGGTCGGCGCCCCCCGGGCCACGCTGGCGCCGATGAAGTTCTTCTGGGCCTCCACGGTGCCGGCGCCGAAGCACAGGCCACGGATGTCCCGGTAGGCCCGCTCGACCGGGTACTCGCGGCTGTAGCCGTAACCGCCGTGGATCTGCATGGCCTCGTCGCACACCAGCTTGGCCGCCAGGTTGGCGGCCGCCTTGGCCAGGGCCGTCTCCAGCGCCGGCGGCGTCCCCCCCGGCCCGGCCAGTCGGACCGCCCGCCCGAGGAGCAGGCGCGCCCCCTCGATGGCCACGGCCATGTCGGCGAACTTCCACTGCAGTCCCTGCAATTCGGCGATCGGGCGGCCTCCGACGACCCGGTCACGGGCGTAGCCCACGGCATGCTCGAGCGCTCCCTGGGCGGCACCGATGCACATGGCGGCGTTGCCGCAGCGCTCGTGGTTCAGGTGGGCGAGCAGGGTCTTGAACGATTCGTTCGAGGCGGGGTCGCCGGCCAGGAGGACGTCCTCCTCGTGGATCTCGACGTCGTCGAGGGCGATCTCCGCCTCGGTGGCGGCGTGGATCCCCATGCTCCGATGGCGCCCGGTGACACTCACCCCGTCGCGATCCATCGGCACGACCACCGCGCCGATGCCCTTGGCCCCGTCACCCCCGGGCCACCGGCACCACACCAGGACCGCCGATGCCACGTGCCCGAGCGTCGAGTAGTTCTTGTAGCCGTTGAGCCGCCAGACCCCGGGGCCGTCGGCGCGCAGCGCGGCCCGCATGTTCTGGACGGCGGAGCCGGCGTCGGGCTCGGTGATGCCGATGCTGATGATGCACTCCCCTGCCCCCACGCTCGGGAGGTAACGCTCCTTGAGAGCCGGCCCGCCCAGGTGCTCGATGCCCCGGCTGGGCCCGTTGTAGGCCAGTTGGCAGCAGATGGCGGTCGACACGTCGAAGCGGGCGACCTCTTCGAGCACGATGGCCGCTTCGACATCGCCCAGCCCGAGGCCTCCCCACTCGGTGCCGATGGTCACCCGGAACAGGTCGGCCGCCGCCAGGGCCTTGACCGCCTCCCAGGGGACCTCGCCCGACTCGTCGCCCTCGCCGGCCCGCGGGCCGACCTCCCGGGTGGCGACCTGGCGGGCCAACTCCCTCAGCGCGGCCTGGTCCCCGTCCTCGGCCATCGGATCCGGACCTGAGGACGGTGACACGTGCGCATGTTAACGTGCCCGCCGCTCCTGGCCGGATCTCAGCCCGACGGGTCGGGCCGGAGGAAGCGCTGCTCGGGATCCCAGCGGCGGAGGGCCTCGACCTCGTCTTCGGTCGGGGCCGCCAGCTCGGCCACCATCGCTCCGACCTCCAACTCCCACCCGCACAGTTGGCGGACCCGGTCGATTCGCTCGTCCAGGGCCCCGGGCCCCTCGGGCACCGCGGTCAGCACGAAGGCGCCGTCCCCACGGGTGAAGGTGGCCAGGTCGGTCACCAGGGCCCTCACCCTGGCCCCCGGCGAGGTGATGTAGGGCACGGCCTCGACGGTGCGGCCCGCAGCCAGGGTGGCCACGACGGCCACTTCGTCGGCCGAGCTGGCCACGTCGTTGCCCCCGCCCGACCCGACCAGGAAGGCCCGGTCGGGGATGACCGTCGAGTTGATGTTGCCGAACCGGTCGATCTGGGCCGCGCCCAGGCAACCGAGCAGCCTGGTGCCGGGGCCGGCGGCCAGCGTGGAGAGCACCGTCTCGCTGTCGGCGACCATGGTGGCGCTCGGGAAGCTGCGGTGGTTGAACACGAACGGGTCGGCCGGCGTGGGCTCGTAGCCCCACAGACCGAGCTCGGCGGTCAGGACCGCCTCCGACCCGCGGCGGCGGGCCGACCGGACAGCGAGCCAGGCGGCCAGATTGGCGACCCCGGCCCCGGCCAGCACGGCGTCGAACCCTCCCTCCACCACCCGGGAGGCGACATGGCGGGCCCCGAAGGCCGCCGCCTTCTCCCAGGCCCCGACGGGCGCGGCCAGGTCGGGGGGATGGGCGCTCTCGTCGTCGCGCCACGAGTCCGGCTCCGCCCGTCGGCGCAGCCGGTCGAGCCGCCTCCCGCCCAATTGGCCGAGGTACTCCCCCTGGTCGGCCGGGTTGAGCACCCACCGGCGGATCCATCCGTCGAAGTCGGGGCTCCGGCTCGCATCACGGGCCTCTTCCCAGAACTCCAGGTCCTCGCCGTAGGCCTCCACCGGGAGGTGGGGGGCGTAGAGTCCGCCGGGATGGGCGCCGAGCGGCACCTCCGACAGGGCGAGCACCCGGTGGGCCGGGACCTTGACCAGGTGGGCCCAGGGGCGGATGTCGTCCACGATCCGCTCCACCGTCACGACCGCCCCGCGCCTGGCGGCGAGCACGCCCCACACCCCTTCGAGCAGCGGGGGGCTGAGGGCGACATTGCCCTCCCGGTCGGCCAGGGGTGCATGGAGCAGGGCCACGTCCGGCGCGTAGGGGGCCAGGAGCCCGACCTGGCCGCCGAAGGGCGAGTCGACCACCTCGAAGCCCGGGTTGGACTCCATGGACGATCCCCGGAGCGACCCGGTGGTCACGGCCGGCAACCCGCGGGCCGCGGCCTCGAGGCGTTGGAGGAAGGTCAGGAACGACCAGTGCTCCACTTCCACCTCCCCGCTCAGGTAGGCGTCGCCGAACCACCGGTTGGGGCTGAAGTTGGGGAAGACGTCGCCCGAATAGCCGGTCACCACCCGCTTGATGAGCCCGCCCCGGAAGTACACGGCGCCGAGGCTGGACAGGCTGAGCATGACCAGGGTGAACCCGGGGTCCCGACCCCACCACTGGCGGGCCACCTCCCGCGCCGACGCCGTCCACCGCGAATGGCCGGTCACCACATGGACGGCGTCGCCCGCCCGCACATGACGGCGCACCGCCTCCTCGAGGGAGACAACGGGTGCGCTCATGGGGACGGACTCACGAAGGGGCGCACATCGGCGGACCGGTTCCCGGGCACAGGCGCAGACCGTAGTGGAGCGGACGGCCCCGTTCCCGAAAGTCGGCCGTCGGTACACTGGCGCCCATGATCCGCTACGACGTCGGCGGCGACCACGTCGCCCGGCTGACCCTCGACCGGCCCGAGGCCAAGAACGCCCTGACCGTCGCCATGCGGGACGAGATCGTCACCTGCGTGCGTCGGGCCCGCAGTGACCGTCAGGTCCGGTCGCTGCTCATCACCGGGGTCGGCGACGCCTTCTGCTCGGGGATGGACCTCCGGCAGTCGACGGTCGGCGGCGCCGGCGGCGAGGGGTTCGATCCCCGCTCCACCAGCGAGGCCCTGCGGGTCGGCGTCCAGGCGTTCATCCGGGAATTGTGGGAGCTCGACAAGCCCACCGTCGCCGCCGTCAACGGGACGGCCGTCGGCCCCGGGGCCCACCTGGCCCTGGCCTGCGACTTCGTCCTCACCTGCGAGCGGACGTCGTTCATCTGGTCGTTCGCCCGCTGGGGGCTGGTGGTCGACGCCGGCGGCGCCTATCTCCTCCCCCGTCTCGTCGGCCTGCCGCGGGCCAAGGCCCTGGTCATGCTCGGCGACCGGGTGGGGGGGGCCGATGCCGTCGAAGCCGGCCTGGCCTACCGGTGCTTCCCGTCCACCGACGAGCTGTCCACCGCCGCCTCCGAGCTCGCCGTCCGCCTGGCCGCCGGGCCGACCCGTTCCCTCGGCCTGTCCAAGGTCCTGCTCAACGCCAGCTTCGAGACCACCCTGCCCGAGTCGCTCGAACGGGAGGGCCAGGCGCAGGCCATGGCGGCCACGTCCCCCGAGATGGCCGAGGGGATGGCCGCCTTCAAGGAGCGGCGCCAACCCGACTTCCCGGGGCTGCGTTGAGCGGTCCCCCCTCCCCCGCCGAGCGCGGGGGGACCGGGGCCGAGCCCGATCCACCGCTGTCGGGCCTGCGGGTCATCGACGTGGGGACCCGGATCAGTGCCCCGTTCTGTGCCGGGCTCCTCGGTGAGATGGGGGCCGAGGTCATCAAGGTCGAGCAGCCCGAGGGCGGCGACTTCATGCGGACCATCGGGCCCTTCGCCGTCGGCCCCGACGGCGACGACTACTCGATGTGGTGGGCGGTCGAGGGCCGGGGGCGGCTGGGGGCCACCGTCGACCTGCGTCGGCCCGAGGGCCAGGACCTCTTCCGCCGACTGGCGGCCACCGCCGACGTGGTCTGCGAGAACTTCCGGCCCGGGACCCTCGAAGGGTGGGGCGTCGGACCGGATGCGTGCGATCCCCGGCTGGTGTGGGCCCGGATCAGCGTCTTCGGCCAGGACGGGCCCTACTCGGATCGTCCCGGACTGGACCGCATGGGCATCGCCTACGGCGGGCTGCTGGCCATCACCGGCTACCCGGACCGGCCCCCGGTGCGACCGGGTGTGACCATCTCGGACTATCTGACCGGGACCTTCGCGGCCGAGGCGGTGCTGGCTGCCCTCTACCGCCGCGACCGGCCGGACACCGGGACCGGGCGGGGCGGCGTGGTGGACGCCCCCCTCTACGGAGCCGTCCTCCGCATCCTCGAGTGGACCATCGCCGGGCAGGATCGCCTGGGGATGACCCGGGAACGCCAGGGCAACCGGTTGGCCAACTCCGCCCCGCTCGACAACTACGCCACCGCCGACGGGCGGTACGTCTGCATCGTGGGCGGGTCCGACGCCAACTTCAGGCGGCTGTGCCGGGCCATGGGACGCCCGGAGCTGGCCGACGACCCCCGGTGGTCGACGTTGGCCGGCCGGGTCGAAGACGCCGACGCCGTCAACGACCTGGTGGCCGCCTGGGCCGCCGGCCGCAGCGCCCGGGAGGTGGAGGAGACCTGTGTGGCCCATGGTGTGCCGGTGGGCATGGCCTACGATGCGTCCGAGATAATCGCCGATCCCCATGTGCGGGCGAGGGGTGACCTGGTCGAGGTCGACGATCCCCGGGCGGGGGCCCACCTCCAGCAGGCGCCGTTCCCCCGCCTCGACGGCCGGCGGCCGTCCGCTCCGGCCCCGGCGCCCTCCCTCGGCCAGCACAACCGCGAGGTCTGGTGCGGTCTGGTTGGCCTGGCCGAGGAGGAGCTGGCGGCCTTCGTCGGCGCCGGGATCATCTGATGGCCCCGGCGCGGACCGTTCCACGGCCCGGTCGCCGTTGCTACGCTCCCCGCCCGTGACCACGGTGCAGGAGGACCTGTTCACCACCGGGGAGGATCCCCACCTCATCGGGGGTCGGTGCCGGGACTGCCGGCGCCTGCACTTCCCCCGCACCGGCACCTGTCCCTACTGCGGCGCCGACACCGTCGAGACGACCGAGCTGCCGGCCGATGGCCGCCTGTGGGCGTGGACGTCGGTGACCGCCGCCCCACCCGGGTACCTGGGCCCGGTCCCCTACGGCTTCGGCGTGGTCGAGCTCGGGGGATGTGTCCGGGTGGTGACCCGGCTGACCGAGCCCGACGCCGGCGCCCTGCATGCCGGACAGCCGGTGCACCTGGTGCTCGACGACGTCGGCGACGGCTCCGACGGGCCCCTGATCTCGTGGGCGTTCGCCCCCGACGGGCCATGAGCGGCGTCGAGGTGGCCGGGGTGGGGATCCACCCCTTCGGCCGGTTCCCCGAAAAGACGCTGACCGACATCGGCGCCGAGGCGGTCCGCGCCGCGGTGGCGGAATCCGGTGCCGGCACGTCCGGCCTCGAGGCCGCCTTCTGCGGCACGGCCTACGGCGGGGTGGCGTCGGGGCACAAGGTGCTCGGTCGCCTGTCGATGACCGGGATGCCGATCATCGATGTGGAAGCAGGATGCGCCAGCGGGGCGGCCGCCATGATGCTGGCGGCGGCCTCGATCCGCAGCGGCCAGTACCAGACCGTCCTCGCCTTCGGGATCGAGAAGATGCCGAAGGGGATCATCCGCTCCTCGTTCTTCGACCCGTGGCAGGAGGCCGCCGGCCTCACGTCGACGCCCGCCTATTTCGCCCTCCGGGCCCAGCGGCTGATGCTCTCCTCCGGGGTCACCGAGGACGATCTGGCCGCGGTGGTGGTGAAGAACCGCCGGCACGGCACGGCCAACCCCGATGCCATGTTCCGGTCCGAGGTCACCGCCGAGGACGTCCTGGCCTCACGGATGGTGTGCCCGCCCCTGCGGCTGTGGATGCTGTGCTCGCCCAACGAGGGTGCTGCCGCCGTCGTGCTGCGGCGGTCGGGCCGGGGGCGGACCGGGGTCCGGCTCCGGTCGTCGGTGGTGCTTTCCCATCTGCCGGGACCGGTGCTGAGCGAGTCGACGCCGCTCTCGGGGCTGTGCGACGACACCGTCGCCTCGCCGACCTCCCGGGCGGCCGAGGCGGCCTACGACCAGGCGGGCATCGGCCCCGACGACCTCGACCTGGTCGAGTGCCAGGACACCGACGCCGCCCGCGAGCTGCTCTCCTGCGAGGAGCTGGGCCTCTGCGATCCGGGGGGCTCGGCGGCATTGATCCGCGACGGATCGACGGCGCTCGGCGGACGGCTCCCGGTCAACGCCAGCGGCGGGCTCCTGTCCAAGGGCGAGCCACTCGGCGCATCGGGGCTGGGGCAGGTGGTGGAGTTGGTCCGCCAGCTGCGCGGCGACGCCGGCGGCCGGCAGGTCGCCGGGGCCAGGGTCGGCCTGGCCCACACCATCGGCCGGGGAGCCAACGCCAGCGTCGTCGTCCTCAGCCGCTGAGGTCCGGTGAGGGATCGTCCGGGGCCCGCTCGGCCACCAGCTGGGCCCGGTTGACCTTGGTGGCGGCGCTGCGGGGGATGCGCCCGACGAACTCGACCGACTTCGGCACCTTGTAGGCGGCCAGGCGCTGCCGGGCGAAGAGCCGGACGTCCTCCTCCGACGGCGGTGCGGCCCGGTCCGCAGGCTCGATGATGGCGTGGACCCTCCGTCCCCACTCGGGATCGGGCAGTCCGACCACCACCACGTCGGCGATCCCGGAATGCTCGGACAGGGCGGCCTCGACCTCTGCGGGGAAGACGTTGGCACCGCCGCTGACGATCATGTCCACGCGTCGGTCGGCGATGTAGAGATAGCCGTCCTCGTCCAGGCGCCCGAGGTCCCCAGCGGTGGCGAACCCGTCAGCCGTCATGGGGAGGGTCTGGCTGGATCCGAGATAGCCGTACTTGCCGGTGGTGGTCGACCGCAGGTAGATCTCACCCACCTCACCCGTGGGCACCTCCTGCTGCTGCTCGTCGAGGATGCGGACCTCGGTGCCCCGGAAGCCCCGGCCGATGCTCCCCGGATGCTCGAGCCACTCGTCGCCGCGTATGGCGGTGAGCCCGAGCCGCTCGGTCATTCCGTAGCACATGTAGAGCCGCTCCCCCCCGATCAGGTCGATCCAGGTCCGGGCCAGGGCGGGAGGGAAGGACGCCGCTCCCTGCTGGACCCAGATCAGGCTGGAGAAGTCGCGGTGGCGGACGCCCGGGAGCCGGGCGATGCGGGCCAACATCGTCGGGGTGGCGGTGACCGTGGTGATCCGTTGCCGCTCGATGAGGTCGACCGCCAGCGCGGCGTCGAACTTGACCATGATGGTGAGCGAGTCCCCGGCCAGGAGATAGGTGAACTGGGCGAACCCGTTGGTGTGGTAGAGGGCGGTGGGGACGAGGATCCGCTGCCGGCCGACGTCGACCCCCCAGGCGGCGGGGAACGGCTGGGCGGTGGGCAGTAGCACCGCCGGGGTGTGGTCCATGATGACCTTGGGCGTGCCGGTCGAGCCGCTGCTGCATATGCCGCTGACCCAGGGCGAAACCACCAGCGGGAGCGATGCGGTCGACAGCCGGTCGGCCTCGGCGAACAGCCGGGCACTGTCGCGCCCGACCATCAGGGCGGCGTCGAGGACCTTGGCCACCCGTTCGCGCTCCCAATCGGGAAGGTCCCAGCGCACGGGCACGGGCGCGGCACCGATCTTCCACGCGGCCAGCACCGCCTCGACCATCGGCACGGAATTGGGCAGCTCCAGTCCCACCCGGTCGCCCAGGCCGACCCCCCGGGCCGCCATCGCCCGGCCGACCTGATTGGAGCGCTCATCGAGGTACTTCCAGGTCAGCTCCGTCGTCGCCCCGTGCTGGTCGACCAGCGTGACGGCCACCAGGTCGGGCTGCTCCTCGACCAGGGCGCGGATCCGGCTGGTGAACGGAGTCCCCTCGACCACCGGTTCGGTCATCGATGCCACCGGCCACTCATGGGGACCGGAGATCGGGGCCGACGGGGCCGGGGGTCACCGTCCCGGCCGGGTGTTGCC
>Ga0307374_10011365_pt1 | contig 12674 bp, 15 predicted proteins | sample OX3MG_FD_202532 | JGI IMG/M metagenome (GOLD analysis project Ga0307374, IMG submission 202532) | Soil microbial communities from Risofladan, Vaasa, Finland - OX-3 | ecosystem: Environmental > Terrestrial > Soil > Coastal area > Acid sulfate soil | place: Finland: Risofladan, Vaasa | collected...
CGAAGCCGCGCGGCTGTATCTGACAAGGAGGAAAGGTTCATGGCGATCATGGCAATCGAACCGACAACGGCTGCGAAGCCCTTCATGCCCGCGACCATCGAGAAGGTGTCGATCATCGTCTCGAAGGGATCGCTCGACGGCATCTATCCGGGTCTGATCATGGCGAACGGCGCGCGTGCCGAAGGGATCGAGGCGAGCATCTTCTTCACATTCTTCGGGTTGGATGCGATCCACAAGACCCGCCACGAGCACATCAAGATCGCGACGGTCGGTAACCCCGGCCTCCACCTCTCCACGTGGCTCGGTGGGGTACCAGGGATGTCATCGGTGATGACCCACTATCTGGCCTCGAAGATGGAGAAGCTGGATATCCCGTCCATCCCCGAGTTCGTCGAGATGATCGCGGACACGGGCTGCGGGCTGTACGCGTGCAGGGCCTCGGTGGATCTCTTCGGCCTCACGAAGGAGGACTTCATTCCCCAGGTCCAGGACATCATCACGGTTGGGGAGTTCTACGAGAAGGCCGCCGGCGGCCAGATCATCTTTACGTGAGCTGCCATGCGACTCACAGTTCACAGCCTGGGCGGTGACCGCCACCGGATTACGATCGGTCGTCACGAGCTGATCGTCGACCAACCCCGCGAGGCGGGCGGCGAGGACGCCGGCCCAACGCCGACGGATCTCTTCGTTGCTTCGCTGGCGTCGTGCGTCGCGCACTATGCGCGTCGCGGCCTCGGCGGGAGTGGGGGCGCACCGGTCGTACACTGCAGCTGGACGATGAGCAAGACGCCGCCGTGGCGGGTCGCCGCGATCGCCATCGACGTAACGCTTCCCGCGGCAACACCGGACAGCCGTGTCGCCGCCGTCCGCCGAGCGGTCGCACACTGCACCGTGCACAACTCCTTGCTCGATCCCCCAATGCTCACGATCGCCACGGCTACCGCCGTTCCGGATGCTGCGAGCGTCCGCCTCGCTGCGGGCGCTCGCGCGTAATTCCCGACCGTTGCGGACCGTGTGTGTGCGACGCCCATGGTCGCACCCGCACGTGGGTTCCTCGGGGTCGAACAGCCCATACGAATCGTGACCTTTGACACTCGCTTCGATGCTCGGCGCAGCGCAGTCTGACGTCATCAGCATCAACTCTCAAAGGAGGCAATGCCATGACACTCACTGCGGACCTCGTCGAGATCGAGGTTCAACCGACAGTGCGGAGCAAGGTGTATACACCGCCCGGTCAGGCGGGCAGCGTCGTCACCGTCAAGGCCCGCTACGACAACTTCATTGGCGGGCGCTGGGTGCCGCCGGTCGGCGGCAGGTACATGCCCAACATCAGCCCTGTCAACGGCAAGGTATTCTGCGAAGTCGCCAAGTCCACTGCGGAAGACGTTGAGCTGGCGCTCGACGCCGCGCACGCCGCGAAGGACGCGTGGGGCGCAACGTCGCTGCCGGAACGCGCAGCGGTGCTCAACCGTATTGCTGACGCCATCGAGGCCAATCTCGAGATGCTGGCGGTCGCGGAGAGCTGGGAGAACGGGAAGCCGGTGCGTGAAACGCTCGCGGCTGATCTACCACTCGCGGTCGATCACTTCCGGTATTTCGCCGGGGCGACTCGCTCGCTTGAAGGCCGGAGCACGGAAATCGACAAGGACACGGTCGCGTATCACTTCCATGAGCCGCTCGGTGTGGTCGGACAGATCATCCCGTTCAACTTTCCACTGCTCATGGCTGCGTGGAAGATCGCTCCCGCGTTGGCAGCAGGAAACTGCACGGTGCTGAAGCCGGCATCCCCAACGCCCTGGTCGATTCTCAAGTTCGCCGAGGTCATCGAGCACATCGTGCCGGCGGGCGTGATCAACATCGTGACGGGACCTGGCGGTGAGATCGGCAAGGCGCTCGCATCGAGCCCGCGCATCGCCAAGATCGGGTTCACCGGCGAGACGGTCACCGGGCGTCTGATCATGCAGTACGCGGCGCAAAACCTCATCCCATCGACGGTCGAGCTTGGTGGCAAGTCACCGAACATCTTCTTCGATGACGTCATGGCAGCAGATGACGACTTCCTCGACAAGGCCATTGAGGGTTTGGTGCTCTACGCCTTCAACAAGGGCGAGGTCTGCACCTGCCCGTCGCGCGCACTGATCCAGGAGTCGATCTACGACAGGTTCATGGAGCGCTGCCTCACCCGGATCGCGGCGATCAAGCAGGGCAACCCGCTGGACGTGAGCACGATGGTGGGCGCACAGAACTCCGCGCAGCAGCTTGAGAAGATCGAGTCCTACGTGAAGATCGGCCGCGAAGAGGGCGCGAAGTGCCTGATCGGCGGCGAGCGCGCAACCGTTGAAGCGGATGTTGCGGACGGCTACTACTTCCAGCCCACGGTCCTGCAGGGCAACAACCGGATGCGCGTGTTCCAGGAAGAGATCTTTGGGCCCGTCCTCGCCGTGACGACGTTCAAGGATGAGGCGGACGCCATCGCCATCGCCAACGACACGCTGTACGGCCTGGGAGCCGGCGTCTGGACTCGCGACGGAAGCCGCGCGTACCGGATGGGCCGCGCGATCAAGGCCGGCAGGGTCTGGACCAACTGCTACCACCTCTATCCCGCTGGAGCGGCGTTTGGTGGCTACAAGATCTCCGGCGTCGGACGCGAGAACCACCAGATGATGCTGGAGCATTACTCGCAGACCAAGAACCTGCTGGTGAGCTACAGCCCCAAGCCGTTGGGCTTCTTCTAAAAGCGAAGTGCCGGTATGAGCGATCACACCTCCACGGCGGAAACCACCGCGCGTGTGATCGCCACACCGGTTGCCGAGCGGGCAATCCATGAGTTGGTCGCTGCGCGCGGCAAGCTCATGTTCTTCCAATCGGGAGGCTGCTGCGACGGCAGTCTCCCGATCTGCTTCGACCTCGGAGAATTTCTCCTCAACGACCGCGACGTCCTCCTGGGCCACGTCGGTGGTTGCCCTTTCTACATTGATCACCGGCAGTTCGAGGCTTGGAAGCACACGCAACTCATCCTCGACGTGAGTCCAGGACTCCCAGAGGGTTTCTCCCTGCCCGCCGGGGACACCGGTCACTTCGTGACGAACGCTCGCCTGTACTGTCCCGAGCAGACGCCAGACCTCGGCGCTGCAACCGAATAGTCCTCTGCTCGCAAGGGATCGCCCGACCGTTACCGAGCTATCCGCCGTAATTCATCAAGTGTAGACTTCAACCGGTCACCGCGAATGAGGAGGCGGCCATGCGGGCGATGATCGTCAAGGAGTTCCGGCAGCTCAAGCGAGACCGGCGAACCCTCGCGCTACTCATCGTGCTTCCCGTCCTCCTGCTCGTGGTTTTCGGTTACGCCGCGCGGTTCGACGTCTCCAAGGTCACGACGGTCGTCGTCGGACCGGACGCCGCGACGGTCGCCCGCGACCTCCCAGCACCGTTTGACGTTGTCGAGATCGATCCGGCCGGCGACAGGTCACAGGCTGCGAGCCGCATCCAGGATGGGTCGGCGGTGGTCGGCGTCGTCACGGGAGGGACGCAGATCGTGGCGCTGCTGGACGGCACCCAACTCTTCGCGGTGCAAGCCGCGGAGAGCACGCTCGCTCGGATGGCGCAGGAGACGCGGACGGTTGGCTCGGCCACGCCTCCTGTCTCCGTCCAGATCCTCTACAACCCCAACCTGACAACCGCCTGGATCATGATCCCAGGCCTCACGGGTCTGATCCTGCTGTTCATCGGAACCCTGATCACGAGCCTCGGCATCGTTCGGGAGCGGCAAACCGGGACCATCGAGCAGCTTGCGGTCATGCCGTTCAAGCCCTGGGATGTGATTTTCGGGAAGATCATCCCGTACCTCCTGCTCGCTGCGCTCGACCTCGTTGCCATCGTGGTGATCGGCATGGTGCTGTTCGGGGTGCCGTTCGTCGGCAACGTTGCCACCTTCGCGGTCGGCGCCCTCCTGTTCCTGCTCGTGACCCTCGGCATGGGAGTCCTCGTCTCGACCGTGTCGCAGAATCAGGGGCAGGCGATCCAGCTCGCCATCATGTTCGTCGTACCGCAGATCCTCCTGTCGGGCTTGATCTTCCCCGTCTCGTCGATGGCGGGTGGAGTCCAGTGGATCGCCTATGTGCTCCCGCTCAAGTACTTCATCGACATCAGTCGCGGGGTGATGCTGAAAGCCACGCCGTTGACGGCACTCTGGGGTCCGCTCGTCGTCCTCGCCGGCATGGCGGTGGTCGTTCTCGGGCTTGCTGTACTGCGATTCCGGCGCGATCTTGCGCCAAGTGCGAGGCGCGAAGGCGCCGCCGCCGAACCAGGTGTGCCAGAGGCGGCCGCATGACCTGGGGTGTCGAGAATGCGACCGTCGTGTTCGGCGCGCGAACTGCGCTCGCCAACGTGTCTCTGCGCGCCGTGCCGTCCACAGTGAGCATCGTCGTCGGTGGCGACGGCGCGGGGAAATCCACGCTCCTCCGCGCGCTGGTGGGGCTGGTGCGTCTGACCAGCGGGATCGGACAGCGGCCCGCAAAGCAGGAGATCGGTTACGTCCCGGCGACGGCGGGTCTGTACGTCGATCTCACGGTCGACGAGAACGTTGCTTTCTCCGCCGCCGCCTATGGACTGCGAGGACCCGAGCTGGCGAAGCGGTCGAAAGCGCTGCTCGAACGCATCGGCATTGCGGGCGTCCGGGGGCGCCTGGTTGGGCAGCTCTCCGGTGGCATGCAACGAAAGCTCGCAGTCGGAATGGCGCTCCTGCACCGCCCCGCGATGCTTGTGCTCGACGAGCCGACAACGGGCGTGGATCCAGTGAGCCGCGCTGAACTGTGGCGGCTGATCGCCGGAGCTGCAGCCGAAGGCAGCGCCGTCGTCGTCGCGACCACCTATGTCGATGAGGCTCACCGAGCGTCAGCTGTTGTGCTGCTGGAACAGGGCCGGTCGATCGCGACCGGATCTCCCTCCGACATCATGGCCGCCGTCCCGGGTGCGTTCGGCGTCGTCGCATCCGGGGAACAGCCCCAGGGGTTGTCGTGGCGTTGGGGCACCACATGGCGGGTCTGGGCACCGACCCGGGAGCTGCCCACCGGGGCGACCCCTCTGCAGCCCGACTTCGAGGATGCGGTGATGATCGCCGCCCTCGCCGACGAGCAGCAGCGCTGGGCCGATGACGGTGCTCGCTGAGACCCGTGACGTGACCATGCGGTTCGGTGAGTTCACCGCCGTGGATTGCGTCAGCATCGCGGTCAGCGCCGGCGAGGTGGTCGGCCTCCTGGGGGCGAACGGTGCCGGAAAGACGACAGTGATCCGGCTCCTGCTCGGGCTCGTGCGTCCGTCGCACGGCCGCGTATCGCTGTTCGGTGCCGCACCCTCAATGAGCACTCGTCGCCGGCTCGGGTACGTCCCGCAAACCCTTGGCCTCTATGACGATCTGACCGTGGAGGAGAACTGGACATTCACGGCGTCCGCTTTTGGGACCGCTCATCTCGCGGTGCCACCAAGTATTGGTACCACTCGGAATCAGCTTGTCGGGACGCTGCCCCTGGGCGTCCAGCGACGGGTCGCCTTTGCGGTGGCCTTCTCCCATGAGCCGGAGTTGCTCGTGCTCGACGAGCCGACCTCCGGTGTGGGGCCGCTCAATCGTGCGAGGTTGTGGCAGGACATCCGGGGCAGCGCCGAACACGGCACGGGCGTTCTCGTGACGACCCACAACATGGAGGAGGCAGAACAATGCGACCGTCTCGTCGTGATGGCAGGCGGACGCGTCGTCGCCCAGGGCACCGTGGCCGCAGTGATTGGTGACCGCCAGGTGGTTGAGGTGAGCTGCAAGGGCTGGCAGCAGGCGTTTTCGATACTCGACGCGGAAGGCCTCGTCGTGCAGGTGCACGGCGATGCGCTGCGCGTCCCCGCATCACGAGAGGATGTCGAGAGGCTGCTCGAACGCCACGGCCTCCGGGGAGACGTCAGGACTGTTCCCGCGAACCTCGAAGAGGCGTTCGTCAGCATCGTCTCGGCCGGAGCCGCACGGTGAGCCGCACCGGCCGGAGGCCCGGTGCTCCGCGGACGCGAGAGGACATTCTGCTCGTCGCCCGGCGTTCGTTCGGCGCTCGCGGCTACGACGCGACATCGCTGCGCAGCATCGCGCGACAGGCCGACGTCGACCCCGCGCTCCTCGTTCATTACTTCGGCACGAAGGACGCGCTTTTCGTCGCTGCGCTCGAGGTCACCATGGGTCCGTCGGCGATGTTCGGCGGTCTCGCCAACGAGACCATCGCCGAGGCGGCACAGCTGATCGTCCGCCGGTACCTGCTCATGTTGGATCACGAGCAGACCCGGGACGTGGTGCTCGGGCTCGTTCGATCGGCGGTATCGAGCGAGCGTGCGGCGACGATGCTGCGGGAGTTTCTGAGCCAGAACGTGACCTCGTTTCTGCGCCCGCTCATCGCGCATCCCGACGCTGAGCTGCGCGCGTCGCTCCTCGTTGCCCAGCTGATCGGGATTGCGATGCTTCGCCACGTCGTCAAGGCCGAGGCCGTCGCGTCGGCGAGCAATGAGGACCTCGTGTCGCGTGTTGCTCCGGTCATCGAGGCATACCTGCGATAGGGCGCCTGCGGACCCTCGGCCGAGCACACTCGAGGGACGTCAGCGATGCGAGAATCGCCTGATGGATAGTCAGGAGATTCCTCGGCGGCCGTCCCGGCTCACCGTGGCTGACGTGATGACCCGGGACGTCATCACGGTCACCCCGGAGACACCGTTCAAACAACTCGAGCAGCTGATGGCCGAGCATCGCATCAGCGCTGTCCCGGTGGTCGATACGTCGGGTGTCACGGTCGGCGTCGTCTCCGAAGCGGACCTGCTGCTGAGGACCGAGGTTGACGGAGGGGCAGGCGGTGGCTGGAGCCCCGGATCACGTGAGCGCGACTCCAAGGCCCACGCGCAGACCGCCGGCGGACTGATGTCGTCTCCCGCGATCTCCGTCGAACCGGGCGCCCTCCTCGCGGCTGCGGCCCGCCTCATGCGGAAGCGAAACGTCAAGCGGCTTCCGGTGGTCGACGGCGGGCGCCTGGTTGGCATCGTGAGCCGTGCGGACGTCCTCAAGACCTACCTTCGTTCGGACGCGGACATCCTCGTGGATATCGTCGAGGGAGTCATCAAGAGCAGCATGTGGCTCGACCCGGAGACCATCGAGGTCGAGGTCGACGACGGTGTGGTGCGGATGCACGGCGAGGTTGACCGGCGCAGCGTCGTCGAGATCCTCAGCCGCCTCACGCTCGCTGTGGAGGGTGTCATCGGGGTGGAGTCGTCCGTGACGTTCCGTTTCGATGACCGCCATGTGAAGCCGCCGACGGAGCAGCGCATCGGCGGATAGCGACCTCCGCGGGAAGCCCGGTCCCTCAGACGCAAGGTCCGGCAGACGCGCCGGTCATGCTCAGCAGATGCGGGGCAGAGGATCTCCGATGAGCATGTCGACGACGCGCGTGCCGCCGAACCCGGTGTGCATGAAGACCATGCCCTCCGGCTCCACCATCACCTCTCCGATGACAGCTGCCTCGGCGCCCTGAGCGCAGGATCGCATGAGCTCGAGCGTGCGGCCTGCGTCATCGTGGGCCACGAGCGCGACGAGCTTGCCCTCGTTGGCGATGTAGAGCGGATCGATGCCGAGGATCTCGGCCACGCCGCGGACCTCGTCGTGGACCGGAAGCGCGTCCTCGTCGATGGCCACCGCAACGCCGGCTGCTTGCGCGATCTCGTTGAGGACGGTGGCGACCCCGCCTCGCGTGGCGTCACGCATGAAGTGCACGTCGATGCCACCAGCCAGCAGTGTTGACGTCAGTTCGTGCAGCGCCGCGGTGTCGCTGCGCAGGTTGTCAGCCTCAAGGTCGACATCGCCGCGCGCCAGCATCACGGTGGCGCCGTGGTCACCGATCGCGCCGCTGAGCACCACCACGTCGCCGGGAACGATCCGGTGGATCCCCAGCTTGCGGGGAACGACGAGAGTCCCCACCCCGGTGGTGGTGATGAAGAGCTGGTCGACCTTGCCTCGCGGAACGACCTTGGTATCGCCCGTGACGACGTGGACGCCGGCGCGATCCGCTGCGCGGCGCATTGATTCCACGACTCTCCGGAGCAGGGCGATGTTCAGGCCCTCCTCGAGGATGAACGCCGCAGCGATACCCAGCGGCATCGCACCCCCAACCGCGAGATCATTGATCGTGCCATTGACGGCGAGCTCGCCGATGTCACCGCCCGGAAAGAAGAGTGGGCTGACGACGAAGGAATCCGTGGTGATCGCGATACCCACGCCCTCAACTCCAGGCAGCGCGAGCACCGCCTGATCGCCCAGCTCGTCGAGCGCGGGGTTGCTCAGGATGGCGCCGAACAGCGCCGCCGTCAGCGTATGACTCGCCTTCCCACCCGCGCCGTGGCTCATCGTGATGGAGTCCTCACGAAGCGTCGGCTTGCGCTTGCGTATCTCCGCGATGCGCTCGAGCACACGCTGTTCGGGATCGGCGGTACCCGCCGCCGCTGCCCTGATCGCCGCCCCGCTTCCGGGCTGGACGCCGGTCTCGGTCATCGTGTTTGCGCCGGCACCGGTGGGAAGCCCGGCTCACGCTCGCCGGCGCGGACTTGGCCGTTCCGATGCTCACCGGATGCGAGCACACGCTCGCGCTCACGGGCCCGAGAGTATCTGCCGAAGCTGTAGTACGCCGCGCACGCGCCCTCCGACGAGACCATGCATGTGCCGATGGGCGTCTCCGGCGTGCACGCCGTGCCGAACACCTTGCACTCCCACGGCTTGAGGACACCCTTGAGCACCTCGCCACACTGGCATGCCTTTGGGTCCGCGACCCGCAGCCCGGGAACGGCGAACACCTTCTCGGCGTCGTGGTCGGCGAACTCGTCCTGAAGTTCGAGTGCGCTCTGGCTGATGAACCCCAGGCCGCGCCACTCGAAGTGAGACCGCAGCTTGAACACGCGGGCGAGCACCTCGAGCGCTTTCGGGTTGCCATCGTCGTGCACGACGCGCTTGTACTGGTTCTCGACCTCGCAACGGCCCTCGAGGATCTGCGTGATGATCATGTGCACGCCTTGGAGGATGTCGAGGGGTTCGAATCCGACAACCACCACCGGCTTCGCATACGTCTTGGTCACGAATTCGTAGGGTCGGATTCCCACCACCGTCGACACATGCCCCGGACCCAGGAAGCCGTCGAGCTGCAGACCGGGCGAGTCGAGGATCGCCTTCATCGGCGGGACAATCGTCACGTGATTGCAGAACACGTAGAAATTGCGGATGCCCTCTGCCTTGGCGCGCATCAGCGTCAGCGCAGTTGACGGCGCGGTCGTCTCGAAACCGATCGCGTAGAAGATGACCTTCCGATGCGGGTTCTGCCGCGCGATCGTCAAGGCGTCGAGCGGCGAGTACACCATCCGCACGTCGGCGCCGGCGGCCTTTGCATCGAGAAGGCTTCCGCTGCTGCCGGGCACGCGCAGGAGATCACCGAAACACGTGAAGATGACCGCGGGCTCCTGGGCAAGCGCGATGCCGTCGTCGAGACGCCCCATGGGAATCACGCAAACGGGGCACCCCGGTCCGTGCACCAGCTCGACATTGATCGGCAGCAGATCCTCGATGCCGTACTTGAAGATGGTGTGGGTGTGGCCACCGCACACCTCCATGATCTTCCAGTGTCTGTCACCGGAGTCCGCTGCAATTCGCGCGCTCAGGGCGCGGGCGAGGACGCGGTCGCGGAACTCGTCTGCGAATTTCACGCCGGCGATCCGCCGCCGCCGACGTGGTTGGCGCTCACAGGCTCATCATCCACCGCCTGCCATTCACGGATCTGCCGGACCTCGTCGGCGTATGCCGTGCCCATCTCCTCGAGGATCCGCAGCGTCTCCGCGGCCTCGGTCTCGCTCACGCGGCTCAGCGCAAAGCCCACGTGGACGAGGACATATTCGCCGGGCTCGGTGACATCGTGACCCACCAGCAACGAGGTGTTGATTCGGCGTTGCACTCCGCCGAGTTCCACGGTTCCATACATATGGTCCTCGTCAGCGTACTCGACGAGCCGGGCGGGGATCGCTAGGCACATGCCGGCTCTCCTGCAAGCGCGCGGTGCACCAACGAGATGAGAAGGTGATACAGCGTCATCTGCACTTCCTGTATGCGATGGACGCTGCTCGATCGAACGATGAAACAGTGGTCGGCGACACCCTCGCCGGCCAGACGCCCACCGTCGTAGCCGCAGGCCGCGATCGTGCTCATGTTGCGACGCCGCGCTGCACCGAGTCCGCGCACGAGGTTCTCTGAGTTCCCGCTGGCGGAGACGGCGAAGACAACATCGTTCGGCCTCCCGAGCGCAATGATCTGGCGAACGAAGACATCTGCAAATCCAACGTCGTTGCCGATGCCCGTGACCACCGCGCTGTCATTCGTGAGGCACAGTGCGGGGATGGGCCGATGATCCGCGGCCGGGGTGAGCATCTCCGTGACCATGTCGGCCGCAGACGTGGCGCTCCCGCCGTTCCCGAGCGCCAGCAGCCTGCCCCCTGTACGGAACGCCCCGGCCATCTCCACCGAGGTTTGCACAATCTCGTCGCCGAACTCCTCGAGCAGCAGCGTGCGAAGCCGGTTGCTTTCCGCCGCTTTTTCGATGGGTGCGCCGGCCAGTTCCCGGACAACGGCGTCATCCACAGGGGGCTGGGGACTCAGCATCGGATACAGCAGTTGCGAGAACGGGTCGCGGCCGGCCTCGGTCACGCGAGAACGTCCACGGGCGCGCCGTGTTGCAGCGCCACGCCGCCGTGACAGAGCAGAACGTCGCCAACCGCCACACGGTCGACGAGATCGGTGCTCACGTCGACAACCGTTCCGTCGATCGAGCCGCGTGCGGTCCGTGCCGCAGCGTCCGTGGCGGTGACCACCAACGCGAGCAGCTGATCAGAGCACGTGATGCAGACCTCGTCCGGGCACGCACCGCTCATGAGCCAGCACCGATCCCGCGATGGTTGAGCACGATGTGGACGAGCTCCCAGAGCATGTGATACGTGGCGAGGTGCATCTCGTGGGCCGCATCACGATCGGCACAGGTGGCGTGGAAAACGAAGTCGGCCTCCGTACAACCGTCACCGTGGCCCGCCAGAAGCGCGATGGTGAGCATGCCCGCCCCGGTAGCGGCGCTGAGCCCTCGAGTGATTGACTCGGGCAGCGGCGCGTGCGCGAGCGCAAGCGCGATGTCACCGGGACGGCCCAGCACACGCAGTTGGTGCGCGTAGACCTCGGAGGCGGCATCGCCATCGAGCCCTCCGGTGATGGTGGCGATGTCGTTGGTCAGCGAGAGTGCGGGCAGTGCCCGGCAGCCTGGCAGCACAGGGTGCACGAACTCGACGGAGTTGTGCTGGGCGTCGGTGGCATGTGGCCCAGACCCGAAGACGAGCAGCATGCCCCCAGCAAAGAAGCGATCCGCCATCGCCGCGGCGCACGCGGCAATGTCGTGGGCATGGCGGGCGAAGTAGGCCTCACCGTCGCGATTCGACGCCGCCACCCGCCCATCGAGGAATGCACGACTGCCGGCCGCGGAGGCGTCACGACCCGGCTGTACCTGAACGCTCATAGCACGTCAACCTGTTCATCTTGTGATACCGCGACCAGCGCCTGCCCCAGGCTGATGCCGCCGTCGTTGGCAGGGACCTGCTCGTTGGTGTACACGATGAGGCCACGCTCGCGCAAGAGGTACGTCACGCGGTTCAGGAGCAATGCGTTTTGGAAGACGCCGCCACTGAGGGCGATTCTCTGGACTCCATGATCCGCACCAAGTCGCACACAGGTGGCCGTCACGCCGCGAGCAAGACTCTCGTGGAATATGGCCGCGAGTGCCCTCGAGTCGCCGCCACGCTGGCGCTCGAGGAACAATGTCCGGACGAGTTGCACCGTGTCGAGCACCGCAGGATCGCCATCCAGTCGGATGTCGAAATGATCCACGTTCGACAGATCGCCGCACGAGCTCGCGAGTGCCTCGAGACGCATGGCCGCCTCCGCCTCGAACGTGGAAGCATGAGCAACGCCGAGCAGGCTTGCCACAGCGTCGAACAACCGGCCGGCGCTGGTGGTGATCGGGGCGGTGCTGGAGCGCGCGAGCCGCGACACGAGGCGCCAGCCACGATGGTCAGGGGCGCCGGCCGTCTCGTCGTACCAGTTCGGCGGTGCATCGCCGAGCTCGCCCGCCGCTGCCAGGTACGCGATCGCCATGCGCCAGCCCTCTCGAGCGCAGGCATCGCCGCCAGGCAGTCGCACCGGGGCGATGTGGCCGGCGCGGCGGTACGAGCGCTCATCGCACAGCAGAAACTCACCGCCCCATATCGCACCGTCGGGCCCGAGCCCGGCGCCGTCGAAAGCGACCCCGAGCACCGTTCCTCGCAGGCTGTGCTCCGCAAGCACGCTGGCTATGTGGGCGTGGTGATGCTGCACACGCACCACCCGCGAGCCGGAGTCCCACCACCGCTCGGCGATCCGCGTCGACGCATAATCGGGATGCGCATCGGCCGCGACCGTCGTCGGTGCCGTCCGGAACAACCGGAGATAGGTGCGCAACGCCTCGTCCTGGTGGGTGAGCGCGAGGGGGTTGTCGAGATCGCCTATATGGGGGCCGGTGAATGCCCTGCTGTCATGCAGCACGCAAAAGGTG
>Ga0307374_10011366_pt1 | contig 12674 bp, 14 predicted proteins | sample OX3MG_FD_202532 | JGI IMG/M metagenome (GOLD analysis project Ga0307374, IMG submission 202532) | Soil microbial communities from Risofladan, Vaasa, Finland - OX-3 | ecosystem: Environmental > Terrestrial > Soil > Coastal area > Acid sulfate soil | place: Finland: Risofladan, Vaasa | collected...
TGTTCGGCGCAATCCCGATGGAGCAGGTCACCCACAGCGAATCCCGTATGTCTTTCTTGATCGCCCTCGCGAGGTCCTTCGCCTCCTCGAGGCTCTTGGTACGGTCTGAGACATCCAGGAATGCCTCATCAATCCCCGTCTGTTCGAACTTGTCGGCGTGCCCCCTGAGCAGTTCCATCACCTTCATCGAGATCTCACCGTAACGTTCCCACCTTGGCGGGAGGTAGACCGCGTTTGGACAGAGTCTGTACGCTGTCGAGATTGGCATCCCCGACCTGAGACCGAGCTTCCTCGCCTCGTAGGAGCAAGTCATCACGACGCCTCGCGCCTTCCCCCCGCTGGGATCCGCCCCGACCACAACGGGGAGGCCCTTGAGGGAGGGGTTGTCCTTGACCTCCACGGAGACGTAGAAGGCATCGAGGTCCACGTGGAAAATCGCTCTCCATTCGCTCTGCGACATCTAGGAAACACTACAGTGTGGCTTGCATCGACCCCTGGCTATCGCTCCAGTTGAGTTCAATCATCCCAAGGAGCCTCCTGAACTCGTTCACAGACTCGGGCCCGAATCCCGCGAAGTGGTTGTTGAAGAAGACGAATCCTTCATGGATGGATGCCCTCTGTTCCTTAAGGGTGGTAGCCCAGCGCTCCATCTCCTCTCTCATCTCCTTCTGGATGCCCGTGAACTCCGTGATCTCCCGCGTCCCGACCATCCTGAGATAGGTGAAGTCCGCGGTAACTTCAGGTGGCGTCTCCAGATACTGGTTGATGGACCAGGCCATAGCGATGTTGTTCTTCTCGAGGAGCTTGTACGTCTCCGGCGTGAACCAGGACTTGTGCCTGAACTCGATGGCGTGCTTGAACTTCGGCTCCAGGGAGGAGACGAACTTCTCCATCACCGCCTTGTGCTTCTCCAGCTTGACCGAAGGGGGCAACTGGACGACTATAGGCCCGAGCTTGTCTCCCAACTTGCCTAGTACGCTGTAGAAGTACAAAAGCGTCGACTCGAAGTTCTCGAGCTTGTTGTCGTGGGTGATCTTCTTCGACAGCTTTGGGGAGAAGGTGAAGCCCTCGGGGGTCGCGCTCTTCCAATGGCTGACCATCGCCGGCGACGGGATCCTGTAGAAGCTCGAGTCGATCTCGACGCAGTCGAACGTCTTGGAGTAGACCTTGAGAAAGTCCTTGGCCTCCAGACCCGGCGGGTAGAAGGGCCCTACCCAGTCCTTGTAGGACCACCCGCTGCAGCCTATCCTCAGCTTCTCAGCCCCGGGCAAGGTGCCCTGACTTTCCTCCGTCCTCTATTAAGGGTGGAGTCCCGGTTGTCTGCGAAGGCCATGGCGAAAGCCAGATATTAGGCTGAGCGACTGCACCCCTCGTTCTAAATGAAAACGAGCAAGTCAGCAGGAGTGACGGTCGTCATCCCGGTCGATATCTGGCAGCCTCTCGCGGAGATTCGGGCGCAGCTTGACGCGCTCTGCCCCGGCGCCCCCACCCCGGTCGAAGAAGCGCTCCGTGAAATCATAGCGCACTACGAACACTGCCCCAGGGCGCAAGACGAAGCCGACGCATTCTGCGAGAAGGCGAAGGCGTGGAAACAGAAGAGCTAGCTGAGCTTCACAAGCTGCTGGTCGCCCGAGGCGGGCGACACGATGACCGCTGTCCCGAACGCGATTATCTCCTCCATGCTCTGGGCCATCTCGGTCGAGTCGAACATCACGCTAAGGACGGCGTTCGCACCCATGCTCCTCGCATGGTCAGAAAGTCTGTCGAGCGCTTCCTGTCTCGCCACTTGAGCGAGCTGAGTGTACTCCCTGATCTCTCCGCCCGCGATGGTCCGAAGGCCTGCAACGATGTTTCCTCCGATTCCCCTCGACCTCACTGTGATTCCGTAGACCATCCCGAGGACTTTGTCCACCTTGTACCCGGACGCGTAGTTCGCGGTGATGAGCAGTAGGGGCTGGTTCGAGCCGGCGGCGACGCCGCTCGTGTCCGTCTGCTGTTTCAGGTTGTTCCCGCAGTAAGGGCAGAACGCCGCGGTGTCGTCCGCCGACCTCCCGCATCGTGGGCAAATCATGAGATGTCCGTTGGACCGGAGTCTCTGCTATATTCCTTTTCGCGGGAAATCTCGCGTCTTTTGGCTTGATAAGATGGTGAGGGGCCGCGGGGATTTCATATTTGAGAAGGTCGCCATGTATGTGGGTTCATTGCTCTCCTTACTGGCTCACGTAAGCAGACTCTGTTTCTGGACATGCTCTATGTCGCCAATACATTGGCGTGGAGAATAGGTTAGAAGACAGATTCCCAATGGTAGTGGTTAAGGTAAACCTGATACACAGATCGCTGATTGCATCCCGCAGAGTCAGCGTAGGCAGCGCCTAGACGGACCTGATCGTGCCAAGTAATGACCATTGTCGCCGAGAAATATTCCATACCGCAGTCACTGGGACCTATGGGTGCTGGAGTCTGATAGAAAACAGGAACGAAGGTCGCGAATAAGCCCAAGACAACTGCCACGCTCGCAATCATGAGCGGAACTTTCATTCTCATGGCAATCATCCAAGAATGGTTTGTCACTAATAAGCTGGGATGACGGTTAATTGGATGGCGAAATCTACGGTTGTGGGATTATGGATTAGCACTGTGTCGAAGAAGAGAGCGAGAAGGACTGGGACATGCTTGTTGTTCCGTTTCCGCTGAAGCAGCTGTAGTACAGGTTTCCGTCTTCTCCGAAGAGAATCGTAGGGGCTGGCTTGCCGTAGATGTCACCTCCTCCTACATAGTCGAAAGTTCCAGCTGTGCTTCCAGTAAATACCGCATTGGTGCCGCCCGTCCCTGCCAAATCTAGCATAGACCTGAGCCAGTACCAGTCTCCCGAGTTGAGGGTGTTGGTCTCCGGATCAATGCATATGCTCCCTGTGGTTCCTCCACTCGAACCGCCACCGGTCGCATCGAAACAAACGTCGTAAACGTACTTGTTGGAGTCAGTAGCCTCCTGAATCTGCCACTCTGCACCTGTTCCCGAAGCATAGGTGAACAAGCCCGATACAGTATAGCAATTCTCGCTGTTGGAGAACCAGGAATCGGAAGGAGTCATGTTGCTATCGTGGGGAACGTAGGCTTGGTACGTGAAAATCACGCAATTATTACTTGACTGTGAGAGAACTCCAGTTTGGAACCAGTAATAGTAGCCATATTGATTCTGAGTTTGTTCGTATTTTGAAATGTCCAGATCTGGGTTGTATTGCAAAGAAACCTTCCCGCTACTTGAATAAGTCATGGACGCACTTAGCGACATTGCCGCGCTTATTGCGCCGCTGGTTAGCCTGCACGTTCCCCACGAGTTGCATGTATCGAATTCGCCATTGTCTCGCCCATAATAGGCAGTGGCATGAACATCTAGGATGCTAGACGAGAGCATGAGAAAAGCCATCAATATAGCTGCTGCCAGAATCGTGTTAGGCCTCATTTGATTCTCCCCCTATACATAGGTCCGCAGCTGGCTGCGAGACCGATGCCGAGAACGTCTCCGGCAATGAGCTTGAGGTTCCAGTCTCGTATGAATGCGATGATACGGCTTGAGCTAGTTCTATCCAAACTGGAGAGTTCGACAATGCCACGAGAGTTATCGTCGTTCCCGATGGTATTGCGCTAGAGAGCGGTGAAATCGCAGCCTGATAACCTTGAATTGATTTCGAGAAATTCGCGATCTTGCCTGTCGACGTATCGACTGCTTGCCCCAGCATTGAAGCCGAAGGCGCTATACTTTGGCTTGCGTTAACGGTATTGGTTGACTTCAAGGCACCGTTCACGTATAGACCCAGTGTCAGTTGCGTATTCTTGCCCAAATCGTGGGGAATGACGTAAATTGTCACTGAGAGGAAACCATTCAGGGTATGGTTTGTCACAAATGATGTCGACACGAGTGTGTTTGCGGGCATCTGCCAGCCGCTGAGATTAGTGCTCGTGCCGCTCGCGCTGTTTCCGAAGAAGTACGTGCTTTGTCCTGAGTTCAGGGCTGGACCTGATGATGAATGTTGATTCGCATTTGCTTGACTTGGCTTGCCTGTCTGCGATCCTAGCACGTTGACGGCGCCATAGACGGCCAGGGCACTAATGGCAACAATCAGACAAAAAATCGTCAGAGCGAAGCGACCCGGAGTCTGGACCTTTTTCATCGGATACTCAACCTTTTCATCGGGATGCATTACTAGTTGATGCTAGTGTCCCAAGTCTCCGTCCAGCTGGTCCCGCCCGAAATTGAGCTAGTTGTGGTATCCTGCGTGCCTTGGTAGATGTAGTATCCAGTGACTGCATCTGTATTTGTGTTGATACCTCTGCATGTGCCTCCGTGGTTGCATATGTTGCCGGTATAGGTTAGAGCACTGCCGCTATCGTTAAACTCGGGAATCTGGCAAAAGTGAAACCCTCCGGAATTGTATGTCCCACTCGATCCGCAAATCGATGCAGGCGCCTCGAAAATATAGGCACCGTAATTCATGGAAAGCGTAGCCAGACACGCAATGCTTTGAGAAGTGTTGTCCGAGCCCAGAGTCCAGAACTGGTACCAGCCGTCACCATTGCTACCGCAATTGGCGTTTACGCCCGTCTCCATTGTAATGTCTTGGCCGGAAACTCCACTCATCCAGCTCGGCGGGGAGAGATAGGAGGGTGCGCATGGAGAGCCGCAACTGGAACTTGTTACCTCTTCAGTGAAGAGTGAATAGCCATTACTGTTCGCGTCTGGGACAGACCAATGGTCTCCAGCCCAGGCAATTCCTCCTTGGGTAAGGTAACTACCACCCCCGGAAGAATTGGCAACCCCTGTCCATTCCGCAAAAGCGCAACACCCCCCTGTGTCTCCTGAAGGCGCCGGATCATCAAGATGGTTCGGGACTTGTATGTTTCCATATGCTTCGCTCAGCTTAGAATACCCTGTGCATACGCCGAGAACAGTTCCCCCACAATATTGGGCCTGGTATCCACTCCAATTCGGTGAGCTACCGAATGTGACTTCCTGGAATCCAGTGAGGTTTGCATAGTATAGATGCTGAATTGTATCATTAACCACATAGACATCTGCCTCAATCTGGCCGCTGCCATTCGGCGAATAGAAGAGGATGCGCTCGGTTGATGCTATATTAGCCCCCCACGAGTAACCAAAACTCTTCTCCTGATCCACATGATAGGTCAACCCGTTGGCCAGGTTTTCGAATTGAGCCGAAGTTTCAATGCCTTGGACCATGGAGTTTCCAGTACTCAGAACTGCGTTACCTCCGGGGAAGCCTGAAGGGGCAGCAGAATCTGTCGAAACGTTGCTTGAGTTGGCAGCGACCTGAGTAACTGCGGAGACAGATCCAATAGACATGACACCCACCATCAACATCGCAATTGCTACGAATCCGACGGAGTTTTCTGACCCCTTGACTTTCATCAAAATAGGAAATAGAGGGAATCAATATCAAGAATTGTCACATTACTGTGACAAAGGCTTAGATAGTACTTGATGCTCAAGTTTTCCGGTTATCTCGCGTCAGACAATGCGCAAGGCAGTCTTCACGGCATGAATTCTGCAATATCTTTAGTTCGAGCGCCTAAGGGTTCCGTTGCTCACTTCCCGAACGTTGTCAAGTAAGAGCTGGCCGAGCGGAGTTATCCCAAAAAACCTGACTCTACCGTAAGCGACACGTTCTCTAAGCAATCCATGTGCTACCATAATGTTGATGTGCCGATCCACGGCTCGCCAGGCGAGATTCAACTCGTGACTCAGTTGGAATCGATCCTTGTTTCCGTTCACGAGGTGCTCCAATATTTCAATCCGCGTAGGTGCGCCCTTCTTCTTGACGAAGAGATCAAACAGTTCCTCGTCTAGTCCAATGTTTGACCAATTCTGCCGAATCCGACCTCTCCAGACTACGAGTGCCCCTAATAGTAGCCAGCTCGACGGTGTTATTACGTAGGACTTTTGGTCTAGGAACTGGACGGCGCTTGACGCCGCCATCTCTCCTCCCGTAAACCATCCTTGCCTTGTACTCGAGGTAGTCGGGACAGAAGCGAGTTTGGCCACTTGGCCTGGAGCGATGATATCGGCCGCGCTGAGTGAGGTTGAGATCATAGCCAACCCTAACAGCACCATGAGAAGCCACGAATACCGCCGCATATCTTCCTGTAGACTTTGCACTGAATAAATGCATTGTGGGTGAGTTGGCTGCGGCCATGGAAGTAAGAAGCGCCGGCAGATTTTGGAAGTGCGCCACACTCTAAATATCGGCCTGAAAGACCCGTTCGAATCTCAGTGGCCCTGATAGTGCAGCCTGGTTAGCATAGAAGGCTGTGGAGGAGAAATCCGCAGTCACCTTCCGACCCGCGTTCAAATCGCGGTCAGGGCCCTCTAATCTCAACAACTAACGCTTCGGCTTCACCTCGACCACGAGTGATTTGATTTCGCTGCCGTAGAGCACGGACAGAACCGCGTATCCCACCTCCGCCTTGCGGTTGTATCGAAAGTCGACCCCGAGCTTCCTCGTCATCTGCTTCATGTGCCTCTGGATCTGGGAGTTCAGCCATGACTGACCGTAGTGCGCGAGCAGCCGCGATTGTGCTATCACTGTCCCATCTTTCGTGAAGAGGTCCTTTCCGCCCTTCGCTGGCTCCATTATCACGAGGTCCTTGTGCCCGAACCTCTTCTGGAGTATCGTGTAGGCGATCTCGGCGCCGACCCTACCGACCTCATACCTGTTGCCATGCCTCAGTATCGCCTGCTCAAGAGGCCTCAGCGGCCTTATCTCGTCCACGGCCATCACCCCACTCAACCCCTTGCCGAAAGCTAGGGCATTAGCTTCGACCAAATCCCCTGAGGAGTAGAGTGAAGAAGGTTCCTTTTGGTAGATTGTGGTCGTCGAAACCCCCTTCGTGTAGTCGTAGACCAGGCGGAGCCGGATCCCGTCAAACGAAGGGTAGATCACGCGGAAGAAGCATCGACGTGCGACCTGTATCCCGATCCACGCGCTGTCCTCTCCGTCGTGGTAGAGCCTCATCAAGCGGCCCATAGAGAACGCGTCCTTCACCTCCAAGTCCGTGAAAATCGCGTCAGGCTGGTAGTCGAGTCCGCCGAGGAGCCGGCCGCACAGGACAAAGGGCGCCTCTCCGATCGCCGGTTCTTCGCTTATCGTCATTGATACCTTGTCGCCGTCCCATTTCATGCCGACTTTCGCGAGGTCTGACACCCAAGCTTTGGACAAATCATTGGCATAGCTGATTGAAGGAAAGCCGTCAAGGAAGTCCGGTAGGGTCTGCCTTCTCAGATTGATTGTGAATGCCTCTCCCGGGCCACCAATCCTCTTTGGCGCGGTGGGGACCCAGTTCTTGCCCCCTACGTAGCGATGGTATGCCATCGCGTTGGCCTCCTTGTACCTAGCCCTGAGCAGCATTGGCTGGCCAACCTTGAACCCGGACACCCGGTCCTCCAGGAGCGAGGCGGGGATGAACACGCGGCACGGCCTCTTTGTGTTGAGCAGGAGCTGGTTCTCGGGGCTGAGCTTCACCATGATGTCGTCGTCTTGGTCGAGGCGCTGTTGGGAGAGTATCCGGGAGAGCGACGTCGTCCCCCTCCTGAACTCCTCTATGGGCTGGTGCGCGCTCCTTCACCCCTGGCTCCGCGTGCCCGTGATCCTGTCCAACTTAGTGCCGAGCTCCTCCAAGGAGCGCGCGAAGAAGTCCGCCCTCCTGAGGACCTTCTGAAGGACAGGCCCCATCATCGCCTGGTCTTCGTTTGGAGCCTCCACCAGGGAGCCGCACCTTATCCTCGGGAGGAGTTCTTTGAGGAGGCCGAACCGATAGTCCATGAACGCGCCCCTCCTCCTCACCTCGGAGACAGCCCTGCCCCTCTTCTTCTCGCACTTTGTGCACTCTAGGACGATTCCGGCGCCGGAGAAGACGAGAAAGTCGACGGAGATTCTGTCGCCATCGGGGAGCCCAAAGACGTGGTGGGATTCGAAAGAGAGATGCGCCTCAAGCAAGAGATTCCTTACGGCCTCTTCTTGGACTGTGAGAGGGGTCATCGCGTGAGTGCGTCTGAGCCATTCGATTGACGTAGTTCGATTGCACCATGTCTATAGACACTAGGCGTATTTAAGTCCCTTTGTCACAACAAGGGTTTTATCTCCGTCGCTTTACTAAACGGAGCTAGATTCCAGCCCGGTTCTAATTCATAAAACCGCTGGTTTATGGAACCAAAATGTCGTGATTCATGCGCCAGCTCGCAAGGCTCCTCGGTTGTCGTCTTAGGGCTTTTCGTTGGGGTTGGAGTAGCAGAAGTAGGGATAACCACCGTTGACCTTCTCGACCGCCCACTCGACAAGCTTGTCGGAGATCTCCCTCCACTTCCTGTCCCAATCGATGTCGGCGACGACGAGCTCCTTCTCGTCCTTGCCCCTTATCTCCATCTTCTCCCAAATCGGCCTGCCGTAGAACGGCTTCACAATCCGGGCGTTCCACCTGTTGCACATGGACTTTGCGCCATGTTCGTTGTGGAATTTGCAAGAAAGGCACCACTTTGAGAGCCAGATTATGTCCTTGGAGTGCTTGACCGACTTGCCTATCTCTTCGAGGAGCCTCTCGGACTCCTTGCGGATCATCTGGGCGAGCTCTTCTTGACCCTTCTTCGTGTTCATGTAGTACTCAGGGTCGTTCGCGAGCGCCTGCTGCCAGGTGAGCGGCTGCTCCTGTTGCTTCGCCGGCTGCTCCTCGGGGTTGTCTTCCAGCAAAGTTGGTCCCTGGGAAATCGGGCCGGGAGAACTAATTAACGATTTCAGAGTCCGTGCGCGGTCTCACTTTCAGAAGAGATAATACCCTGCGAGCGCGCGTATAGAAGAGACGCGTGGCGTGCTTCGACGGGCAACCTCGACTGACGCAAGTCAGGATGAAGACGAAACTGCCACGCGTCGAATCAAACTTCCAGCTCTCTCTAGTGACTAGCCCCAGACGAGAGCTGGCTCTGCCTGGGCGACTTCGCGCAGCTCCCTCACTACATTGTCGCGTATGGAGTCGACGCTCTGAAAGTCTGAGACGATCTTGCCTTTCTCGATGACCTGCTTGAGCATCCTCTTCGACCCTTTGGGCGCGGCGGTCCCGTAGAACGAGACGGTGTCCTTGAACCCCTTGGACCTGTGAACCTCCTTCCTTCCTCCGAGCCCCCCCCTCTTCGCCCTGAGGTAGGTCTTCCCCTTCTCTCGCACCTCGACTATCTTCGCGCTAAAGTCGATGCTCGGAGGGTATGCGACGGCCGTCCCAACCCCGAACCCGTCCACGATATCCTTGAGCTGGACGACGTCCTCTTCGTTCAGCCTCCCCGACACGAAAATCTTGACGGCGCCGCCGCCCCTGATCTTGAGCTCCCACCTGACCTCCTCGATGATCTGCCTGAAGTTCCCCCTCCTCGAGGCGGGCGTGTCGAGCCGCACTCCCCACAGGTTCTTCCCCAGTGTCTCGAAGGCCTTGATCGCCTCGGTCTTCTCATCCCAGAAGGTGTCTATCAGGGCTGTGCGCTTGACGGCTTTCGGCATGGTCTCGTCGTAGAGCCTCCACGCCCTTTCCTGGTCTCCGAGCACCTGCACGAGGGCGTGCGGCATCGTCCCCGAGGGCTCGACGCCCAGCAGCTTACCGCCGAGGACGTTGGATACGCCGTCGAAGCCCGCGATGTAGCAGCTCCTCTCGACGAGAGGGGCGAGTGCCGGGTGCACCCTCCGGGTCCCGAAACTCACGACCTGCCTGTCCCCCGCGGCCACCCTGAACCTTGCCGCCTTGCTGGATATGCTCGTCGAGGATGAGAGGAGCCCGAGCACCGGGTTCTCATATTCGACGAAGTCTCTGTATCTTCCGGAGATCGTCATCACGGGCTCGTATAGCGCCCCCCTTCCGTCGGCTACGAATATCGACCCCTCGTCAAAGGCGCAGACGTCGAGGGGCAGGCCCTCCAGGAGCTTCGCCACTTCGTAGACGCCGCTCAGGACGCCCCACGTCGTGTTCTGGGGGAGGTCGCGCGTATAGACTTCCATGACTACCTCGGTGTCGATGTGGTGCTTCGTCAGGACCTCTTTCGTGTTGAGGAAGTAGATGTCGGTGGTCTTTGCGCCCTTTATCTCCCTCTCATTGGCCAGCCAGAACAACCGGTCGCGGAGGTCCCTTTTCCCCATGTCCTGCGTGCTGCGGGCCAATAGAAAAACTATTTCAACTTCGACAAGCCCCGAAGGGGCATGTTGTTAGCATCCGAGCTCGATCTGTCCTCGGTGAAGCGGAGGATCGTCTCCTTCATCAAACGCAAGGTCGGGGATAGCCAGGCCGAGGGTGCGGTCATCGGCCTGAGCGGTGGGATAGACTCGGCCGTCACCGCCTCCCTGAGCGTCGAGGCGCTGGGCAGCCGACGGGTCATGGGGCTGATAATGCCGGACCTAAGGGCCACTCCCAACGAAGACGTCAAGGACGCGAAGCTTGTGGCAAGCGAGCTCTGCATCGAGACCAGCGACATCGACGTCGCTCCCATCCACAAGGCGTACCTGAAGGCGCTCGAGCCCAACCGGCTCGCCGAGGGCAACCTCAGGGCGCGGATCAGGATGTCGCTGCTCTACTACCACGCTAACCTGATGAACAGGCTGGTCGTCGGGACTGGGGACCGCTCAGAGCTGCTTCTGGGCTACTTCACGAAATATGGCGACGGAGGCGTCGACATCCTCCCCATTGCAGACCTCTACAAGACGGAGGTCAGAAGCCTAGGGGAGGCGCTAGGGATCAACCGACGAATCATCGCGAAGCAGAGCAGCCCGAGGCTGTGGCCCGGGCACATCGCGGAGGCAGAGATCGGGATGACCTACGAGGCCATCGACCGGTTGTTCAAGCTCAGGTTCGAGGAGGGGCTCGAGGTGCCTGCCATCGCAGCCAAGATGAAGCTGAGCCAAGCAAAACTGGACGCCATACTTGCAAAGTACGAGGCCTCCGAGCACAAGAGGCAGATGCCTGAAATCTGCAAGCTCCGCTGACGTTTCGCTTTCAGAGAAGAGTTTTGGTGGACTGGGAGGGACTTGAACCCTCGGCCTCAGGGAGCTGCCTTGCCGGCGCTCTCTCCTGCGTGCGAGGCAGGCATTCTACCACTGAACTACCAGCCCAACAGATTCGGCCAGAAAATCTCCCTTTATTAAAAGAAAAGTTATTGCCAGTGCTCGTCAGTTGGCTGCCCGTGGCTTGCGCGACAGCTTCGTCCCGCAGACCTCACACACAGACGTCTTGGAGTCCATGTATTCCTTCCCGCACCCCTTGCAGTAGGTCACCCAGGTGATCCTCTTCCACTCGCCGCGTATCGAGGTCTCCGAGAGGTTGATCCCTATCACCTCGGCGACGTTCCTAACCGCAAAGTCGTCCGTGACCAAGACCACTTCTTGACCGCGTTTGGAGGCTATCAGGTCGAGAGTGACCGCGAGTATCGAGGTGTCTGCCTCGGACAGGGACTTTTGGTCTCCCGTCCTGTGTGAGGCCTCCTTGACCTTCTGCACCGACTCCTTGGATGGTTCGGTCACTTGGACGCGCGAATGAATCAGCTGGGCCCCGATGCCCCTTCCTCTGACCTCGTCGAGGACCTGGTAAGTCGTGAAGTATTTGCCTTCACCCTGGAATGGGATTCCGGCGTAAAAGGCAGTCGAATCGAGCACGTGAATCTTTTCGTTCAAAAACTGGCTTTCACTGTCTTAGTCACTGCAGGCTAACGCTGCACCTGCACCGTCCGGTCGTGCCGAGTCGGCGCGGCCGTCTTCCCGAGGGGAACTTCATTGCTCCTACGCAATACGCTTCTACCCTCCAACCTAGTTTAATAAATAATATGCGGTTCATTCTTCTATCCGTTCGGAGCGCCAAATCGGGGGTGAGGACGCTATTTTGGCCTTCAGGAGGGTTCAAGGCTTAATTACCGAGTCCCGAAAACTCGTGGGCAGAGCGCTTGAGCAGACCAGCCGACCTTGGCAGCTTGAAGGAGGGCAGCTACATTGTGATCGAGAATGAACCCTGCAAGGTCGTCGAAGTAGAGAAGAGCAAGCCGGGGAAGCACGGCAGCGCCAAGGTGAGGCTCACGGGAATCGCGATATTCACGGGCTCGAAGAAGACGGTGATAGGGACAGTGGACACACACATCGAGGTGCCCATGATAGACAAGAGGGCGGCCCAGATCATCTCTGCCACGCAGACGACGGTCCAGCTGATGGACCTGCAATCCTTCGAGGTCACGGAGAGCACGACACCCACCGAGCCCGAGTTCCAGGGAAGGCTCCAACCCGGGGTGGAGGTCGAGGTCTGGGTGGTAATGGGAAGGAGCAAGATAATGCGCGTCAAGGGCGTCAGCTAGAAGCGGCAACCGGTCATATCGTTATTAACGACGGACATCGCCGAAGCGATGCTAGCTCTAGATGAGGTCAACGGAAGAGCCGTCTGAGGAACGTCCATTGACGAGATCCAATACCGATAGGGCTAGTCTTGAAAGTTTCTGACGATTACGCCTTCGGGACGAGACACGCGTCAAGGATCTCAAGGTATCCGGCGTCCCCCTTCCAGTGTTTGCTCGAGGCGACGACCTCGACTCGTCGGTCGAAGAGCGGGCAGTCCAGCACGAACGTCTCGCCTTCGCCCCCTTCCAGCCCGGG
>Ga0307374_10011369_pt1 | contig 12673 bp, 18 predicted proteins | sample OX3MG_FD_202532 | JGI IMG/M metagenome (GOLD analysis project Ga0307374, IMG submission 202532) | Soil microbial communities from Risofladan, Vaasa, Finland - OX-3 | ecosystem: Environmental > Terrestrial > Soil > Coastal area > Acid sulfate soil | place: Finland: Risofladan, Vaasa | collected...
AAGGGGCGCAGTTATATCTCGTCACGCTGGGACACGGCATCCGCGACAACTTAGAGGATCACGCGGACCTCATGTTGAAATTGGAGGACTGCCCCGAACAGCCGGCTTCGGCTGGATGAAGGCGCGGCGTGAGGGGCGACTGATCTTGGCGGCGGTACTTCGCACCGCGCGCAGCCTGCGGCGGCCTCGCAAGCCACGTTCCTTGCTACATGCCAAAGTGCAGGCGTATTGTGCTCCCCTAGTGTCACAAGGGGAGCAGCACCGTGACGACTACCCGCGTTCTTCTGTTTGTCCTGTTGACCTGCTCGGCGAGTGCGTACGGCCAAGGGTACATTGGCAACTACAGCGCTAACCCATACACGCCCAACTCCACCGCCAATCCATATGGCGCTGGTAGCCAGTTCTCTCCGAACAGCATCAACAACCGATTCGGGCAGTACGGCAACCCCTACAGCCCCAACTCTGCAACGAACCCATACACCACGCAGGCGCCGGCTCTCTACGACAGCCAAGGCAATTACCACGGCCGGCTGAGCAGTAATCCCTACGACCCGGACTCAACCTCGAACCGATACGGGCGCTACGGGAGCCCATATTCGCCGGAGAGCATCAACAATCCCTACGGCGCAGGTAGCCAGTACTCGCCCGATAGCCCTAACAATCCGTATGGCCAGGGAATGCGAATGTACGGGCACTAACTGAGCAGCGCGAGCTGCCATGAGATTCTTATGTAAGCCCACGCTGTCCTTGCTGCTCCTGCTCCTAGTTACGACTGCTTCGGCTCAAATGCGATTACCCACGGGCATAGAGCTACGCGCTGCGTACTGTGTAGAGGTACTGCAGAATGACATAGCTGAGATTAATGAGATGCAGGCCAGCGTAGATCACGAGATAAAGCACATTGAAGACGTGCCACCGGACGAACGGCAAACCGTAACGCAGGCTCTTCGAGAGGGACAGAGCGGGTTGCCTAAGGACGTTGCAGAACGACAATCCACGCTCAATCGGCTGCAACTCTTTATCGTTCCACGAATGAAATACCTCGATGCCAATGCACTCCTAGGCGCAAATGAGCGAGCGAAATCAGATCTTCACGACTTTGCCGCTCTCGTACACCGGTGCTCGGCGCAGTGCAGGGGTCCGACTGCTGGCCACACTTCGGGCAATATGATGGTTAGCTGTATACAGAAGTGCACAAGTGGGGCCTTGATCGATAGGCTCAACGCATGCCGCAATCCAACGTGGTTACCGTTCTGAGTAGTTATTGTTAATGCTCGCTCGCACGCACTTCCCGAATCACGGTCGCGCCGAACGGTTGACGCGCGGCCTCGGTAGCCCGGGCGAGTAGCGTCGCTTCGTCTTCTCCGGCCTGGCGCTCGATTAGGGCCTCGCCGACACGGTAGCCGGTCAGTTCGCCGTAGACCGTGGCGCCATCATCGAGCTCGTGCGCGCCGGCAAACGAGCGGCGAACGATTACCAGCGGCTCGGCGAGGGTCACGCCCTCGAGGCGTTCGATTCGGCTTTTCAGGTTGATCGCCATGCTTTGCTCCTAATGCGTGTACGGTGCGCGTAGCGTTGGCACCGCGGGGGCCCGTGCCGTCCTGTCTTCCAGCTCGCGCACGCGCTGCTCGAGTTCCGAATTGACGATGATGTCGGCGATCTGGCGCAGGACGTAGGCCGCGCGCGTCGCCTCTTTGGATTCCAGTTCGCCCGCGTGCATCCTCCGGTATACCGAGGCGAGCTCGAGCCGCACGTCCCGAAGGCTCGACAGGTCGATCCGCCGGGGGATGGGGATCGGCTTTCCCGTTTCGGCGTCAATGGTTTGGGGCTTCTTTTTGTCGGAGCGCGGCACCGTTGCTATTCCTTGGGGGCACCCGCAGCGTGAGCGAGATCGGCGCCCAGGTTGATAAGCCACCGCCGCCGCTCCGGAGGCAACTTCGGCAGGATGTCCCGGGCGATATTCGCCACGATCAACATGTCCTCGTACACCCTACCGGCACCGATCGGGCGGCCGGCCTTCGAGAGGACGTCGACGCACCGCCCGATCATGTCGAGGGCTGAATTTGCTTCGTCAAGAGTCATGGCCCAATTCATCGGCGGCCTCACGGAATAAGCCTGGACGCGGCACGCACAAGGTCAACCCCGAGGCGTGCGAGCTCGTATACGTGGTCAGGCCCATTTTCTGCGCAGTATTCATGCAGGAGCTTTCGCACGTCGAGCGTCATCTTCCCGACGCGGGGCGCGAGCGTGTAGCCGTTGCCATGGTTGAACGCGGTGGCGCAGCGCTCGAGAAACTCGAGGATCGCATCGACCTCGGCCTGCGCCGGTTTGTCGGCTGTTTGAGTAATCTGATCCAGGAGCCCGATGATCTCGGAGACCTTGGTCCGCGCGGATTTGTCGGGGGTTGCTGCTTTTTCTTTCATAACGTTCCCTTTACAAAGGCTTGTTTTCACTCGTGTGGGTGATTGGCCCAGTACTGCCGCTTTTCTTGCCGCTCCTTCCGTAGTTTCTCGAACGCCTTGCGCCTGCGCTCGGCGCCCGAGGGCGGGTTGTTTAGGCCGAGTTGGCTGGTGACGACGTTCCCAGGGTTGACGCTCTCTTGGCTGATCTCCTTTAACGGGAGCGACATCGTGGCGAGGTGCTCGACGCGCATCTCGGCTTTGGTCAGAGGCGGCTCGTAGTAGGGAGCCACTTCCTTCCCGGTGTAGAAATCCCTGTTGAATACCTGCTGGAGCACTTCCTCCGAGCCCATGGCCGGCGTCAAGGCTGAGGAAAGCACGGCCTGCCACGATTTCTGATCGGTGGACCACTTCCAGAGGTCGTAAGGAATGGCCGTCATGCCAAACCGGTGCACCGATGCCTTGTCATTCCCGGTTGCCTGCTGCCAGGCCGAATCAAGCATCGGGTACACGACGAAGCTCAGCACGGCAACGGCCGCAAGCTGGTCCGCGGCTCTTGCCCGGTCCTTCGCCGCCGCCTTGCCGAGAAGGTCCTTCGCCATGTGCCCCCAGGAACGGAACAGGCCGTAGTGCCACTTAGAGAACCAGGTCACGTCAGGGTGCGTGATGCCGTTCAGGAGCGGGATGTCCGTCCGCACGCGGTAGTCCGGCATGACCTGGTAGACGTGGCGGATGGCGTCGTCTTCGCTCTCGCCCTTGAGCACTCGCTCCTTGATCGCCTGCAGCGCCGTGATGTCGTTGAAGGTCCACATCGAGCTCTGCTGATGCCTGCCCCACCACCGCAGGACATCGCCGAGCTGTTTGGGTCCGTAGCCGAGGAGTTTGGCAAGCCCATGGGCCTCGGGCTTGGTCTCGAATTCCGCCGCTACTGAATCGAGCGCGGCGCGGTAGGCATCCGCTTGCACGGCACCGAGGCGTTGGAACGGCACGCCCTTGGCCATGAGCCGCTGATATTCCGGGCTGATCGACATCACGTCTTTGATCGCGGGGCCGAGAGTTTTCCACAGGCGCCGGTAGCCTTGCGGGAGCGCCCAGCTCGAGGCACCGCGTTCGATGATCCACTGATTTCCAATGTTGAAGTCGTGCCAGACCGATAGGACCGAGAACATGGCCTGCGTCAGGACGTCATTCAGCCGGCCGAGGTACGGGGCGCGGTTCCCGCGCTGAAGCGCAGCGAAGTGATCCAGGACGCTCGCCGTGTGAGGCTCGAAGGCGTAGCCGTTGAAGTTCGGCAGCGTGACGCTCTTGAACCCGGCCGGTGGTAGCGCCCCTTTGGACCGGACGGCAATGCCGCTCTCGAGCATCGCGCCCTTCATGTTCTCAAGGTGTGCGGCCTGCCTGGCAGCCTGGCGCTCGACGATGAATTGGCGCGCAACGGTGCCGATGGCATCCTTGTGATACCTGACGCCGCTGTGCTGCTCGACCTCCGGGATGTGGGCCTCGTCGATCTTGTAGACGTGCCCGCTGCGCTTGAACGTGTAGCCATTCAGGTTTTCGCCAATACCGATGTGCACGGCGTCCTTGCGGGCCTCGATCTCGGCGAGCTTGCCATTGATGTTGGCAATTCGGACCTTGGCCGCTTCAGCTCTCGACTTCGTGGCCGTCAGGGTTTTTAGCTCGCGGCGAAGTTCCGTTTCGGCCTTTTCGAGGGGCGCAAGGTGGTCCTCTACCAGCGCCTTGTTGGACTTGAAATGCAGGGTTCCCAGGTCAGTGGGCTTCCCGTTCTCCCATGCCGTGACGCGCATTGCATTCGGGCCGGCGTGCTTCATCGAAACCACGGTCCTGCGGCCTTCGCCGTCCGTGATTACCTTCATAACCCGGTGCCGCATGCCTTCGTGCGTGGTACGAAGTAGCCCGACACCGAGGGCTTGGCGTTTCTTTTTTCCTTGCTTCAGGCGATCGAGGAATCCGCCCTTACCCACGACTTCACGGTGGACGTAACCAGGCTTCCAGCCGAGCTCATCGGCCATAGGCTTGATGAATTGCTCGTAGAGCTGCTGCTGGTGCTCGGTCAGGAGGTGGTGCTCCGGGTCGTCCATGTGGAGCATGATGGATTCGTTGTCGTCCCGGGTGAGGCCGGCTTTCTTCGCCGCTTCCACAAGTTCGACAGCGTGGTGCTGGTCGAGAAGACGCTGGGCGCGCATACGGTGCAGCACGTCCTCGACGTCGGACCACGTTTCAATCGGCTGCGTCACCACGGGCTGCGCCTCGGACTCAACGAAGTCCTTGGCGTTGCGTATCGGCCGCGGCGGTCTACCTTTCAACTCGGGAGCGGTACCGAGCGTCTCTCGCAATTTCCCGAGCGAGTCCGCAAACGCATGCGCTTCGGCGATAGCCGGGTGCCGGTTCCACGACTCATACGCCAGGTGGTAGGCCCGGCGTTCCTCCGGAGTAAGCTCGCCAAGGTAAGCCTGCCGGGGCGATATGTCCGTCTCCGCCATCGGCCGGCCGCCCAGGCGCCCGAGTAGCTCGTTGAAATCCTTTCGCGTTTGCGGATCCGATAGATTCGGGCAGCGCATCAGTGTCTTCCTGCGCAGTAGGCGGCGATCTCAGCGCCCCGCTCGGCTTGCTGCTCGGTGACCTCCGATAGCCAGGCCGCGATCTCGCGCTTTTCTGCCGGCGTCATGCAGTCGACTCGGGCGAGTAGATCCTCGAGATCAGAGGCCGTCGGGTCGCGCGGTAAGGCTTCCTGGTCGTCGACCTCGGGCAGCAAGCCGGCGAACAGCGGCGCCAGCGGCCGTGATGGCTGAAGGGCGGCGAGCATCATTCGCCTCGCAGGTACTCGGAGACCTGATCCGGGGTCATCCGGGACAGCGCATCCTCGAGCTCGAGGCCGGTCAACCTGGATACGTCGTTCAGGCTCAGCCGTGCTGGTGCGTCATCTGCCCCGCCATCGTCTGCGGCGTCAGAGCGCGCGCGTGCCGACACTAGCCGGTGCGCCTGATTGAGGAACCACGCCGCATCCTTGTCGGCGTGCAGAAACGCGCCCCGCTGATCGACGGCGTTCGCCAAGCGCTTCACGGTCGCGTCGAGCGAATCCCAGAGCACATCATCCTCGCCGTACTCTGGGTGCGATCGCATGAACGAGGTAACTTCCGCACTCCATTCCATGCGCGCGCCAGTGGCGTTGTGCTGGTAGGCACGCACGGCGTCGCGCTGCTGCAGCACAAGCTCGGCACGCCGGTCGTTCAGTTGATCGAGCTTGGACTCGGCTTCCTCGAAGGACAGATCGCCGTCCTCGCGCTGGCGCCGGACGCCTGCCTTGAGAACGTCTATTTCGGAGACACGGAGCTCGAAGTTCTCGACCGGCTCAACCGGCAGCTCGAACCGCGGGCGCCCGGAGCGCTCGGCCGCGTCCGCGTCGGCTTCGTAGTCACCGGCAATCTCCGCGAGAGCTTCGGCATCTTCAGGGTCCGGCGCCTGGGTAGCGTCGAGGATGGCCTTCTCCAACTCCGTCGCAGCGGCGCGCTCGGCTTCGCTCAGGCCACCCTCGAAGCGCTTCTGCAGGTCGATGTCTCCAACTAGGTAATGCTCCATTTTTTCTCCTTAAAACTTAGCCGTGGCCGCTACCTGATCCGCCGATTGACTGAACGCAACCAACTGAAAGAGCGCGCATCTCTCAATACGGGCTGAGCGCATACCCGCCACTTTCCCCACCATCCGAGCGCCTGCATCACGGCTTGACCGCCTGTTGTCAGGAAATTCCGTAACCCGCCGGCCGCTTCGCCGGCACGATGATGGCGCGCGCGATCGCGTTGCCGAGCTGCTCATTGTCTTGTTCGTACAGGCCGAGGTGCTTCATCGCCTTGTCCAGCGCCGCGTTCTTGTCGGCGTGCTTAACCTTCGTTGTGTAGCCAACCAGGACACGCTCGCTGCCAGTTCCTTGGTATTCCTCGAGCACCTCGATCCCGGCGAGTGCCGCCGCCGTGTCATCGTCGAGCTCGTGAATCGGCTTCAGCTTGCCGCTCTCATCGAACAACCGTCGCGGATCGAAATAGGCGATTCGCGCTACCTCGCGCAGCGTGCCCTCGACCGTCAGCTTGGCCTTTGCTAGAACCTCGGTCGTGCGTCCTTCGATCAGTTGCCGAACCTGAACATCCCTCAACAGGCGCGCACCAGCGGCGTACGCAGTCTTCGGGCTGTACCCCGCTGCTTTGGCCGCCTCGGTGGCGTTCCGACCATTGCCGATGTACGCCTCCACGAACAGCGCGCGCCGGGTCGCGGCGGCGCCCCTCGAGGTTCCGGCCTTCGTGCGTTTGGGCCTCACGTCGCGCGCACCCATCAGGCGACCACCCCGAACCACATTTTGCGTTTTAAGTCCTTAAGCGGATCGACCAGCCCGGGATGGGCGGCAAACCACTCATCCCTCGCCTCGCAGATGTAAGGGGGCGGGGCATCCTCTGGCGGCGCGGGCTTCGCCACTGGTGCCGGCAGCGGATCGGCGAAACGGAGCACCGGCCGGACGGACACCTCAAAACCGAGCGCGTGCTCGAGCCGATCGGCGAGCGCCTTGTCCGACATTGCCGCGATGCGCAGGGTCTTGGGGCGGCCATCCGGATCCTGGTGCTCAGCGACGAAGCGCCGCGCGCCAATCTGGGCGATCGCCTGGTCCATCTCAGCAGGCTTCGGCCAGTCGCAGGACGCGAAGGTCGCTCCACTCCAAAGGTCCGAGCGCGCCGCAAAGCCGTGGCTCGGCTCGAGGATAGACAAACCAGTGAGGGCCAAGCTCGAACGTACGTAGGTGGTGAATTTGTCGCTCATGATGTTTTCCTTGTTCACTTTTCCTGTTCGTACCACTGCTTGCCGCCGACTTGGCGTAGCTGCTCGTGATAGCGCCCCGTCACGCGGTCGTAGCGAAGTTCCACCACGCCAGGGCGGCCGATGTGTTTAAACCGGATTTTCTGAACGTGGATCTCGACCGTCTGATCCTCGGGCTTGTCGAGGCTTCGCCACACCGTGATGCACGCGTCCGCTTTGTTCCACCAATTTTGCGACCCACTGATCGAATCGGGCCGCGGCACAGGCAACTTGCCGCCATCGTCGCGCCGGAGTTTCTGCGGGTGCGCAACGATCCAGACGTGCACCGCGTTCGCCCGGGCCCAGGCACGAACGCGCGAGAGCGTGGCCGAGACATACTCGGTCTCTGACCATTCACGCGGGCGTAGGTGTTCAATCTCATTCCAGGGATCAATCACGAGCCCGCGCTTGATCTCCCGGCTTCGCCAAGCACCGCCAAGCCGGAAATGCGCCTCAGCCGCGGTCAGGATTTCGTCCACGCCGAAGCCGAGGCGATCGGTGTCGACGGCGGGCAGGAGGAACCCAAACCAATCCGACATCTCCGTCATTGCCTCGGTCACTTCGTCCTTGGTCGCGCGCTCGGTCGGCCCGGCGCCGAAGGGCTTGCCGAGAAACTTCTCAACGAACTTGCTGACGTGCAGCTCGGCGGGCGCGTTCTCCGGGCTGAAGATCGCGAAGCGCCACCCGCGGCGCCCGAGGTTGAGCAAGAGCGCGTCGAGCCATTCCGACTTACCGCTGCCAGGCCAGCCGGTCAGGATCGTGAGTTGCCCGGGCGCCACGGTGTAGTGCTGATCCACCGAGGGCCAGCCAGTCGTTTCACCGGATGGCAGCCCCGCATCCCACAAGCGCTCCACAGGCGCCCGCAGTTGAAGCGGCGAGCAGCCAACCAGCGCGGCCTTCTGCATGAGATCGCCGAGGCGCGTTGCCTCGCGAAACTCGGCTGTCTCTTCCTTCGTCGCATCCACGAGGATCGCGCTCATATCGCGAGCCCTCCCGAATGCGAAGCGGAGCTATCCTTCCACGGTTCCCGGAACGACTTGTCGGGGCCGAAGAACGTCGCCGCTTGCTTGACGTGCTCAGTACCCTCCTTGCCCTTGCTGCGCACCCAGGCAGCGTACCGCTCGACGCCAGCGCTGATCTCCTCCGAGGTGTGGCCTTCGGCGAGGCGAGTGCGGTACGCCTTCAGGGCACGCCGTTTCGGGTTGTCACCGTCGCGCTTGGGATACAGCGCCCAAATCGCCTCGAACTCTGGCGGGTAGGCGCTGGCCGTCTTGGCGGCCGTAGTAGGTTTTAATATCCAATGTCTATTGCCATCGCCAGGCATTGGCGTGGGCATTGCCTGTGCTATAGCTGGGGCATCCGGTGGATAACTCGATGCCTGTGCCATTGCTTGGGTATTAGCCGGTGCAATGCCTGCGCTATTGCTGTAGCGTTTGGACTGGACCCATCGGGCATAAGCTCCTGCTTTCCCTTTGTTGCTCGCGATGCGTCGCTTGTCCCATGCCTCACACGCCTTCTCTGCGATAACCGGGTGGTACAGGCGACCATCGGCGCACTTCACGAAGCCGCGGAGGGCGTGCGCTTTGACCGTCGACCAGCGCCCTCCGGTTTGCGACAGGTGGGCCAGCACGCGATCGTCGTCAGGAAGGCTCCCAGCAGGCACTTGGTGCCAGGACTCGATCCACAACGCCAGGGCTGCGCAGCGCTCCTCGGGCGTGCCGAGGATCCATGTCTCCGAGCTCAGGAGCCTGCGGCCCTCCAAGGGCATGAACGCGAAATCGCGCAGGTCGCACTCCGGTGGCGTGAGCGGCGCTGGCAGTACGGCGGGACTTGGGGCCGGTGTAGGCTCGACCATTCGATTTGAAACCGCGTGCGCGTCCCAGGGACGCTTCGCGAGCCAGTCTGCCGGGGTCGGGAGATCCTCGCCGGTTCGCTTCGCCTTCTCGAGAGCTTGCAGCACGGCATCGGCATCGCCGTTGACGAGGCGCTTCCACACCTTAGCGGCCTCGCACTGCTGGTCATGCCCCAGCGGCCGCGGCCATTCGGATTTGAACGCCAAGAACGTCTGCAGAGCGCTTGTCATTGCAAGCCCCGCTCGCGCTCGATTCGCCGCACCGTCGTCGGCGATCGGCGCGCGATCAGCGTTTTGGCTTCGTCGAAGGCGAGGAGCGCCTGTTCTCGCTGGCCGGCGACGAAACGAGCAACGCAACGACGCATCGCACGCTGGATTTCCCGCTCAAGGCGATCTCCTCGATGAGTGCGCGTGCTACAATTGATTTTGGTTGAGGTCGCTTCCTGAGGCCCCTGGTGTTCATGCACCCGGGGCTTCGGTTTTTTCGGCGGTCGATCCCCGCACTTCGATGCGGCGATCACGCGGTCGCGCCCCGGCTCTGCTGAATTCTGGCCCGCATCCATCCCTCGATTTCGGACTCAATCCATGCCGATGCCCTGGCACCAATCTTGATTGGCGCCGGGAACGTGCCGCGCTGCACGTAGCAGCGCATCGTCGAGCGGGCGAGCCTGGTCCGTTCGAGCACGTCCCGCTCTCGAAGGAATTTGCTGACGCCATCCATTGCGAACTCCCGTAATGGCCCGCCAAGTCCGGCAGGCGATACGGAAGCATGCATGCCGTACCGGCTCGGGCGAGCTAATACGGCATTACTTCATAGTGGAGGGGGCTAACGCCGTATGAAAAATACGGCATTAGAATACGGCATTAGCCTGGCGGGTCGAGGAGGTCGGCGACCTCCGAGCAGTCATTGAAGTGCCTCCGCAGGGCGCGCGCAGCCTGCTCTTCCGTCGCGTGCTTCGCTTCGACGAGCCAGCTAGCGAGTAGATCCGGGTACCAGAGTGACGGGTTCCGTCCTCTACCAAGCGCCGCCCTTGCTTCTGTGATTCCGTAGCGCCCCGCGTCGCGCATCCTCTCATCCCACCACGCGTTGACCGCGCCGTCGCGGACGCCGGCAATAGCACGGAAAGCGCTCTTGATCTGGTGCGAAGTGACGGCCTTTGTTGAGTGCTGCGCCCCCGGGCCCAATGCCTGTTCGGGAGCACTGCCCTGAGGAGCCGAGGGACCTTGTGGTAGTTCGGATCTAAGAGCCTCGACGGCAGCTCGCTCGAAGCTCCGTACCAACTCGTAGCCATTACGACCGCACCACTCGAGCAGAGCTGTAGGCGTGAACGGGAAGTCGAGCTTGATGCTCCTGGCGTAATCTCCGACCGCGCTGACCTCATTACCCATCAGCTCATCGTCTGGGGTGGGCACGGCCCGGATGCCGGCGTCCGTGACCTCACACACGCCTTCACCGTCAGTGCTTAGGCCGCGGACGACACGCAGCACGTCGTACTTCGAGAGCGTTGCCTGCGCCGCAATCTTGCGGGCCTCGCGCTGCTCGAATCGAGCACTGGTGAGCTCACAGCGCCAGTGAGCCCTACGCCGGTCGATGTCTGATTCTGGTGTCTCTGGCATGTGCGCCCCTTCACGCCTCGAGGAAAGGAACGCCGCGCGAACCAGGCGAGGGGGGCCTGGCGTTCGGTCCGTCGACCTAGCGCGGCGCTGTTCGGCTTACTACCGGTAGCGGCGCCCGCGGGCGGCGCTGTCTGCCGACATCACGCTGCATTGACCTTCGGCTGGGACGCGGCGCGGCGACGCTCGATGAAGTCGAGAATGCTCTGCATCGGTACACCACTCATGCGCTCGCCGAGCTGGATCAACTCGAGCTCGCCATCGGCGATCAACTCGTACAATTTGCTCCGGGAAATATCGAGGGCGCGCGCGGCGCTCCTCGGCCTCAAAATTAATTGCTCGCCCATTCCAACCTCCAAATCTCGTGAAGCGCCGCGTAAAAAACGTTGCGATGTTTCGGCGCACGTTGGCAAACAATACCGAATGCGCGCAAAGCACGCGTGGAGCGCAATTTAATTTTTCGGGAAGCTTTGGCATTTCAATTAGTTGGATGGCACGAAACGGGTCGAATGATGCAGCTTGTGGATAACTGCCTGCGTGCGCGCCGAGCGCGACGAGAACGAGGAGCGCAAGGACTTCACGCCCACGGAAGCGGTGGCGATCGGGAGGCTGATTGAGGAGCGCGTGAGGCCAGATCGCTCCGAGTCCGCCAAGCGCGGCTGGGAGAAAAGGCGCGGCGAGGATGATTCAGTAAAAATTACTGGATCATCCCAGACGCGCGACATCGTGGGCGAGGCCGTTGGCATGAGCGGCATCACGTATCAACGAGCCAGCGCCATCGACACCGCTGCCTCGCCGCGCTCGATGGCGGAGATTTGTGAGGGGGCGGCTTCGCGTTGCACGAGCTTTGCTGCATGGACGATCGCCTCGCTGACGTTCAGCATCTCTGCTGCCTCTGAGGCCGTATGCGACCTACGTGAAATTTCAAGTAGGTCCGTCCTGGTCCCGGCTGTGGCCTTCGCCAATCTCGCCGCAATCATCGCCCTCTGCGACTCGTTCAGATGCCGGCGATGCAGGTTCTTGCTGACCACGTAGTCATACGGATCGCCGTCGCCGTCCCACTCGTGGAACGCCGGTTCGATTCCAGCAGCGAGACAGGCGCGCTCGATGGCGGAGATTACGGAAGCGGGGGCGCCTGTTAGGACCGTGCGGGCGTTGGCCACCGTCTGTTTCGCCACGTTGAGCATGCGGGCGGCTTCGGCAACCGTGGGCGTCCTATCACAAATTTGGACTATGTCCGTCCTTGCCCCGCGCTTCCCAACGGCAATCCTTGCCGCAATCATCGCCCGCTGCGACTCGTTTAGATGTCGGCGATGCAGGTTCTTGCTGACCACGTAGGCGACCGCACGCAGCAGCTCGGTGCCGTCGCGTGCGGTCTCCGCGGTCACGCCGCCGGCCGAAGTGGGAGAGGCTGCGGGCACTACTCAAGAAACAGATCAAGGGGCTGGAAGGCCGGTGCTCTAGGTAGCACCGCGCTACGCCGCGCCTACCGGCCGCCTACGTTCTGAAGCCCGCTGACTTGGCGACCAGCCGCCGGTAGCCGGCCAGAAGCGCCATCTTGAGCCGCTCGACCAACTCGGGCCGGTCGGCGACCAGGTGCGTCAACTTGATCGTACCGGGGCCGCTGGCGTAGGTTTCCCGCGCAGGATGGTCGCGGGGCAAGACCCCGAGAATCGTCGCCACGTCCGCGTGCTCGCCTACGTCCCGGGTGTCGTAGCTGGGCCCGGGAAGCTCCCGAATATGCGTATCGGTGGGGGGCAAATTGGTGGGTAACACCACATGTGCCTCGCGGAAACTTCGCTTAGATCAAGGCAATAGGTGAATTCTTTTGGCGGAGAGAGTGGGATTCGAACCCACGATGCGCTCATCACGCATACACACTTTCCAGGCGTGCGCCTTCGACCGCTCGGCCATCTCTCCACGCGACGTACGCGGCCGCGATTTTAGCAGA
>Ga0307374_10011372_pt1 | contig 12668 bp, 5 predicted proteins | sample OX3MG_FD_202532 | JGI IMG/M metagenome (GOLD analysis project Ga0307374, IMG submission 202532) | Soil microbial communities from Risofladan, Vaasa, Finland - OX-3 | ecosystem: Environmental > Terrestrial > Soil > Coastal area > Acid sulfate soil | place: Finland: Risofladan, Vaasa | collected...
TTGGTATTTTTTATGCGGATAAGTCCGTCGCCGGCCGCCGGAATTCCGGCGGCGCGGCCGAGCCCCTCGGCCAATAATCGGGCCTGATTGTATCCCCGTTCGGCCAGGCGCCGGTGGTGCAGCGGCACCGGGATAAGCACGTCGGGACGGCCCAGTTCGGGAAACCGCGGCAGAACTCGGGCCATGTAGGCGCCGGCCCAGAGGGCGGCCGACTGGCGCCCTCGGTATTTGAAGGCGTGGATGAGCGAAGCCGACGCCTCCCGATAAAGGCAGGCGGCGCGGATTATCCGGCACGAGGCTTTGGCCGCGCGGCAGGAGGCGCAGAGGCCGCCGTTTCCGGAGGGGACGCCGCAGCGCGCGCAAAAAGGGCGCTCCAGCGGCTTAAGCCGCTCCAGGCAGGCTCCGCACAGAGGCGTTTCGCAGCCGCGCGGCAAGTCGCGGCGGCAGTGGGCGCAGGTCTGCGGCCAGAGCAGATCTAAAAGAAGACTTTGGATGCCGGCGAGGCGCATATCTATGATACGAACGGAGGCGCCGGAAGGTTCCCAGGAATTTTTGATAAAGTTAAACCGCTCATGGACTCCTTCCAACCCAAGCACAATAAGTGGCTGGTGACCGGTTCGGTGATGCTGGGCGTCTTCATGTCCGTCATGGACATCACGGTCGTCAACGTCGCCATGCCCCACATGATGGGCAACTTCGGCGTCGATTTGCTCAGCGTGGCCTGGGTCTCCACGGCCTACAGCATCGCGGAAATCATCATGATCACCATGTCCCACTGGTGGACCGTGCTTTTGGGGCGCAAGCGCTATTTCATCTTGTCCATGGCCGTCTTCATGGCGGGCTCCATTTTATCCGGCTTCGCGCATTCCTTCGCCCAGATCATCATTTTCCGGATGATTCAGGGCATCGGCGGCGGGGGCTTGATCCCCTGCGCCCAGGCCATCGCCCGGGAAACTTTTCCCACGGAAGAGCAGGGCATGGCCATGGCCGTATTTTCCATGGGAGTGATTGTCGCTCCCGCCATCGGGCCCGTCCTGGGGGGATGGCTGGTGGACCACTACGGCTGGCCGTTTATTTTCTTCATTAATATTCCCATCGCCATCCTGGCCATCGTGATGACCGCGGCCTTCGTAGAGGATCCTCCGTATCTTCAGCGGCATTTTGAGAACATCGACGCCGTCGGCATAGGCTTGCTCACGGTGGGCTTGAGCCTCATGCAAATCGTGCTCGAGCACGGAGAGGAAGTGGATTGGTTCTCTTCGCGGTGGATATGCTTCGGAGCGGCGGGAGCCGTCATCGCCTTGACGGCGTTTGTTTTTTGGGAGATGCGCGTCCAGGACCCGATCATTGATTTTAGGCTCTTGAAGGATCCGTCCTTGAACGCCGGCTGCATCATCGGCGCGGTGGTCAGCATCGGCCTTTACGGCGTGAGCTTTCTCATTCCGCAATGGAGCCAGGAGCTCTTAGGCTATGACGCGACTCAATCGGGCCTGCTTCTCCTGCCGCGGGCCGCGATGATGTTCTGCCTGATGCCCTTGGTGGGGCGGCTTTACAACAAAGTCAGCCCGCGCTGGATGGTCCTGTCGGGAACCGTCATGCTGGTCATGTCGTACTGGCTTCTGGCCCGCCTGCCGCTGTCCGTGGGCTTTTGGACGTTTTTGCCCGCGATGGTTTTGGGCGGCGCCGGCATGGCTTTCTCCATGGTGGCGCTCTCCACCGCGGCGTTGAGCCGCATTCCCAGGAAGCGCATGACCGCGGCCTCGGGAATCTACACGCTCGCGCGCCGCGTCTCGGGCAATATCGCCTACGCCGCCCTGGGAACCGTCTTGGCCCGCCGGATTCAGGTCCATCGGTTTTGGCTCACCCGGGACGTGAGCCCCTTTAGAGCGTCCTACCGCGCTTACTCCGGCGCCGCCGTCGGCTATCTGCACCGTTTTGTCGGCGTTTCCCACGCCCGCGTCCTGGAATCGGCGCTGGTCAACCAAATGATCAACCGGCAGGCGTCCCTGATGTCCTACAACGACGCTTTTCTCATCATGGCCGGGCTCTTCGCCCTGTCGATTCCCTTGATTGTCCTCCTGCCCCGCGAGAGCCTGCCGGATGCCGCTTCCGCGCCCGCCGATTAAAGCGCCGGCCTAGCGCGCGCGGCGGCGAATTCGACGACGGCTTCATGAGATTGGAGCGGCGGGTCCCGACGTCGCGGTTTCCCATTTTCGGCATCGGCCCTTCGAGCCGAGGCTCTTCGGGCCTGCTGGCGGAAAATGGGAGCCTTCCGCGCCGCCGCCCGCCGCTCCATGTCGGCGAAGAGCGAAACGGCCCGGAGGGAGGTCCAGCCTTTTCCCTTTGCGGGAACGCTCGCCGTTTGAAGGCTCGCTTGGGTTTCGGGCCGGCTGTATGCCGCCGCCGGCCCTTCACACATCCCGCAAAGGGAAAAGGCTGGACCCATCCAAAACCATGAGCGAATTCGACGCCGCTAGAACTGGAAGGTCAGGTTGGTGCCGAACTGCACCGACATGTAGTCGTTGGTCTTGATGTAGCGGTCCAACTGGGTGGCCACGGCGCCGTTCAAGGTCAGGCGCAGGTTCTGCGCGATTTGGTAGTCCGCGCTGGTGTTGTAGCTGAAGAGTTCAAAATCATTGGCCGCGGTCACCGGCGAGTACTTGTAGTCCATGGACAAGGTGTTGGTCCAGATGACGCGGTTGATGAAGAGCAGGGGGGATTTCATCAAGAGCGGGATGTAGAGCCCCTTGGGCATGCTGATGTCCGCGCGGCTAATCAGGCTGGGAGTGACGTCCGTGTCATTTTGGGCGTAGACGCCCAAGCCGTTCTCATTGGTGTCGTGGTTGTAGACGACTTTGGGCGTGAGCGAGAACTTGCCCGCGTTGAAGGTGGTCTGCACGGTGGCGTCCTGGTGTCCGGTGATCTGCGTGTTGACGTCGGCGATGAGGCTCTGGCTATTGGAGGCGCGAAGGTTGGCGCTGATAAGGCTGTCGTATTTCTTGAAGAGCATGCTGCGCAGGTCCATGCTGTAGGACTGGTCCGTGGCCAAGCTTTGCCCCTCGGTCAGCGTGCGGTGCGCCTCGACGCGCAAGTCCAACTGGGTATTGGCCATCCATGACTGGCTGTGCAGCATCTGCTCCAATTGGCTGATGTCGGTCACCAAGTCCGGCAGTGTCGTCGAGATGACCCGAGACGGCGTCCCGGTGGTCTGCCCTCGCTGGAGGCTGTAGACGAAGTTGTTGGAAATGGAAAGGGTCTTTAGCGGAGCCCAGCGCCCTTTGAGGCCGTAGTTTTGCAGCGGCAGCCAGCGCTGGGTCGAGTTGATGGTGTCCTGAATGGTCTGGGTCTGCAGGATGGCCGCCGGATTATTGGGGTGGAGCCCCGAGCGGATCCAGAGGTCGCCCATGGGGTTGAGGCCCCGCTCCACGTTGTTCCACACGTCGCCGTCCTGGATCTGGTAGCCGTTGACGATGTCGAGGGTCTTAAGCAGCTTGGAATTGGGAGTGATCTGGCCGAAGTCGATGGGTAGAGTGACGGCGCCGTTGGAGTTGCGGGTGATGGTCTGGATGTCCCCGTAGCTGAAGGTGTAGGTCGAGCCGCTCACGACCACGCTGGTCGTGCTCACGTTGCTTTGGGAGATGGTGTTGATGCTGTAGTTGACTTGGGGGTTTAGCCAGCGGTTGACGCGGAAATTCGAGGTAAATCCCGCGGTCTGGTTTAGGGACAGCGGATAGCTGAAGTCCTGGCCGTAGCCGGAGCTGAAATTCTGGCGCTGTTCGGTGACCGTGGTCAGGGCGTAGTTGGGATCGAATGAGGATCCGTTCCAGGGGACGAAGTCGAGCTTGGCGCCGTAGGTGTTGGTGATGTCCGTGGTGTTGTCGTTGCCCGGCTGTTCTAGGACGTTTAGGGAATTGTAGTTGACGCTGTACTTGGAATAGGAGTAGGTCAGGTTGACGGTGCGCGGCAGGAAATGACTCTGCGTGGGCACGCCGTACTGCAGGGCCGAGCTGTAGGTCTGCCTGTCATCGGTGCGCCCCAGGAGATCGTAATCGATTTGGTTACGGGTGTAGCCCAAAGTCACCTGCGGCAGGGCTCCCAAGTTGAAGGTGCCTTGCGCGGCGCCGTTCCACGTGACGACCTTGCCCTCCTGCAGGAGGTTGACCAAGTTGGAGAGGCTGCCTGTCTGCGCGACGTCGGGCGTGTTGACCACCGCGCGCGAGACGTTGAAGCTCATGGGGAAATAGCGCAGGCGCGTGACGTTCATGTAGGCGTTGTCGAGTTCATTGTCCTGGTTGGAGACGACCGAGGTCGGGGTCTGGAAGTTGCGGTCCACGTAGCGCGATTTGGCGCCGAAGGTTCCCCAATTGGGCACGGAGAAATCGCCCTGGAAGTCGTAGGCGTTGCCCACGCGCGTGATCGGCTTGGCCATGAAAATCTCATCAAGGTAGACGGTCTCTTCACCTTGGGTGAGGTTCGGCGTCGGCCCAGGGGTTTGGAAATAAGGAGAGGTTCCGGTCGGCTTGGCGTTCGAGTCAAAGGTATAGCTCGAAAGCTTGACGCCGGCCACCAATTCGGAGACCTGCTGGAGATTGGGGACGCCGCTGCTCACGACCACGGTTCCCGGCGGATCGGAGCCGTCCGCCGTCCAACCTTGCGCCACCCGGAAGGCGTTGAGGACTTGATCCACTTTAATGAGCTTCCAGCCCGTGAAGGTGATGGGCACGTCGACCTCATAGAAGTTCTGATCCGTGCCGGCGCGCAGGAAGAAAATATTGTTGCTGCAGTCCGGCGTGCCCGCGGGGATGGGGTAGATCGGCGAGTTGGGGCACTGCGAGCCGTTGGTGGCCTGGGCGTTTCCGTAGACCAGGAAGTCGAGTTCTTGATGCTGGCTCATGTCGATGGCGGGAGTGAAGACCCGCTTGGTGACTACGACGGCGCTGACCGTGCTGCCAGTGACAGAAGAGGGGGCGTTATAGGGTTCAAGTGAAAGCCCCTGGTACTGCATCTCCAGGGCTTGCTCCTGCACGTTTTGGGTATTGGACTGCTGCTGCAGGTTGGAAAGGCTGCCGTAGAGCTCGTTGAAAACCGCTCCCGCGTCGCCGCCGGCGTTGTAAATCGGAATGTAGTTGGGGTTGGTGGCGTTGTTGATGGGCTCGATGAGCATGCTCTCGCCGGCGACGGGCGGGTTGTTGGTCGAGGGATCCGTGGGCGAGCCGTTCTGCCATGTCTGGCCCAACACCGAGATCTTGGCGAATTGCAGGACGCCGCTGGAAGCATCGCTTCCGTTGTGCAGGACCGAGATGGTGATGTTCTTGATGTTGGTCCATGCGCTGACGTTGGCGGTCGAGATGTTCAAGGGAATGTCCAGCACCATCCAGCCCTTGCCGTTGGCGGCGCCGGTGAAGTCGATGTCCTGGTGGGCAGTGCCGCTGGAGTCCTCAAGGCAGTTCGCTCCGGTAATAGAGCAGGTCGCGGGGCCGCTGGTAATTTGGACGAAAGACGGATTCAAGGAGCGGACATAGCCGAAGTTGTCGCCCAGGCCGTCATCGGGCTTCAGGACCCCGGTGCCGTAGAGGTCTTCCGAGTCGATGCGCCCGTTGTTGGCTCCGTAGCGCGCGCCGGGCATGCCGGCGGGCTGGTAGAGCCAGCCGATATCCTCGCCCGGGTCAAGGACGCCGTTGCAGTTCAAGTCTTCGGTCTTGGCCGCGTTGGTGATGATGGTGCCGTTGGCGCAGTAAAGCGTGGTCCCGCCCGTGCCGTCCATGTCGTCGCTGATGCCGCCCAGGCGGAAGTTGAGAAAATTATCGGAGCCGTCGCCGTGCATGACGATTTGGAGGATGGTCTTCTGGGAAAAATCCAGGCCCGTGGTGGAGAAGGGAAAAACGATGGATTGCTCCTGTGACTTGGCGTCGGAAAAGTTGTAGCTCATGTTGAGCACGTTTTGGGTCTGTCCGGCGTTGGCCTGGGCGTTGGGCGTGATGTCGAGAATGGGGACGCTGGCGTTGGTCCAGTTGAGCTCGCTCGGATCGCTGGGTCCAGTGATGGAGGGATTGGTGCCCACGCACGTCGGGTTCATATCGCCCTGTGCAGAGGAGGAAATGCTGCCGCACGTGGGGTTGGTGGCGATGATCCACGAGCCGTAGAAAAGGCTGGCGTCGGTCTCCTGGGAGATGCCTTCCATGTTGTCCACGATGGCGAAGCTATTCAGGTTGAACTGCTGGCGGCTTTGCGCCACCTCGGCGCTCAGGTTGGTGGCCTGCAAGGCGCCCGGGATGACGTTGATGTCCTTCAAGGAGGCGTTGAAATCGTAGACCATGAGGCTTTGCGCCAAATCGGTGATGTCGGGCGTAGTCGGGGATTTCGATCCGGCCTGATAGAGCAGAGTCGAGCCGATGCTGAAGTGCCGGTTGAAGTCGTAGGACAGGCGTCCGCCCAAGAGAGACGTGTTGGAGATGCCGCCGAAGGCCGAGACTTCGTAGCTGATGTCGATTTCCGAGTTGGCCTGGATGCGGTCCGGGTTGAAAAAGGTGATAAATCCCCCGGCGTAGTCGATGTAGTAGTCCACGTTGCGGTTTAGCTTCTGATTGTCCAGGAGCACGATTTCCGACTGAGGCACGATGTTGGGCTCCAAGGTGAAGGTCTTGAAGCGGTAGCTGAACTCGGCGTGGATGAGGCGTTGGGAAATGGGCGTCTGGGCGTAAATCTGCGGGTCTATGGTGGCCGAGTCCCCGACCGCGGCGAAGGGCTGCTGGAGCTGGAAGAGGCCGTCCGCGAAATCCATGGTGATGGTTTGCGGATAAATCTGCTGGGGGTTCAGGCTCGAGCCGACCTCGGCGCGCGTCGTGGGGTCGAGCACTTTCAGGATGAAGTTGCCGTGGCCGTTGTCGTTGACGATGTCGGTCTGCCCCAGGTTGTAGAAAGTTTTCATCTCCCGGTCCCAGCCGGATTCCGAGGGCGTGGAGATGTAGATGTCGCCCGAGGTCTTGATGAGATGGGGACAGGGCTGGCCGGACAACGAGCCGGCGCTGGAAGGCTCAATGCAGCTCGGAGTGGTGACGGTCGGATTGTCGGTCGAGGTCTCGACCGAGATGCTGTGGCCGGAGGCGTCGGTGAAGTCGATGGCCACCACGTCGCCCGGCTGGCGCGGCACCCTGAAGTGGATGATGCCGTGGACATAGTCCATGATGTAGTCCGCCCCAGGGGAAAGCTGGATGAAGGAGCCGGTGTAGGTGGAGCTGGGCACGGCGAAATCCGTGGCCGTCAGGGTCACGTTGTTGGCGTTGACCTGGGTGATGTTTTGATTGGAGAGATAGACCCGTTCGCTGCCCTGTTTGATGGGAAGCCGGGCCGTATCGCCGAAAGTCAGGTCGTAGTAGGTGTAGCGGATGTAGGAGGTGTCCGGGAGATCTTCGGAGATGAACTGGGAGTTGCCGAAGAACTGCTTGGTGTGCGTGGTTCCCTGGGTGCGGCTGGCGATCGCGGTGAACTTGGCCCCCTTGTACTGGAAATCGCCCCGGATGCCGAAGAGCTGCTTGTCGTAGGAGACGAACTCGGTCGCGGGGAGGGACAAATCGATGTCGCCGAAGGAGACGTTCTGCACCACTTCGTCCGAGTCGCCGGTGTAGACCACCGAGATGTCCTGGTGGTTCTGCTGGGTGTCGTCGTAATCCACGTTGACGGCGATTTTGGGGCCGATTTTTCCCTGCATGCGCAGCTGCAGCTGCTGGGTGATTTGCAGCGCGTTGGTGACCATGGGCTGGCCGGTCGCGTTCTGGGAATGCAGGAAGCGCTTCTCCGAGTAGGACACGCCCACCACCTTGCGGCCCGTGACGGAGAGGCTGGTGCCGTAGGTGGGAAGCTCCAGCTCGGGCGGCGGCGGGTTGGGCGTGCCGGTCGAGATGGCCAAGCCCTGTTGCGCGAAAAATTCCGCCTCCTGCTCCCGGAGCTCCTGCTGCTTCTCGCGCACTTCCTCGTTTTGCCGAGCCGCGTTGTATTCCTGCTGGCTGTAGGAGATGGCGGGGAGGTTCTCGATGAATTTGGAGAAGCTCACGGTGGCGGGCGCGGTTGAGGCGGAGGGCTGCTCGAAGAGGCCCGCGATGGCGGCGGTGGACATGAGCTCGATGGGGCCCGCGTTCTTGATGGCTTCCGGGGAAACGGGGATAATCGCCGGCGCGGCCTGGGACGGGGTTTGGGCCGAGGAACTTTGCGTCTGGCTCTGCGAAGGCGAGGAAAGATCTGGATCGTAGGGCGTCGAGAACTGCGCCCACAGGTTTATTCGCGCGGGAAGATAACAGAATATTAGTAAAGCGGCGAAGGCGGCGCGGCGGCGGGTCAGCACCGAATGGAGCCTTGTCGCCGCGATCCGGAAGGCAAGCAGTGCCGGGCCGCGTGAGGAAAGTGTTTTGCGGCCCGGCGCGGAGGGGATTGGGGCGCGGCGTCTTTCAATATTTGGCTCACTCTGCTGCGCCCGCAGGAAAATCTCGAATCTTTGTCCGGAACGGAAAAAGAGGCGATTTCTGTCGCGCGCAAAAATATAAAATAAGTATAGCTGGGGCCTCGATCTTGTCAAGATCGGTGCGGTTAACGCCGGCCCCGCCAGGAGGAATTCATGGCGCAAACCAAGTCGGCTCCGGCAGCGAAGACGGCGAACAATCTTAAGGCTCTTTCGGCCCTGGGCCAGTCGGTGTGGCTCGATTACATCAGGCGCGATCTGCTGACCACGGGAGCGCTCGCGCGCCTCATCGATGAGGACGGCTTGAGCGGGCTCACCTCCAATCCGTCGATTTTCGAGAAGGCCATCGCGGACGGCCCGGATTACGCGCCGAAGCTGCGGGAATTGAAGGCCAAGCCCGGCCTCTCCGCCATGGACATCTACGAGGCGGTCGCCATCGACGACATCCGCGCCGCGGCCGACGCGCTGCGGCCGGTCTACGATAAGACCAAGCGCCGGGACGGCTACGTCAGCATGGAGGTCTCGCCTTACTTGGCCCGCGACACGCGGAGCACGCTGGCCGAGGCGCGGCGGCTCTGGAAGACCGTCGGAAAAGAGAACCTCATGATCAAGGTGCCCGGGACGCCGGAGGGCATCCCGGCCATCGAAACGCTGATTTCGGAAGGCATCAACGTCAACGTGACGCTTCTGTTCTCCCGGGATCTTTATGCCAAGGCCGCCTGGGCCTACGTCGCGGGCCTGGAACAACGCGCGGCCAAGGGCCAGGACGTCTCCGGCATCGCGGGCGTGGCCAGCTTTTTCGTCAGCCGCATCGACACCGCGGCCGACGCGCGGCTGGCCGAAGCCGCCAAGGCCGGCGGCGAGCGCGCCAAGACGGCCGAGAGCCTGCTGGGCAAGGTCGCCATCGCCAACGCCAAGCTCGCCTACGCGCTCTACAAGGACATCACCTTGGACCGGCGCTGGCGCGCCTTGGAGGCGAAAGGCGCCATGACCCAGCGCCTGCTCTGGGCCAGCACCAGCACGAAGAATCCCAAGTACCGCGACGTGCTCTATCTTGAGGAACTCATCGGCCAGGATACGGTCAACACGGTCCCGCCCGCGACCTTGGACGCCTTCCGCGATCATGGCCGCGCCGCCGCGACCTTGGAGCAGGGTTTGGCCGAGGCCAAGGCGCAGCTCGCCGCGCTCGAAAGCCTGGGCATCTCCTTGAATGCCATTACCGATGAGGTTCTGTTTCACGGGGTCAAGCTTTTCGCGGATGCGTTCGATAAGCTGCTGGCCGCGGTCGGGAGGCCCTCCTGACATGGAAGCCGCGATGAGCTTGAACGGGCTGGAGCCGCGGCTGCCCAAGCCGCTGGCGGACGCGGCGGGCCAAGCCCTGCGCGCCTGGCAGGATGAAGGCAAAATGAAGCGGCTTTGGGCGCGCGACGCGAGCCTCTGGACCGGAACGGACGAGGCGCGCTGGATGGGCTGGCTTGACGTCATCGAACGCCAGTCCGCGCGCGCTGCGGAGTTCTCCGCGTTTCAAAAGGAGATCAAGGCTGCGGGGTTCTCCCACGCGCTTCTCTTGGGCATGGGAGGCTCGAGCCTGTGTCCCGAGGTGTTGCGCCTGAGCTTTGGGAAAGTTCCGGGCTTCCCCGAGCTTTTGGTACTCGACTCCACGGATCCGGAGCAGATACTCTCCTTCGAGCGCCGCATCGATCCGGCCAAGACGCTGTTCATCGTCTCCAGCAAGTCCGGCGGCACGCTAGAGCCCAACATCCTCATGGACTATTTCTGGGCCGCGGCGCAAAAAAAACTGGGCGCGGGAAAAGCCGGCGCGCAGTTCATCGCGGTGACCGATCCGGGCTCGGCGCTGGAGAAAGCCGCGCGGGAGCGCGGCTTTAGGCGCGTGTTCCACGGCGAGCCCGCCATCGGCGGGCGATACTCGGCGCTTTCCGATTTTGGGATGGTCCCCGCCGCGGTCATGGGCCTGGACGTGGCGAAATTATTGGACGCGGCGCGGGGCATGCAGGAGGCCTGCAAGACCTCCCGCTTGGCGGAAAATCCGGGCGCGGCCTTGGGAACCATCTTGGGCGCGGCGGCGCGGCAGGGCCGCGATAAGGTCACCTTTATTTCTTCGCCTGGCATCCGCGATTTAGGCGCGTGGCTCGAACAGCTGCTGGCCGAATCGACGGGCAAGCAGGGCAAGGGAATTATTCCAGTTGACCGAGAACCGGCAGTTCCAGCTAAGGATTACGGCTCCGATAGGCTTTTCGTTTATCTGCGCCTGGAGGCCGCGCCCGACGCGGCTCAGGACGCCCAAGCCGCGGCGCTCGAAAAAGCCGGCCAGCCGGTCGTTCGCGTGTCCGTGGCCGATGCCTACCACCTCGGCCAGGAGTTTTTCCGCTGGGAAGTCGCCACGGCCGTGGCCGGCAGCCTCTTGGGCATCAATCCCTTCAACCAGCCGGACGTTGAGGCGAGCAAAATCGCGACCAAGGCGCTCATGGACGAGTACGAGAAGACCGGATCGTTTCCAAAAGAGACTCCGCTGTTCGAAGAGGGCGAGATTAAGCTCTTCACGGACGCGGCCGGAGCCAAGGCCCTGGCCGGCGCCGAATCCTCCTTGGTCGGATATCTGCGCGCGCACTTGGCGCGCTGGAAAAAGGGCGATTATGTCGCGGTCCTGGCCTATCTTGAGATGAACGTGGAGCATGAGAAAATTCTGGAGGTCGCGTGCCGGACGGTTCTGGAGAAAACCGGCGCGGCCGTGTGCCTGGGATTCGGGCCCCGCTTCCAGCATTCGACGGGCCAAGCCTATAAGGGCGGGCCTAACACCGGCGTGTTCTTGCAAATCACCGCCGAGCCGGCGCAGGACGTGCCGGTGCCCGGAAAAAAATACGCCTTCGGCGCGGTCAAGGCCGCGCAGGCGCGCGGGGATTTCGCCGTGCTCTCGCAGCGCGGCCGCCGCATTCTGCGCGTCCATCTGTCCGGCGCCCAAAGTCTTTCAATTCTGGCCGGCGCTTTGCGCCGCGCCTTGGTCTGAGCGAGGGGAAAATATCGTGACCGAGCCGATGATTCTCGCCGGAGACGTGGGCGGGACCAACACGCGTCTGGCGCTTTTTAAGGCCGGCGCCGCGCCGCTCAAGCCCGCCGTTCTGGACATTTACCCCAGCCGGAATTACGCGTCCTTGGGCGAGGCGCTTGAAGCGTTTATCGCCAAGCACCGCGTGGGTGTTGCCTCCGCGTGCTTGGGCGTCGCGGGGCCGGTCAAGGACGGCCGCGTCGAGGCGACCAACCTGCCTTGGGAAATCGACGCCCGCGGCCTGTCGCCGTCCTTGTCCGGAGCGCCGGTCCGTCTCTTGAACGATTTGGAGGCCAACGCCTGGGGCCTGGCGGAGTTGGCGGAGAAGGACTTTGCCGTCTTGAACGCTGGCGCCGCGGGCCGGGAGGCAAGCAGTGCTGGGCCGCATAAGGAAAGTATTTTGCGGCCCAGCGCGCCCGGCGCCGCGGGCCACCAGGCGCTTATCGCCGCGGGCACGGGCTTGGGCCAGGCGCTAATGATCGCCGACGAGACGCGCCTGATTCCGGTGGCGACCGAGGGCGGCCACATGGACTTCGCGCCGCGTTCGGACGAAGAGGCGGCGCTTCTTGATTTCCTGCGCCGGAAATTCGGCCGCGTGAGCTACGAGCGAGTGGTCTCGGGGCCCGGCCTCGTTAATATCTACGATTTCCTGCGCCAAGTCCGGAAGATGCATGAACCTGCCTGGCTCGCGGCGGAGATGAAGTCCGAAGACCCTTCGGCCGCGATTTCAATAGCCGCCCTGGAGGGCCGCGCGGAGATTTGCGCGCGCGCCCTGGATATTTTCGTCTCCGTTTACGGCGCGCAGGCCGGGAATCTGGCGCTTTCCGTCCTGGCTCGGGGCGGAGTTTTCCTGGGCGGCGGCATCGCGCCGAAAATTTTGCCCAAACTCCGGGAGCCTGCCTTCATGAAGGCGTTTTTGGACAAGGGCCGCATGCGCCCGGTGCTGGAATCTATCCCCGTGCGCGTGGTCTTAAACGATCACGCCGCTCTTCTGGGCGCCGCCCGCTGCGCTCTCGCGGTCCCAGGCGTCCCGCGTTAGATCCGCGCGCGCCGGGCGGTCCTGGCGCGAAACGCGCGCGGCCAGGACGAACTGCAGAAGGGCGAGCAATCCTATGCCCGTCCCGATGACGGCGAAGGACAGCCGGATGCCCG
>Ga0307374_10011373_pt1 | contig 12667 bp, 14 predicted proteins | sample OX3MG_FD_202532 | JGI IMG/M metagenome (GOLD analysis project Ga0307374, IMG submission 202532) | Soil microbial communities from Risofladan, Vaasa, Finland - OX-3 | ecosystem: Environmental > Terrestrial > Soil > Coastal area > Acid sulfate soil | place: Finland: Risofladan, Vaasa | collected...
CGCCCATCCGCAGTTCCGAGACGAACTCACTGCAGCGGCTGAGTTGCTAGGGCGCTAAATGCTCATAGTTCGAGATTTAGGCATAGAGATCGGCGCACGGCGTATTCTCAACCCCGTCTCCTTCACGGTCGGCAACGCGGAAAAGGTCGGCATCGTGGGGCGAAACGGCGCCGGCAAGTCGACGTTGATGTCAATCCTGCTCGGGGAACACCCGGAGCACCTGCGCGTCGAGGGATCGGTCGTGCACCAAGGGACCATGAGCCACCTGCCCCAAGAGCCCGTGCCGGGCGGACTGGGCGTCGAACCGATCGGACTCTCGCACGTCCTCTCGGCGCGCGGACTGGACCAACTCGACGCCGACATGCAGCACGCGCGTCACGAACTCGCCGCCGATCCGACCGAGGCGACCATCGAGCGATTCACCGCGCTCGAAGAGCAGTTCCGCGAACGCGGGGGCTACGAGGCGGAGTCCGAAGTATCGCGCCTCGCCGCCGGACTGGGCCTCAAAGAGGACCTCCTCTTGGAGGACCTCGACTCGCTCTCCGGTGGTCAGCGCCGCCGGGTCGATCTCATGCGCGTGCTCTACGAAGAGCCCACCACGATGGTCCTGGACGAGCCGACGAACCACCTCGACAAGGTGGCCAAGCGCTGGCTCTTCGAAGAGCTCGACCGCTTTCCCGGCACGGTGCTGGTCATCAGTCACGACCTGCCCCTCCTGGACAAGTCCATCGACCGCGTCTTGGCGTTGCGCGAGGGCCAGTTGCGCGAGTACAAGGGCAACTACACGAAGTTCCTCCAGCTCGAAGAAGAGCGGCGCTTGAGTGAAGAGAAGCTGGCGTCGCACCAAGACGAGCAGATCGACCGACTCTCGAAGCTGGCCGATTCGATGCGCGGTCAGACCGAGAAGCGCGCCCGCCTGGCCAAGGTGCTCGACCGCAAGGTGGAGAAGCTGCAGGACAATCGAGTGGAAGTGACGAAGAAAGAACGCAAGGTCACCTTCAAGTTGCCGGTCCCTCCGCGCAGCGGCGACGTGCCGATGAGCGTCGAGCACGTGGCCGTGAGTTACGGGTCGCTCAAGGTCTTGAAGGACGTGAATTTCATCACGCGCCGCGGAGACCGCATCGTCATCGTCGGGCGAAACGGGGCCGGCAAGTCCTCGATGTTGCGCTGTCTCGCCGGTACGCAAAAGGCCCAGAAAGGACTCGTGAAGTTCGGCGCCAACGTGACGGTCGGTTACTTCGCTCAGGAGAACGAGCAACTGGACTTCGACAAGACGGTCCTGGGCAACTTGGAGAACGCCACCGTCGTCACTGAAGTGCAACGTCGATCGCTGCTGGGCGCGTTCGGCATCAAGGGCTCGGCCGCGCACCAGATGCCGGCGACGCTCTCGGGCGGCGAGCGCGCCAAGTTGGCGCTCGCCATCCTGGCGTCCTCCGACGCCAATCTCTTGCTGCTGGACGAGCCGACGAACAACCTCGACCCCGCGAGCGTGGTGGCGCTCGGCGACATGATGCACAAGTGGAAAGGCACGATCGTGGCGGTCAGTCACGAACGGGGATTCGTTGAGACCCTCGAGCCCACGCACGCCGTCTTGCTGCCCGAGGAGTACTTCGACCTTTGGAACGACGACTACATGGACCTCATCGAACAGCGTTAGACCACGGTCGTAGCAAAGCGCCGCGTCATCGTTCGTCACCGAGCGCCGCGTCATCATTCGTCACCGAGCGCCGCGAGGTCATCGTTCGCCACCGGCCAATGAGGCTATGGTGCCGTATGCGTGACGTCGTAACTCCTCGAGCTCGCCGATTCATTCGACGAGAGTACGTGAGCGACCATGTGTTTCTCGCCTGAAGGGGACTTGATCGGCGGCCTCGTTGTGACGGCGGTCGGTGTGGACGCCTGCATGCATCTCCGGGGTCGTCCCGAGTATCGACTTATCGCTCCCTTTCCAATCCTCCTGGGCCTGCATCAAATTGACGAGACCTTCGTCTGGTGGCAGTTGCAAGGTCACGTGGCGCACGCCGTCGGCGTCGTGGCCATGTGGATTTACCTCCTGTTCGCCTTCGTCGTGTTGCCGACGTTGGTGCCCACGATGGTTCTGCTGCTCGAGCCACGAAATCGACGTCGGGCCATCGCGCCCTTTTTCGCTTTGGGAGTCGTCACCTCGGCGGTGTTGTTCGAAACCATGCTTAGTCATCACCCCCGCGCCACACTCGGGTCGTATCACGTGGCCTACACGGTCGGTCTTCAACACGGCGTGGTGGTCATCGCTCTCTACATCCTCGCGACGTGCGGATCGATGCTCGTGTCGGGACTGCGCAACGTCGTGTGGTTCGGAGCCGTCAACCTCGTCGCCGTGATCGTGCTGGCGCGACTGAGCGCCAACGGCTTCACGTCTCTATGGTGCTTTTACGCGGCACTCGCGAGCGGCGCCATCGCGCTGCACTTGCGCTTGGCCAAGACTCGCAACGTAGAGGTCACCGCCTATTCGTCGCGAAGTCGTTCTACGAGTCGGGCGCGAACGTCGGGCCACTCCGGGGGCAAGATCGAATAGATCGCGGAGTTCCGCGTCAAGCCCTCTTCGCCCTCGACTTGGGCGGCCTGCCAGTTTCGTAAGACGCCTTCGAACTGTCCACCGATTCGTTCGATCGCTCGGCGCGATCGCTCGTTGCGCTCGTCGGTCTTGAGGTCGAGTCGCCGCACGTCCCAGACGTCGAAGGCGTGGGTCAGCATGAGCAACTTTGCTTCGGTGTTGACGGCCGTGCGTTGTGCCGCGGCGGTCACGAACGTGCCGCCGATCTCGGCGCCGTCGGGGAACTCTCGGTCGAAGTACCACCGAAGCGTGAGGAACCTCGTCATGCCAATGATCTCAGCCGTGTCGGTTCGTCGAGTGGCATAGGGCACGGCGCTGCGCTGATCACGATCGGCGAGTTGGCGACGTACGACGACCTCCATTTCGTCAATAGTGCCCGGCACGATCGACCACCCGTAGGTCGAACGGTCGCCCGAGGCCGCGCGAACGAGTCCCGGCACGTCCTCGAGGGTGAGCGGCGTCAGCGTGACGTGGCGACCGGTGAGGGTGACCGACAACGAGCAACTCATCGTCCAACACTAAGAGTGTTGGAGGCGGCCACCAGCCTTTACTCTCTATGATTCGGCGAAGTCGATAGTGACGATCGCTTCAATGTGGATAGGAGGTTGCGTGTACGCCATCGAGTACGTCCTGGGGCTGCTCATCGTGCTGGTGACGATCGTCAGCGTCCTCTTCATCCTGGTCCTGCCACGGCAGCCTCAGGGCCTCGAGAAGCTGACGTTGATAGTGAACAAGAGCGTGCACTATTCGTTCGTCGCCCTCTCTCGTCTGGCCCGGACCTACGAGAGTAAGGACTCGGTCCTGGCGCCGACGGCTCCGGTGGCTCTGATCGCCCAACTTCTCTTCTGGGCCGCGAGTCTGGTCCTGGGATTCGCGCTCATGATGATGAGCACGACCCACTCGTTCGCGCACGGGATGACTCAGGCCCTGACGTCACTCTTCACCGTGGGAGCCATCCACAGTGGTGGTATTCCCAATACGGCGCTGGACATCGCGGCCGGGGCGACGTGGGTCGTCATCGTGGCCCTGCAGATTGCCTACCTGCCCTCGCTCTACAACTCATTCAGTCGTCGCGAAGCGCTGGTCACAATGCTCGAGAGCCGCGCCGGTTCTCCGGCGTGGGGACCGGAACTGCTGGCTCGCCATCAACTGGTCGGCATCAACGATGCGCTGCCCCAGCTCTACGCCGACTGGGAGCAGTGGTCAGCCGAGGTGACCGAGAGCCACACGACGTATCCGGTACTGCTGCTCTTTCGCTCACCCGAACCGTGGCTCAACTGGATCGTGGGCCTGCTGGCCGTCCTCGACGCCGGGGCGATGCAATTAGCGCTCAATCCCACCACGGCGCCGAGCCAGACGCGCCTGTGCCTTCGCATGGGATTCACCCTCTTCAACCGACTCGCCGGGTCGCTCGGCTACCCGGTCGATCCCGACCCCGACCCGGACGGCGGGATCACGCTGCAGTACGAAGAGTTCGCCAGCGCCGTCGACAACCTGGCTGGATACGGATTCCCGATGGAGCGAAGTTCGGAAGAGGCCTGGCCGCACTTTCGAGGTTGGCGGATCAACTACGAGAGTTCGGCCTATCGCCTCGCTGACGCCTTCACGGCGCCGCCCGCGCCGTGGTCCGGCACTCGCCGACACCTCCGCGCCGGGGTCGTGGAACCGAAACGACCGCCGCATCGTGCGCCGGCCGGTATCGCCAAGTTCGCGAGTGAGCGACCGGAGGTGGTGAACCCACCCCGGGATCATCAAACCCGCACGTGGATGCCTTCGCGACGAAAGTCGACATAGAACGAGTCCCGCACGTGGTGCGGGACTCGTTCGTGTGCTGACGTCCGTGCGAAGCGACTGCGTCGGCCCCGCCGACGGACGTGGTCGACGCGGTTAGTAGATGTTGGGTCCGCCGGGATTGCTACCTCCTGATGACGAGGTGGATATTTGGATATAGGTCGGATCAACGGCGATGGTGGACCAGGTGCCGGTGTAGGACGAACCATTGGTGTTGTTGACGACCCCCGTGTAGTTGTAGAGGGGCAACATCCACACCGAACCGTCGGTCAGTTGATAGGTCTGATACGAAATCGTCTCGTTATCCAGCGTCACGTCGACGATGGGTGGACCGGACGGCGTCGTGGTCGTGGTGTTAGCGGTGTCCGACAACGTCGGCGGCGCACTGGCCGGCGAGGTGCCTGACGACGAAGAATTCGATCCCGCCGTAGGCGTCGTCGACGACCCGGCACCGCTCGGCTGACCGGACGCGTTCTGCGCGAAGTACGCCTGCTGTTGGGCTTCCAACACCTCTACGCCGGCGACAGGGCTCTGCAGCGGGTAGTCGACCGCCGGCATCACACTGAAGGCCGGACCGTCCGCCGAAACGAGGCTGTTGTTCGCATCGACCGTGAAGTCCAGGTATTGATCGGTTGTCTGACCGTCGACTGTCACGCTGTAGGTCGCTTGCTCATCATTCGTCGTGAGAGTCGGTTGGCCGGGGGAGCTCGTCACATTGTTCGACGTCGAGAACTGAGGGTCGGTGACCTGGTACCCATAACCCAATTGGCTCAAGTAGTTCTGCACGTCGCCATTGACCGTGGACTGACTCGGCATAGAGACCGTCGTGCCGTCGGACGTCGTCGAGGAGGTCCCGGGCGCCTGCGGGATCGCCACCGAGTACGACCACTGCGGGACGCTCCCGTAGGTCTGGTACCGCACGAAGTTGCCGTTGGCGTCGGTGACCGTGAAGTCCTGTCCGTCGCTATTCGTGTCGACCGGCGTGCCGGTTACGCCGAAGATCGCCGCGAGTCGCGCGACCTCAGCCGAGGCACTGGTCGGTAGTTGCAACGGATACGCCGCGCCGGCGCCGGCGTTGGCGCTGAGGTCGGAACCGGCGGTGAAATTGAACTCCTCATAGATTCGCATCATCGTGCCGCCCGGCAGATTCGCACCGTACTTCGTGTTGGCCGCACTGAACCCCAAGGGTGCGCTGTGCTTGGCCGCCGCCAGCGAGAAGACCGCGAGCGAGGGCGCGGCCCCCTCGAGTGCGGCGATGCCCCCGACGGTCAGGGCCGCCGCGAGAGCGACCGAACCGCCCATTCGCAGTTGAAAGCTGCGCAGTACGTGTCGTCGGGCGCGCGGCGCTTGGGCCACTATGCGCGAGATCATCGCGTTCGTATCCGGGTGTTCGTAGCTGATCGCCGCGGCCGGATCGGCCGCACGTAAGCGATCCCCAAAGTCACTCATGAAATCTCCTCCGCCTTCATATCTAGTTCTTGTCGCCGTGCGCCCAGAACTTTCAGACCACCTGCGCCGCGGCGAAACGTTCGCGGAAACGGGCCTGGGCCCTGGTGAGCCGCACCGCCGCCGCGTTGGTCGTGATCGAGAGGGCGACGCCAAGAGCGTGCGTGTCCAGGCCGTCCCAGGCGTTCAACATCAGTACTTCGCGGTCGTCGTCGTTCAAGGACAAGAGGGCGTCGCGCACGCTGACGTCGGCGATGACCAGGTCCTCCGCCGACGGATCGTCCGGGGCGACCGACAGCGTCGATTCGAAGGTGGTCCGTCGATACCGACTGCGGCGGGCGTTTCGCAAGACGTTGCGCGCGACGCCGATCATCCACGGCAGCTCGGCGTCGTTCGGCACGTCGTCGATTCGGCGCCACACGACGAGGAGCGTCTCTTCCACGAGGTCATCGAGGTCGGCCAGGGACAAGGGATACAGGCGTCGGCGAATGTAGTTCCCGATGGCCGCACTGTGATCGTGGACGAGACGGCGGAAACGGTCATCTTGAGGTGAACCCATTACCCGCCTCTGTCCGGTCACGACCGAAACTTACCTTCGAGGCAACAGTCCTCGCGACGCCGCAGCGACTCAGACGTTGGTTCGAACGAGCATGGACTCCTGCTCGCGCGTGAGCCACCATGACGGGGGCTCGCGATCGTCCCACCAACTGATGACGTCGTCCACGCTCTCGCTGAGGTCTCGTAACTTCAAACCGGCCGCGAGGGCCTTGGCCGGGTCGACGGCCAGCGCGGTTTCACTCGTGGAACCTGACCAAAGTGGAAATCTCGTGTCGAGGTGATGGCTCTTGATATGCCGAGGAGTTATCTCGACCAGTCGAGTATTGCTCGGCGAGATCTGCTGACTGATCGCCTCCATTACCTCGAAGAACCTGGCCGGGGGATAGGGGCCGGCGGCGTGGAAGGCGCCCAGCGACGAGTCGGTCGCCAGCGTGACTACGAACTCGCCGAGGTCGCGCGCATCGATGTACTGCAGGGCGTTGTCGCGGGGTCCGGGCACGGCGACGTTGCCCCCGATGCGCAGTCGATCGACCCAGTAGGGAAATCGCAGCGTGGCGTCGTGACTGCCGATGACGTAGGTCGGTCGAACGATCGTGAGTTGATCACCGAATTGCTCTTCGGCGGCGCGTTCACAGGCCGCTTTTAACGGCCCGTAGGTCTCGGCGGTCACTTCGGCATCGGGCGCCAGGGACGTATCGTTCCAGAGCGTGGCCGTCTCTTCGGTCGCTCCGTCCCTCGGCGGGTCCTGGTACGCCGAGACCGACGAGATCTGGATGTGGTGGCCACCGCGCCGTCCGAGCGCCGTCGCCAGGACGTCCACGTCAATCGGCCGAAATGCAATGGCGTCGACGGTGACGTCAAAGGTGAGATCGGCGAGCGCGGACATATCGCCCTGGCGATCGCCAATCAATCGAGTGACGGATTCGGGTAGATCGCTGGGCGTCTGACCGCGATTGATGACCGTGACGTCGTGACCAGCGTTCAGCGCCGCCCAGGCGACCCCTCGCCCCACGAACGATGTTCCGCCGACTATGAGAATTCGCATGCGTTGTTCCTTCCAGCAATACCCGTAATGCTACGAGGAACCGTTGCATTTTCCTGGTATTGGGCGTCGCCGCCCGGCTGGTGGGAACCGCGCGACGATGCGGTCGGTTAGTTAAAGTGGCGTTCGCTCGCCCAGTGCGACAGTTGGTAGCGACTGGACAGCTGCAGTTTGCGCAGGACCGACGAGACGTGGCTCTCGACGGTCTTGGTCGAGATGGTCAACTCCCTGGCGATGTCCTTGTAGGAGTAGCCGCGCGCAATCAATCGAAGCACTTGGCGTTCGCGCGCGGTCAGCTGGTCGAGGTCGGGATCGACGGCGAGGATGGGCTGATCGTCCTGACCGGTGCTGAAGGCGTCGAGCACGAAGCCGGCTAAACGTGGCGAGAAGACGACGTCGCCGGCGGCGATCCGGTAGATCGCGTCCACGAGGTCCGGTCCGGAGATGTTCTTCGTGACGTAGCCACGGGCGCCGGCACGGATGACGCTGATGACGTCGACCGAGGCGTCCGAGACCGAGAGCGCAAGGAATCGTGTGGTCGTGTCGTGCTCGAGGACCGCGCGCAGGACCGCTTGGCCGCCGCCGTCGGGCATGTGCACGTCGAGGAGCACCACGTCGGGGTTTCGTTCGAGAATCATCTCAATGGCGGCCTCGACTTCGTCGGCTTCACCCACGATGTCCACCGAGGAAGCGATCTCGGCCCGGATTCCCGAACGGATGAGTTCGTGGTCGTCGACCAAGAAGACGCGAGGTTGGGCGGAATCGGTCATGTGGTCCGGGGCATCACGAGTTGGACTTCGGTGCCGTCGCCCTCGGCGGTTGAGATGAGGGCCTGGCCGCCGAGTTGGCTCATCCGTTGTCGGATCGACAGCGCAATGCCCTGGCGGTCGGCCGGGATGGCGTCGAGGTCGAAGCCCACGCCACGGTCACGAACGAAGAACGAAATCGAGTTGGGTTCCACTTCGGTGAAGATCGAGACGCTCTGCGCCTCGGACCACTTCGCGGCATTGATCGCGGCCTCGCGACCGGCGGCGACGAGGGTCGTCACGCGTTCGTCGGGCGCGCAGTCGCCGACCGTCACCAGGTCCACTCGAACGCCGTAGTCGTTCTCGACGTCGTGTTCGATGGCGCCCACGAGGCCCACGAAAGAGGTCGAGGCGTTCGTGCGGGTCTCGGGATTGAAGAGCCACTGGCGAAGCTCGCGTTCTTGGTTGCGCGCGAGTCGCACCACGTCGCCTTCGTTGGCCGCGGCGCGCTCGATGAGCGTCAGCGTCTGAAGAACGGAGTCGTGGAGGTGCGCGACCATCGCGGCGCGCTCTTCAATGCGTACTCGTTCGCGACGTTCGCTGGTCAACTCACGCACGTTCTGGAGCCACCAAGGAGCGAAGAAGACGAGCACGCCGATTATTAGGACAGCGGTGCCGAAGAGCACCGAACCGGCGGAACGCCAGACACCGCCCAGGTGGTTGAGTTGGTCGAGACCGAGGATCACCAGGCCCGCACCGACGACCACTCGCAGCACGACCCCTTTTCGACTCTTGGAAAAGGCGCCACCGATGACGGGAGTCGAATTGAAGAATTCGGTGAGGTGGTTGCGCTCGTCGGTGGAGGCCCCTCGCCAAATCGCGAAAGAGGCGAAAGCGCTCAACAGCAGCGGCCAGCCGAATCCGTCCGATACCGGACCTCCGGAGGACTGCAGGGCGATGACCAAGATGAGCGTGGCGATGAAGCCGACGAGCACGATCTGCGCCTCACGGCGATTCTGGAAGATCTGCTGGATGATCGAATGCTCCTCACCGGAGCGGGTGAGAACGAGCCAAAAGGTCATGTACAGCAACACGCCGAGTCCGAAGAACAACGTGAGCAGCGCGAAGATGACGCGGATGTTGCGCTCCTTTATGCCGAGCCGCGTGGCGAAACCTCCGCAGACGCCGCCGAGGATGCAGTTGTCGCGCCCGCGCCGCAGGGGCCGTAGGGGAGTGCCGACGACGGCGTGGCTCGATGTGGTGATCGACATTCGCTCGCTCCCTTCGACGACAGTGTGGCCTTTCGGACCACCCAAAGTCTGTCACGGCGAAATCCCCTTGTATCTAAGGGGAAACCCTGAGCGTTCGGGCGCGCCGGTGACTCCCGTGAGGGTTCATCCCCATAGTCCGTGATCAGCGGGGACCGTACATTTGAAGCATGGATGAACACGAGCACGTCGAGAGCAGGGAACCGGGACCCGAGCCGGAAGTCGCGAAGGAGTCCGGCCTGCGCCGCAGCACCACGCGCCGCATGGTCGGGGGCGTCGCCGGCGGCATCGGCGAGCGATTCGACATCGACGCCAACATCGTTCGCGTCGTCTTCGTCGTGCTCACCGTTCTCTACGGGCTGGGCGCGGCGATCTACCTCGCCATGTGGGTCTTGATTCCGCAGTCGGGCCGTCACGCCGACGACGTTGAGGAGTCCGGTGACGCGCCCCCCGCGTCCAACCTGCGCCTCCTGCGTTACGTGCTTTTGGCCGGCGTCGTCGTCGTGGCGGTCATCGTTATTTCGACCTTTGGTGGGGTACCGAAACTCGGAGGCGGCTTCGGGCTGCTCTGGCTGATCTTCCTCGGCGTGCTGGCGGTACTGTCCCTACGCTCTTCGGCGCGTCAACACATGCTGCGACGCTTCATCGCGCTGGTCTTCTTATCGGTGATGACGGTGTTCATCCTGCTCTCGGCCGCGTTCCTGAGTTTCCTCGCCTCGACCGGTGTTCCGATGACCGGCGGGAGCGGCGAACGGTTCATCCAGCCGAGTTCCGTGGCCCAGGTGCAGCCTTCGTATCGCACGGAGTTCGGCTCGATGACGGTCGACCTTCGCCAGGTGCACTTTTCTTCGACCGCGACCTCGGTGACGGCGAGCGTGGCCGTCGGTGTACTGATCGTGGACGTGCCGGCGAACGCCATTGTGTATCTGAAGACCCACGTCGGCATCGGAACGGTCGAATACCTTGGACAGTTCGGCTTCGACACGCAACCCTTTACTGCCATTCCTTCTTCTTTGAAGACCGTCGCGAGTCAGCAACGCGCTCCGCATTTGAACCTGAACGTCGAAGTCGGCGCCGGTCAGATCGAAATTCGCCGAGGCTACGAGTTCGTCCCTCACTAAATCGATCGCCGACGTGTGGACGGTAGAGCGCTCGGTAAATGTCACAGGTCTCATGGCCAGCGAAGAGATAAAGATGTACGGGTGAGTCCCGAACAGACCAGGTCCATTGGCACATTCTCTATCGGCGAAGCGTGGATCGCGGTCGCCCGGTTGATAATGGACCACGGCGTCGCGAGCACCTACGACGGACTGGCCGTGCGCGAAGTGCTGATGACGACCCTCGTCGTGCGCACCCCCAAGACCACGGACGACGTAATCGAACGCTTCGCCGATCCGGATCGTGTGGCGTGAATGCGCGCGAACTTCTCGGACTTCCATGAAGTCCCCGAGCTCGGCGACGCCGCCAGCTACGCCACCAGGCTCCGCAACTACGGCGCGCCGGTCTCGATCAAGTGCGTTGGGTGGTAGCGCGGCTGCGCAGCGACCCGCTCAGTCGCTCGGCCACGATTATGACGTTGCAACCGTTGAGTGACACGACCTACATCCCGTGCGTCAGCTTGTTGGATTTCTTTCTGCGCGAGGGCGCGCTGGACCTCGTGGTCTACGCCCACAGCATTGATTTCGGGGCGAAGGGGTACGCCAACCTTCTGGAGCTCGCTGTAATTCAACACCAGGTGGCGACCGAACTCGACCGACCGGTCGGCTCGCTAACCATGATCGTCAAGTCGTCCCACGTCTACGACAGTGACGCCAACTACATGTTCTCGGTTTTGGAGAACTTCCCTGATTGACTCGGACGCCGATTGCTCAGCGCGGGCGCGGGCGTCGATGACCTGATCGGCGTCGCGGGCCGCTTTCAGTGCGTTGGACCACCACACCAATTCGTTGGTCAACATTTCGAGTCGCTCGTCGAGCGATTCGAACAGGGCCGGTGTGAACTCTTCGGCCATCATCGCCGGGCGCATCAGGTCCGGGAAGATGTGCACCGCACGACGCAGCGGCGCCATCTCGAACTCGACGCACACCATTCGAAGTTGTTCGATCGCTCGGGCGCCACCGGCGTTGCCGTAACCGACAAACGACATGGGTTTCTTGTTGAACTCTGGGAACACGTAGTCCATGGCGTTCTTCAGGGACGCGGGGTAGCCGTGGTTGTACTCACTGGTGACCGTGACATATCCGTCGGCCGAGTCGAAACGACGACCGAGTGCGGCGACGGCCTCGTTGGGGTAGTCGCGGGGGGTTCTCGCAGGCGACATCGGGCTGTCGAAGAGCGGGAGGGGGTGATCGCGCAGGTCCAACACGTCGACCTCGAAGTCATCGCGTCCGGCCAATCGGTCAACGAGCCACGCGACCGGCTTGTCGGCGAAGCGGCCCGGGCGAGTTGAACCGATGATGATCTGGATGCGAAGTGTCACTTCCTACATTCCCGGAAAGACGCGGCGGAGTTCATCGAGGTGCGTGGCGTCGATGCCGGCTGGAGTGTGCTCCTCGTCTAAGCGACCGTAGGCGAGGCGTACGAACGCTTCGGCCGGGATTTCGAGATCAAACAGATCCACGCCTTCAACCTCGTTGAGGGTCACGCCGTCGGCGCTCTGAGTCAACGCGAACTCGCGCTGAGGTTCGGTTGTTCGGATGTGCAACGTGTGCTCGTTCTCGGTGGCCTTGGCGCTGAAGCGAACGAGAAGGTCAAGATTGTCGATCAAGAACGGCACGGCTTCGGGCTGCAACGTCGCGTTCTGGTCGAGGGCCTCTTCGATGTCCCACGTGTGCACGACGTGTTCTCCGAGGCGCATTCGGACGGCTCGATCGAAATCGAAAGTCATGGGACCGAGGTTCAAGGTGTAGCGCTCACGCTCTTCGGGTGACAATGCCAGTAGGCGCGTGAGTAGTGCTTGATCCGCGTCGAGCGAGTCCGTGACCTGGGCGTGTGGTGTTTTGGCATTCCATACGTCCCACACGGACTCGTTGAACTTCGACGGCGTCTCACGCTCGTCGAGTGCGTCGTCGACGCCCCGTTTGAAGATGATGGCCGCGGAGCCGATGTGACTCATCACGTCAGCCACTGTCCACTCTGTCGGATACGCCGATGCCACGTACTGGCTCTCGCTCATTCCTTCGGTGACGGAACGCAAGTGGGTGACGGAAAGTTCCAGGGCGTC